>ERZ773114.184-NODE-184-length-74944-cov-139.287546_pt1 | contig 74944 bp, 59 predicted proteins | sample MGYA00580564_ERZ773114 | MGnify/ENA primary metagenome ERZ773114 (study PRJEB29015, sample SAMEA2737836) | human gut metagenome | biome: human gut; feature: human-associated habitat; material: faeces | place: China | collected 2012 ... | reverse complement strand
TCATGAATGCCATTACCGCAGCAAGGGAACGGGAGGAGAGCGTTTGGATTACGATCATTTAGTGTTGAATGTTGATTTTTGAATGTTGAGTGTTGAATGTTGAATTTTTAGTGATTAATTTTTAAAAACAAATTATTATGGTAAAGTCAGTTAATACAAATAAAGTAGAAATGGATAAGAAGGCAGCAATTGCTGTCGTATTTGAAAACCCTGAATTCGGTAAGATTCGTACCTTGACCGATGAAAACGGAGAACCTTTGTTCTGTGCAAAGGATGTCTGTGATATACTGGGGTACAAAAAATCCTATAACGCAGTGTATCAATTAGTTAACACACATGACACCTTGAAACAAGGGGTCAAACTTTTGGGCCGTCTACGTAAGGATGGAAGCCGAACAATACGAACCCAACAGATGCTCTATGTTAACGAGAGCGGTTTCTATGCTTTGGTGCTCGGCTCTAAGCTTTCTACTGCCGTGAAGTTCAAGAACTGGGTTACGGCTGATGTGCTGCCACAGATTCGCAAGACGGGCGGTTATATTCCGGTTCAGCCGGGCGAAAGCGATGAGGAGACAATCCGACATGCAGAAAAAATCCTCCGTGCTACGCTCAAGGAGAAGGAGAATCTGCTGAAGAAGCAGCGTCTGCAGATTGAACAGCAGAAGAAACTTATCGGCGAACAGGATACCGAAATCCGCCGCTTGAATGATGTGGTGGATGAGCAGGTGGTTCGCAACGCCAAGAATGGTGAGAACATCATACAGTTGGAGAATCAGGTGGGTAATCTTCTGCCTAAAGCATTGTATAGCGATAACGTTCTCGATTCCGTTTCCTGCTTCACTACCACGCAGATTGCGAAGGAGCTCGGTATCACTGCCCAGGAGCTGAACCGCTCGCTCTGCGCCCTCCATATCCAGTACTACCAGAGCGGTCAGTATCTTCTTTATGCCGATTACGCCCACATGGGTTTAGCCAAGAGCCGTACCCGCTACAGCGCCTTCCTTAACCCGAAGAGCGATGGCAGACAGGAGAAGATGGGCAGAGCCTACACCCATACCTATCTTGTATGGACCGAGCGAGGAAGAAAGTTCATCCACGACCTTGCTCACAGATACTGGGAACTGTGTGAAAAGGTAAAAGGCTTTTCGTCCGTACTTAAACCACTTGCTAAACTTGTATAATCGGGAAAACGACAAGGGTCTATATGCCATGATGAACAGGTGGCGTATAGACCCTTGATTTTTAGAATCTCAAAATGTATTCGTCACCATCTTTAAAGGCATTGGTCCCTTCGAGGTAGCGACGAGTCTCCTCGAAATCCTCACCTATGATGTTGGCACTAAACTGCCGAACTCTTGATATAGCCTTGATGATTACGCTTGGGTCGCTCTTTCTAGTCAAGCGTCTCAATCCATTTAGGTAATCCTCACGAAAGACTGTAGGGATGATAATCTTTGATTGGTCTGCATGGACAAGTTCTGCATTCATCATGATTCTTGAGATACGACCGTTACCATCATTGAATGGATGAACCTCGCTAATCATGAATAGGATAAAGAGAGCCCTAGCGAAAGGAGACTCCAGGGCTTTGTAGAAGTCGAATCCCTTTATCAATGTCCCCCTTACAAGTGTGCAGTCTACAAAATGCGAATCACCGGCATGGTTGTTTTGCGTCTTGAACATACCTGGGTTTCTGTCTGGTCTCGCTGCCATCATAATTCTATGACGGTCTTGAAGAATCTCCATCAGTTCATCGGCGGTACTTGGCGTTCGTCTCATCTCCCGTCTGCTTGCTACGATTTGGAATGTTCCAAGAACATCATGTGAGTCTGCATTTCTTGCTGGCATTGGTTGACCAGTCTCTATGATGCGATAAGCATCTTCTATCTCAAACTCTGTTCCTTCGATATAGTTAGAGAAGTAGCTCTCGAAAAATGCAAAGTTTCTAAATGATGCGGTAGAAACATTCTGCTCGTCCATGCTAGGAAAAGGTTCATTATGAAGCGCCTTGAACAATGTTTCAAACAACTTGACACGTTCTTGGTCAAACGGCACACCTTGAGCTCTGGCTAAAGCACTGCCAGAGGAAAGTATTCCTGAAGGTTTGGTAGAAAGCAAGGCTCCAATAATAGAATTGAGAGTTTCAAACTCTTCTGTCATATTCAGCTGTTTGGCAATCTCTTTAGCCTTGTCACGGAAGCCGTTGATGCCTTCTTCTCCATTAACTACCAACATTTTTTCCAGGTTCTCCTCGATATACGTCCTTGGCAAACATTTGGAAACATTGCCACGAGTCCTGCCTTTTTGAAGGTTTTCAAGCATGCGTCTTTCTGTGCTTGATATATACAAGTTCTCAATGAAAGGCATATCATGGGCTGTACCCATTGGACCTTTCATTAAGTGAACTTTAATACCTGGCAATTCTATGTTTTTGGTGTATTTGTATGTCAAGAAGATATCACCCTCAGATGTTGGTTTAAGTTCAAATGCAGAGCGATGGCTGATAACAGCATGAGGATAGAGTTGTCCTAAAATATAGAATACATTTCTTCTGATGATGTCCTCAGGTGCATCATCCATGTTACTTGTATAGATTCTTGTAGCAATCTTTCTCAGTTTTCCACTTTTCACTTGATTACTACTGCGAATATCAGCAGTACCTACCACTACTTCCAGAATATTATGGATTGTATTATTTTGTGCCATATTTTTCAATTAAACGTTTATTTTTCTGCAAAGATAGCTATATTTTTCGATTAAGAAGAGTTTTTGTGCCATATTTTTCGATTAAGAAGGTGTTTTAAGTAATATTATCCATCGAACAGGCACCAGAACACGATGAACAGGTGGCGCATAGACCCTTGATGCAGCCATATCCTTAACCCAGCACAGCCATATTCATAACCCAGCGCAGCTTTCATATGAATAAAAAGTTTGATGTCGTGAAACGCGACGTCAAACTTTTTGGCCGCCTGCGTAAGGATGGAACCCCAACTAAACCTCCCAACAGATGATCTTCTTCAACGAGAGCGGTCAGTATCTCCTCTATGCCGATTACGCCCACATGGGTTTAGCCAAGAGCCGCACCCGCTACAGCGCCTTCCTTGACCCGAAGAGCGATGGTAGACAAAGAAACTTTACAACTATGGCGTTTGAAGAGAGAATAACAGGAAGACTGGTGCGCCGGCAGGGGGATACAATCTTGAATATGGTTACCCTGGCTCATTCGTTGGATATCCCTAAGGCGGAGCGGTCCCGATATTTCTCGGAGACTGACATCATTTCAGCCAAGTGCAGCTTCTCTGCCCGCACCTATCTGTACCGCATTTTCAAGTTAAAGGAAGGCTGTACTCTTGCCGAATGGCGGGAGAAAATGGCTGAAAATGTAGCCTCGGAGGATAAAAAGCAGGATTAACCATTTTTCGATAAATACCAGGAAAACGCATCACGAAATGAAAAAATACGTTAAAAAAGGTGTCGCATTCGTAGGAATGCGACACCTTTTTGATAGGAATGCGACACCTAAACAGAGGAATGCGACACCTTTTTTGAAAAAAAAACACTATATTTGCACCATGAAAGAAATATTAGAAACCATGCCAAGGATAGAACTCGCCCTGATCATCATCGGGACGGCGGCACTCATGTTAGGCATCCTTTTTGGATATGTCATGATACATGAGTACAGGATGTATCTTGAGGATCATTGGAAAGCTCGCTTCAGCTTTTCCGATTTCTTCAAGCAGGAATGGTTTTATATCTATTTATTTCTGGCATCGATATTCATCATGTCGTTAAACCTCCTGTATTTCCTGGAGTGAGTTTCGGCAATAGGCAGACAAATATTAATAACAAATATAATATTAAATTATGAAAAAGCTTAACAATCAATCCTATGGGTCGCATGTCGACCGTATGAACTATGGGGGGGCAAAGTTCTGTAGATTTGCCCTGTTCCCATTGATGTTGTTGATGTTGCTGTTTGTGTCTACACGTATGGTGGCGCAGACTACAACAGAAGACCCACGCTATGCTTTGTTTAATTTGGATGGTATAACCGATGTTACCATTACTGACAATGGCAGTTATCCTTGGCAGATGCTGGACTTGAACGCAGAGGGAATGACAAATCTTGGCTTCGAAATTCCAAAAGGAAGCAAGGGACTGATGTCAGGTAATTATCATGTGGACGGAAGTTCTTCAGAGACTGTAGTCAATTTCACAGTAGAAAAGCCTATGTTATTGATGTTTAAGTATCTCGTTTCTTCAGAATATTGGGATAAAGCCACTATTACTATAGATAACAAAAAGTCTTGGACGATTAGCAAAATAAATCAAATAGAGATTAAAGAATTATTATCTGTTGGCAAGCATTCTTTGAAGTTGTCTTACACAAAAGACGTCTCAGATAATGAAAATGCCGACCGCACATGCATATACGATCTGAAAACAGCAACCACTTTTTCTGAATATGTTGCAGACTACGTTGCTACGAACTCTACATTGACTTTCAAAAAAATCACTTCGGACAATCTGGAAGGTCTTGATTTAAGCCGTATGGCTGCGGTATATAACATCGATATGGTGCAAAATGTGTGCACTAATTACAGTAGTATCAAGAATATCGTTTTCGATGAGAGTTTCAAGACTTACGCTCCTACATCGTTGAGGGGATTCTTTGGAGGCTGCGAAACCTTGGAAACAATTTCAGGCCTTGAATATTTGAATACAGCGAATGTGGAGTTTATGGACCATATGTTCGAAGGCTGCTCCGCTCTCAAATCTCTCGACCTCACTAACTTCAACACAGCGAAGGTGACGTATATGAACAATATGTTCGAAGGCTGCTCCGCTCTCACCTCTCTCGACCTCACTAAATTCAACACAGCGAATGTGGAGGTTATGCTCCATATGTTCAATGGCTGCTCCGCTCTCAAATCTCTCGACCTCACTAACTTCAACACAGCGAAGGTGACGTATATGAACAATATGTTCGAAGGCTGCTCCGCTCTCACAACCATCTACGTCAGCAACAAGTTTGTAACGGACAATGTTAGTAACGGTTCTGATATGTTCACTGGTTGCAAAAGTCTCAAAGATTATAGCGATAGCAAGACCGACCACACCTATGCCAACTGCGGCCCGGATGGTTATTTTACTCCTGTATTTGATTATGCCGAGTTTGACAATGCTACTGGAACGCTTACATTCAGACGCGGCCTTTCCAAGCCCGAAGGTGCTTATGATTTGAATGAAGGTGATAATACACCTGAGTGGAGGAAAGAGAAAGAGCCCAAAGATGGATCTTTTGTTCCTGGTGTCAAGATTGATATTAGTAAGGTAGTCTTCGATGCTTCGTTTGCAAATGCAAGACCAACGAGCTGCTATAAGTGGTTCGATATGTGTACCTCTCTGACCGAAATTGAAGGTATTGAGAATCTGCATACAGAGAACGTAACAAACATGGGCTCTATGTTCTCGGGTTGCTATGTGCTTAACCCGCTCGACGTCTCTAACTTCAATACTCAGAACGTGGAAGATATGAGCGATATGTTTGTTTCCTGTATGAATCTTAAATCGCTCAACGTCTCAAATTTCGATACTCAGAAAGTGAAAGATATGAACGATATGTTCTATAACTGCAATAGTCTTACCTCGCTCGACGTCTCTAACTTCAATACTCAGAACGTGGAGAATATGAGCTATATGTTTAGTTGTTGCGAAGGTCTTAATTCTCTCGATCTCTCTAAGTTCGATACTCAGAAAGTGACAAATATGAACAGTATGTTCTGGAATAGCTCTGCTCTCACAACCATCTATGCCAGCGACAAGTTTGTTACAACAAAAGTAAGTTCAGGAGCTGATATGTTCAAGGGCTGCACAAACCTTAAAGGTTTTATAGAGTATAACAAGAACACAGACAAAGACAAGGACAATTACAAATACGCTAACTATAAGACTGGCTATTTCAGCAAGCTGGTAGGTAAGAATGGTGATGAGAAGATAGGAGCTGCGGGAGAAAATCTTGCAGCGTACAATCTCACTCTTGAAGACGGCAAGGACTTCGTGGCTTATGAGCCGTTCGCAGCCAAGGCTGCATCTTATAGTCGCAAGATAAAGGTAGGCTCTACATGGGGGACGCTCTGCTTGCCTTTCGCCATTGACCAGAGCAAAGAAACAGAATGTAAGTTCTATCGTCTTACTGGTATTGATAATGATTGCATCACCCTTGAGAGTTACGAAGGAGCAGAAATTCCTGCCGGCACTCCAGTGCTCTTCAAGATGAATGAGGGTGTGCAGGAGCTCGAAATTTCTGCACAAAATGCAGACCTCGTTAAAGAGCCAGTAGCAGGAACTGACTCAGATGTCAACCTCGTAGGTTCATTCACCAAGATTGGCGGCAAAGACAATCAGGGGCTTGACAAAAACGACTACATCATTGGTAAGGATAAGTTCTGGCGCGTCTCTGACTTGAATGATGGCAATGGCGTGGGCATCAAACCGATGCGTGCATATATCCATCCTGCCACAGCATCTCAGGCAAGAGCAGCCATGCTGAGCATCGGAAAGGGTGATGGCACTACTGCCATTGACAACCTCAACGCTATCAGCAACGATGCCAATGCAGAATACTATGATGCGAATGGTCGTCGTACCAATGGTCTGCAGAAGGGTCTGAACATCGTGAAGCGTGGCAGCAAGACTTATAAAATCATGGTTAAGTAAAGAATTTTAAAATCAAAAGGATATGAAAAAGAAAGAATATACAAAGCCAGAGATGCAGGTGGTAAATATCACCTCTTGCACCCTCCTCGCAGCATCTACTATGGGTCAAGGAGGTAATGGCGATGATAAACCAGATATGGAAGACAACTGGTATTATGGTGAGTAACAGTCATTATAACGCCTAACAGCAAAATACAAGGGTCTATATGCCACGAAGAAAAGGTGGCGTATAGACCCTTTTGCATATACCAGCTTTGTGGATATTTAAATTTCCTGGACGAAAAAACATCATTTAAGGAAGTTTTTGGGAAAAGCCTTGCTATTCCCGATTATTTCCACTATCTTTGCAATTGAATTAGTTGTACTCGATAAAACGAAGAAGATATGGATTACAAGAGATTACCATACGGCGTTGCCGATTATACCTGGATTAAGAGTCAGAACAGATACTGTGCTGACAAGACTATGTTTATACCTAAGATGGAGGAAGCAGGAGACTTTCTCTATCTCATCCGCCCACGCCGTTTTGGAAAGAGTGTCTTCCTCACGATGCTTCAAGCCTACTACGACATCGAGAAGAAAGACTCGTTCCATACTACATTCAAGGATACTTGGATTGAGTCGCACCCAACCGAAGGACTTGGACAATATCAGGTTTTGTATTTCGACTTCTCTAGAGCTGTAGCAGGACAAGGTAGCTTGGAGGAGAACTTCAATGCCTATTGCTGTACCATATTGGACGATTTTATCCAAAAATATGCAACTTATTACGATGAGAGCTTTAATATTAAGGAATATCTTTCCTTTACAAGTGCCTCCTATAAGCTAAATGCACTGAATACTTATTCCAAGAGAAAAGGTACGCAACTTTACCTTATCATCGACGAGTATGACAACTTCACCAACAACATCCTGAGTGAGGAAGGAGAAGCTGTGTATCACTCCTTGACTCATGCACAAGGCTTCTACCGTGACTTCTTCAAGCTATTCAAGGGAATGTTCCAACGCATTATGATGATGGGAGTAAGTCCTGTCACCGTGAACGACCTCAACAGTGGCTATAACATCGGCACCAATCTCTCCATGGACCCCATGTTCAACATGATGCTGGGATTCAGTGAAAACGAGGTACGGGAAATGATAGAATACTACAGAGAAGTAGGACTCATCAAGGTTCCGACCGACCAGCTGATTACCGACATGAAGCCTTGGTATGACAACTATTGCTTCGCGAAGGACAGTCTGGTTACAGACCCCAAGATGTTCAATTCGGATATGGTTATCTATTATCTCCGCCATTTCATCCGTTTTGGCAAAGCGCCGGACGAGATGGTAGACCCAAACACCATGACTGATTATGCCAAGATGAAGAAGATCATCTTCCTGGACAAGCTGCAGGGCGACCGCAAGAGCGTGCTGAAAGAAATCATCAACCAAGGTTACATCTGGGCGGAGCTGAGAGAAAGTTTCCCTGCTGAAGACTTGGTTGACCCTGACCTGTTCCCAAGTCTGCTCTACTATTACGGCATGCTGACCATCATTGGCAAGCGTGGCAGAAGAGTAAAGTTGGGAATCCCTAACGAGAATGTACGCCGCCAATATTACGGCTATGTGTTGGATGAATACAACAGGGATGCCAAAATCAACAATAATCATCTTGCCGACCGATACGATGTAATGGCTCTGGATGGTAACATCAAGCCAGCCATCGAATACATCGCCGAAGGTTATCGAAACTGCACAAGTATTCACTCCAGCATCCAGGCAGAGCGCAATCTGCAAGGTTTCATCGCCGCTTATCTCAACCATAGTGGTTATTACTATATCATCCAGGAAATGGAGTTGAATGGTGGTTATTGCGACTTGACGATGATTCCGGACCTCACCCGTTTTCCAGAGGTTGCCCATGCCTACCTCTTGGAGTTGAAATATCTGAAAACGGGCGATACCGATGAAGAAGGAAACAAGGCCTTGGAAGAAGCAAGGACTCAGTTGGAGCAATATGCGCAAGACACAAGATTGCCACAGCTGATGAATGGAAAGCCTATCCACAAGATAGCCATCATCTATAAAGGTAATGACTTGTGGAAAATAACGGAGTGCTAAAGAATTAATTCGATATTTTTCTGAGTCATCTATGAAAGATTTGTCTTCTCGGTTTTCACAATCTTTCGACCTTCTCTTATTTCAGATATTCTCCGAAATCAGTCAATCTCATATCTCCCTTCTTCAGGAAGGTATCGTGCATGGCGAGGGCGGCACGCATGCTTTGTGGCTCGTGGCCCTTCTCGGCAAACTTCAGATACTCACGAAGCATAGGGCGGTAATCTGGATGGGCACAGTTCTCGATAATCTCTTTGGCACGGCGCAATGGGCCTTTGCCACGGAGATCGGCTACTCCCTGTTCGGTAACAATCACATCCACATCGTGCTCGGTACTATCCACGTGACTGCACATCGGAACGATGGCTGAGATGCAGCCGTTCTTGGTGGTACTCTGTGTGGTGAAGATTGAGATGTAACCATTGCGCTCGTAATCGCAGGAACCGCCGATACCATTCATCAGCTTGCTGCCACAGATATGGCTGGAGTTCTCATTGCCGTAGATATCGCACTCAATGGCGGTGTTCATGGCGATGACACCCAGACGGCGGATGACCTCAGGAGAGTTTGAAATCTCGCTCTGGCGGATGGTGAGATGCTTCTTGAAGTAATCAATATCATCATATACCTCTTTCAATGTATCGTTTGTTACGGTGAGCGAAGAGCAGGAAGCATCCTTGATTCTACCTTCGCGCATGTATTTCACTACAGCATCCTGAACCACCTCGGTATAAACGCTGAATACCGGCACGTTAGGGTTCTGTCCTAATGCCTCAAGAACGGCATTGGAAGTTACGCCCACTCCGCTCTGCAAAGGCAGGAACTGAGGAGGAATATGTCCCTTCTTCAGGTCGCTGACCAGGAAATCGGCAACGTTGTGGCCCATCTGTTCGGTCACAGGGTCGAGAGGCTTGAAAGCACGTGCCTCCTCCGGAATGTTGCATTCTACCACACCCACTATCTTATGTGCATCAATCTCCACATACTCCTTACCTATTCTATCGCCCACATTCAAGATTGGGATAGGTGTGCGGAACGGGCATTCTGCGATCTCATATACATCGTGCAGATAGCGGGAAGCAGGACTGTGGAAGGTATTCTTCTCGATGAGCACCTTCTTGGCAAGTCGTGCGATGGTAGGAACGATACCGCCGGCAGAGGTCAGGAATGCCTTGCAGATAGTTTCGCCTTCTTCCAAATCAGAAACCTCGATGATGGCAAGGTCTATCTCGCCATAGAAACCACGGCGCAGACGCTCAGCCATGTGGCCGAGATGCATATCCTCGTAGTCGATTTCCCCCAGGTTGGTATGAGTTCTAAAGTCCTTGTTGGTAGAAAATGGCGCACGGAACTTGATGGCATGGGCTGCTGCCATGTCACCTTCGATACTCTGCGAGGTAGAAGCACCTGTGAGGATGCCCACCTGGAAAGGTCTGCCCGCCTCGTGCTCAGCCACGGCTCTCTTGGAGAGTTCGCGGAAGGTTGCCTTAGGCACGCCGTTTGGTGTGAAACCACTCAATCCGATTGTATCTTGATCGTTAATCATCGCTGCCGCTTCGGCAGCACTCAATCTTGTATATGCCATTTTCTTCTAACTTAATACTCATTAGCGGAACTTATAGCCGCCTTCTTGATAATTGATAACTGTTTGCGGCTGCAAAGTTACACATTATTTTCGATATACGCTAATAATTTGATAATTTTATGCAAATACAAGGCAAAAAACTTACAAATAGTGAATAGATATACAGAAACTGCTTACTTTATGCAAAAAGATAGCCGAATCAAAAAGCCTGATTGTACTTCTCAAATCCCTTTTTCTGTCATTCCATGCCCAATCTGTGCGCTTAAAGTGGCTCTAAATATGTTAAAATTACCACTTAGAGCCACTTTCTTACCAATTCGTTTGGCTTTAAGTGGTATTTTTTGTATATTTGCAGCCAAAACAAGCAGGTTGTTTAACCCATTCACTATATAATATATGACAAAGATAATAGGAAGGAAACGTGAGCTACAACAGCTCGAAGAGGCATACAAAGTAGAGGAATCGCTGTTTGTTGTCGTATATGGTCGCCGTCGCGTAGGCAAGACTTTTCTTGTAAGAGAGGCCTTTGACGACAAGTTGGCATTTTATGCCACAGGTGTCAACCAGGAAAACAAGGATGTACAGCTCATGTATTTCTACCATGCGCTTTGCAAATATTCTGATGCACCCCTTGCTCTGCCAAAGACCTGGCTAGAGGCATTCGATGCGCTCATCAAGATACTGGAAGCATCCAAGGAGCAGAAGAAAGTGGTGTTCCTTGATGAATTATCATGGATGAATGGAGTGGACGGCTCTTTTCTTACCGCCTTGGAATGGTTTTGGAACAGTTGGGCTTCGGCAAGAACGGATATTTTGCTAGTTTGCTGTAGCTCAGCCACTTCGTGGATTATCAACAAGGTTTTCAACAATCATGGTGGATTATATGGTCGAGTGAATCGTCGCATTCATTTGCATCCTTTTACCCTCCGAGAGTGCGAAGAGTTTTATAAGGATAAAAAGATTGCCATGAACCATTACGACCAAGTAATAAGCTACATGGTGTTTGGCGGTGTGCCTTATTATCTCAGCATGCTGGAATCAACCAAGAGCTTGGCGCAGAACATCGATGAGTTATTGTTTCATCCCGATGGTCAACTCCATCGAGAATACGAGAATCTGTATCAAGCCATGTTCCGCAATGCAGACAACCACTTACTGATAGTAAAAGCCATGGCTGCAAAGAGCAAGGGATTGACTCGCAATGAGATACTGGAAGCCACAGGCTTACCAAATGCGGGGAGTGCGACTAGAGTATTGGATGAACTGGAACAAAGCGACTTCATTCGCCGCTATACCTCGTTCGGACAGAAGAAACGCGACGAGATGTATCAACTTACTGATGCATACACCTTATTCTATTTTCATTTCCTGCAGGATGGCAAGAACAACGACAAGCAGTTTTGGCAGCATCATCTGGGCACACCAAAGATAAACTCATGGGCAGGTTATGCCTTTGAGCAGGTTTGCCTGGCTCATGTGGAGCAAATCAAGATGGCGATGGGAATCAGTGGCATGGCTGTATCTACTTCGGGATGGTTTAGCAAGGGCAAGGAGCAAAAAGCTCAGATAGACCTGGTGCTGGATAGAGCTGACCATATCGTAAACCTCTGCGAAATCAAGTTCTCTACCCGGCCTTATACAATAGATAAGCAATATGCCGAAACGCTACAAAATCGCCAATGGATCTTTGAACAGGAGACAAAGACTCGCAAGAGTTGCCAGCAGGTTATGCTTACCACTTATGGTTTGGCAAAAAATCAGTATAGCAGTATCATACAGAGAGAATTGACCATGGAAGATCTGTTCCATTGATATTTTCGAGGAATTTAATAACATTTTGCGAATGATTTGTCGGATATATCAGAAAAATGAGTTAACTTTGCAGACAAATATAAATAATATAAAAGAAAGGTTCATACAAGATGGAACAGAAATTACTGATTTACAACACTCTCACTCGTACGAAAGAGAGATTCACTCCGCTCCACGCTCCTAACGTGGGCATGTATGTTTGTGGCCCTACCGTGTATGGCGATCCGCATCTCGGTCATGCACGACCAGCCATCACATTCGATATACTCTTCCGCTATCTCAAGCACCTGGGCTATAAGGTTCGCTACGTTAGAAACATTACTGACGTGGGCCACCTGGAGCACGATGCAGATGAGGGCGATGACAAGATTGAGAAGAAGGCTCGCCTGGAGCAGTTGGAGCCAATGGAGATTGCGCAGTACTACACCAACCGCTACCACGATGCCATGGAGGCGCTGAACGTACTCCCTCCTAGCATTGAGCCTCATGCCACAGGCCATATCATCGAACAGGAGAAACTGGTTCAGGAAATCCTGGACAATGGCTATGCCTACGAGAGCAACGGCTCTATCTACTTCGACATCGAGAAGTATAACAAGGATCATAAGTACGGTATCCTCTCCGGACGTAACCTGGAGAACGTTATCAACGAGAGCCGCGAACTGGCTGGTATCGGCGAGAAGAAGAACCAGGCTGACTTCGCTCTCTGGAAGAAGGCTTCACCTGAGCACATCATGCGTTGGCCTAGTCCTTGGAGCGATGGTTTCCCTGGCTGGCACTGCGAGTGTACTGCGATGGGACGTAAGTACTTGGGCAGTCACTTTGATATTCACGGTGGCGGCATGGATTTGATTTTCCCTCACCATGAGTGCGAGATCGCTCAGGCTGTGGCTTCTCAGGGTGACCAGATGGTTCACTACTGGATGCACAACAATATGATTACCATCAACGGTCAGAAGATGGGTAAGAGCTTGGGTAACTTCATTACTTTGGAGCAGTTCTTCACTGGCAATCACGACAGTCTGGAGCAGGCTTATTCACCAATGACCATCCGTTTCTTCATTCTCTCTGCTCACTACCGCAGCACCGTAGATTTCTCTAACGATGCTTTGAAGGCTAGCCAGAAGGGATTGGAGCGCCTGATGAATGGTTTGAACGACCTGGAGCGTGTGCCTGTGGCTAAGCAGAGCGATGATCAGGTGAAGAAGTTCGTAAGCGAGCTTCGCCAGCGCTGCTACGATGCGATGAACGATGACTTCCAGACTCAACTCGTTATCAGCTATCTCTTCGAGGCTTGCCACGTAATTAATACAGCTCTCGACCACAAGGCAAACATCTCTGCTGAAGACTTGAAGGAGCTTTCAGACACCATGCATCTCTTCACCTTCGACCTGCTCGGTCTGAAGAGTGAGAAGGGAGCCAACAATGATGCTCGTGAAGAGGCTTATGGCAAGGTCGTTGATATGGTTCTCAACCTGCGTGCCAAGGCAAAGGCTGATAAGGACTGGGCTACCAGCGACCAGATTCGCGATGCCCTGGCTGAAGCCGGCTTCGAGGTAAAGGACACCAAAGATGGTGTTACTTGGAAACTGAACAAATAATATTTAAAAAGAGGGTGCATCATCAACTTATGACGCACCCTCTCTTTTTATTTTTGTACTGCTGCAGAATCTTTCTTCCTTGCAGCAAGTGAATCTTTCTGTCTGCCAGATATAGAATCCCGCAACATCTTGTCTTTCTTACTCTTATATTCCTTATACTCTTTTTCGTAATAATGGGCAAAGTTGGCGAAAGGCTCTGTCGTTACCTCATCGCTCGATGCCGTATAGGTATTTCCGTAAGGATCGGATGCCTTGATGATGATTCTGGCATTCGGATTCCTTGGAGTATAATAATATAGGTGGTTCATGATAAGATAACCATTCCCCTTGCTCACGAAACGATAGGATACACTCTCGCTGTATTTATGATGATAGCCGGCGGCAAAGGCATCCTGCCCCTTTCCGCTGAGGCGCCCCATCAGATATTCTTTGCCATCCTCTACGGCTACAACACGCCAATGACTGGTAGCATTGAAGACATTGGCTACCAGGATATTCCTGTTGTTTGCCAACTGCCAATCCCTAGAGTATTTCTCGCCGTTGAAATCGGTCTGCGCACGGAACAAGGTCATCTGCTTGCTCTTATCCCAGAAAGTTCCCTTGTAATAGCAGTTGCTGATGCTGGTACCCACAAAACTGTATACATAATATCCATTTGGAGTTCCGCAGATGTTGATATTCGACTGCCATATATTACCACAGGCGGCAGCATGACAATGCTCCATCACATCCTCTCCCTCATAGTTGATTTCGTGGTTGCAGGCAAAATGAGTATGGCCGCAGAAGAGTTCGTAACCGCCCTTAAACTGTTTCAGTAAAGAAAGCAGAAGCGAGAGACGAGAAGAAGAATAGTGTCCCTCCTCATGGGCATTGGTCAGCGGCTTCGCCTTGCTGAAAGGCGCATTACCAAAGGTAAAAGGAATATGATAACAGAGTACCACCTTCATATCCTTTGGCGTGAGGGCGAGATCCTGCTTCAGCCACTTCACCTGGCGCTCACGTAATTCTCCAGGAGAATAATAAGACATGCCGCGATGGAAGAAGCAGTTGTTGATGCAGACATAATGCACATCGCCACGGTTGAAGGAAAAATCGGTAGGACCGAAATTCTCCTCCCATTTGCGGCGGTAGAGTGCCTTGCCATCCTGGTCGTGATTGCCGATGACGGAGAAGAGGCGCATCTCTGAAGAGCCCAATGCCTGGCGTATCTGACGCTCCAGTTTGGCGTTGTAACCGCCATAATACTGCACATCATCGCCCATGCTGAGCCCGTAGACCGGTGTTCCGGCAGGCAGCGAACTGATGGTCTGCCTGATGTCCGCTATCGTCTGGGTAGTGAATCTTTCCACATCACTCTTCTTGATGGGATTATCATCCGGAGAAGTATAGTAAGGGCTGTAGGCATTGGTAACCTGCGGGTCGCCGATGACAATCATCTTATAGTGAATCTCCTTGCCGCCCGGCAGTCGGGTGAGAGTGAAGTTATAGGTTTTCTTCCCCTTGGATACCTTTTGGTAGAAGAAAGCCGTGCGATCGGTCTTAGAATGGGTAGGAACCTCGCAATCGGCTGGAACAGAATAGTATATGAATTTTGCCAGGCTGTCTCGCTTCATCTTATATCTGCCCTGTGCATCGGTTTTCACACAGTTGAATCCATCGCTCACGATGACGCCAGCCACTCCCTTTCCTTCCTTATCTCTTAAAGTTCCGGAGATATTGAAATCCATCTTCTTCACAGGTTTCTTCTTCAGTGTATCAGCAGGCTGTGGCTTGAGCCGGAGAACCGGTGGAGTTTTCACCAGGTTCTTTATCTGTTCCTTGGGGTAGAGCAGGTGCAAGGTGATGCCTATTGCTACGAGCGCGCAGCAAGCAACCGACAGAACCCCTATGTATAATTGTTTCTTTTTCATGAGTACAAAAGTACGGCTTTATTATGGTAATGCAGCATATATTCATTTAAAAATATCTAAAGATTTTGCTAACCCTATTATTTTTATGTGTTGGGATAATATTAAGAGACATTTAAATGTATTTTTTGTACCAAAAATTTGGGAAAATAGAAAATTTTGTTTAATTTTGCGGCTGATAAGGGGCTTATGTTACTCTTTATAAAGTGCAAAGTCCAAATATTAACTAAAATATGAAGTAAGAAACAGAAAACAAAGGAAAAGAAATGCATATTGAATCGAGTCATATAGGACCCGAACTATAAATGAATAACTAAGAGTATTATGCTCTTATTTTAATTAACTCTGTGCATTTTCGTCTTGACTTTTGAGATACTTAAAATATTGAGCTTTGAGCTCTTGTTCTCAACTACTGAATGCCGCCAATATTCACACAACGAGGACAAGCAGACGAAAGGTTCATGCCAGTTTTGGCGTGAGCCGTTCTGTGCTTGTTGTTGTGGAGGTAGCTTGGCGGCGACCTAGTAGTTAACAAGCCACGAACGGTTGCACGCCAATTTTTTATTCGTATGAAACATTTAATTCTAACTTTATTATCAACGATATGCTTCGTAATTAGTACACAAGCACAAATTGAGGTCGATGGTGTTTACTATGAAACCTGTTCAGATGGGGTAAAAGTAGTTTCTGGAGACTATTCTGGCGATATAACAATCCCTTTAGAGATAAAATATTATGATGGCTTGGACGATAAGACATATACATATAAAGTGGCAGCTATTGAAGATAATGCCTTTTCAAGGAATACAGACATTACAAGTATAAAAATAGATGCTCTTATAAAAAAGTTAGATGTTAATGATTGCAAATCACTCAAAACGCTCGAACTTCCAAACACCGTCGAAGAACTGATATGCGACCATTGTCCATCTCTCACTAATATCCCATTTCCTGCAAATATGAAAGAATTGCCTTCCTTGGATGGTTGTGGGAGTATAACCTCTCTTACAATTCCAACGACCATAACTTCTTTAGGTAATGGATTTTATGGAATGGATAATTTGGAGTCTGTTACAATAGAAGATAGTGAGAAAGATTTAGAATACTTAAATGTTGGAGAGTCATGTCTCAGATCTGAAAGTCTCAAAACGCTGTACTTGGGCCGTCGTTTGAACAAACCTATTTCTTCCAACGCTTTGGAAGCATTGGAGTTAGGAAAATTCATAACTTCTCTAAGTGGAGTGTTTAAAAACTGTCCTGCGTTAGTAAGCTTTAAAGCCAATGGTGAAATAACAGAAATCAGTGATCGTACATTCAATAATTGCTCTGCTTTGACTACGATAAACTTACCAAAAAGCATCAAGGTTATTGGTAGATCTGCATTTGAAAATTGTTCTTCGTTGGCTTCTATAGATTTTCTAGAAAATGTAAATTGCATAGGAAGTGAAGCCTTTTCGGGTTGTTCTTCCCTTGATGGGATTGTATTAGCTTCTGGTTTAACTTCTATAGGTGAAAATACTTTTTGGGGGTGTATAAGCTTACGCTCTATTTCTATTCCTAATACAGTAACCTCATTGGGTAAAGGAACTTTCTATGGTTGCAAAAGCCTCACATCCATAAAATTAAGCGACAATATTAAGGTTATCCCTGCTTCTGCTTTTGCAGGCTGTACTCAATTGACAAATATAGAATTGCCAGATGGAATAGAGCGCATAGAAAAACATGCTTTCGAGAGTAATAAGGCATTGACAAACATCGTTTTGCCAGGAACTCTCAAATATATTGGCCCTGCAGCATTCGCTGATGATAGTAAATTAAAGACTGTTCATTTTGAGGGACAGTTGTATGATTGGGTAAAAATTACATTCGACGATTTTGATGGAACAAAAGAGGATGGTGGAAGATATTATCCAGAAGATACAAATCCTCTTTCTTATGCCAAGGAGTTTTATCTTCGTAATAATATGCCATTGCAAGACATAAGTTTTACGGAAGAAATGGATTCTATATCGCCAAGGGCTTTTGCTTATTATAGAGGTATAATCAATAGCATTGTCATTACTACAGGGGTTGAGCACTTACGCATTGGAGAGGCTGCCTTCTATGGCGTAAAGCAAGTGCCAAGTATGACTATAGCAAGTAGCCTAAAAAGTATCAGAGGAAAACTTCCAAGTGCCTTAAATGTTTATTATAGCGGGGGTATGGTGGATTATTGTAATCTGAAATTATACTCAAACTCTCTTGGCAGCAAGCTTACTATAAATGGTCAGGCTATCACAACTAAGTTGGAACTACCAGAAGGTATCAAGGTTATTCCTAGTTTCCATTTTGGTGGTCTCGGCTTTACAGCAGTGTCTATTCCTAACTCTGTAACAGCAATAGAAGATTACGCTTTTAGTAGTTGCTATAATTTGGAAGAAGTTGAACTCCCTCAGCAGACAATCTACATTGGCAAATCTGCTTTTAAAGATTGTAGTAAACTGAAAAGTTTATCTTTGCCATCATCCTTGAAATACATAGGAAGATATGCTTTTTCAGGCAATAGCATCACCAAAGTAAATATTCCGGCTTCTCTTGAAGAAATTGGGGACAAAGCTTTTAGCTACAACTCTCTTTCTGAACTTGTTTTGGAAGATTCCGCTTTACCATTAAAAGTGCCAGAAGATGGATATTTATTATTTGGTAATTTTAGAAGTGAACTAAAGAATTTGTATCTAGGTCGAACATTGGAAACTTCTTTGTGTGTTGCCTTCAAAGATGCACCTTTAGAGAAAATTACTATCGGCAAAGATGTAACTAATATCCCGTGCCTGTTTAACGATTGCTATCGGTTGAAACAAATAACTTGTTTAGCAACTGAGCCTCCAGTTCTCAAAGAAAGTTACAGATATGATGACTATACCTATCCTACTTTTGATGATGAGGTTTTTGAGAAATGTACTCTTTATGTACCAGAAGGAAGTGTCGACGCTTATAAAAAAGCTAATGTTTGGAAAAACTTTCAAAATATTGTTGGCACAACCACTAGAATTTCGAAAGTGCAAGACGGAGACTTTATTATAACCAAACATTACGATTTAATGGGTAGAGTTATTTCTCCAACAGCTAAAGGCATTCATCTAGTTCATATCTTTGATGGAAAAGAAACGAAAGTCATAAAGACTATTGTAAACTAAACTCTATATTGAGTAAAAAGCTGATGCCCTCTATGTCTTTTCGCATAGAGGGCATCTAATAATCTTATAAAAATAGGTTTTGCTAAGTCTAATCTCCCTTAAAAAACTCTAAATATTACCTTAGGGTAACTTACCTTAGGGTAATATTTCGTAACTTTGTACCAAATTACTAGGAATATGGCAAAATATCTATCACCATTTCAATTTGGTACATTAGCCACCAATGAGAATTTTATCGACAGACAGGAAGACAGGGCTTTGCTGAAGCAATTACTGTCCTCCCATATCAACGTGATGCTGATTTCACCACGCCGATGGGGTAAATCATCGCTAGTGAAAAGGGCGATGAGCGAATTGGCTGATGAGGATAATAACGTAAGAATCTGTTATATTGATGCCTTCAGCATCGGCTCTGAATCTGAATTTTATCGCACTTTTGCCAGTCAGGTTATAGCTTGTGCTTCCTCTAAAATGGAACGATGGATAGAGGATGCAAAGAAATTCCTGACAGGTGTGATACCGCAGGTTGTAATCAACGATCAGGTGACCGACTTCATGGCTTTCGACCTGAAGTTTGTGCCACAGGAGCGTGATAAGATGGCGATTCTCCAACTGCCTGAGTTGCTGGCAAAGGAAAAGAGCATCAGGATTATCGTCTGCATCGACGAGTTCCAGCAGTTGGCTAATCTTCCTGAGTATAAGGATATGGAGGGAAAGATGCGTTCGGTATGGCAGCAACAGCAGCTTACCTCTTACTGTCTCTACGGCAGCAAGCGAAACATGATGCTCAATATCTTCAACAATTCCAATAGTCCTTTTTATCGCTTTGGACAAGTGATTTTCATGCAGAAGATAGCTAAGGAGCATTGGATTCCATTCATTCTGTCATCTTTCGAGAAGACAGGAAAGTCAATCTCTGCAGAGATGGCTGAGCGGATCTGTTATGCCGTGGCCTGCCATTCCTGGTATCTCCAGCAGTTGTGCTATTTTATCTGGAGTTTCACGGTTTCGGAAGTGACGGAAGATATATATCATCTGGGATTGAAACAGGTACTCAACATCAATACCCCGATGTTTCAGAATGATACGGAGAATCTCAGTTCTACCCAGATAGAGATGCTTAAGGCTATAGCCAATGGCGAACAGCATTTCTCCTCGCAAGCCGTGAAACAAATCTATAATCTTGGTAATCCAAATACGATTGTCAAGAACAGGAAAACTCTCCAGAACAAAGATATTATCGAAAAGCAAAACGATGCTTTTGGCTTTGTTGACCCGATATACCGGCTGTGGTTTAAGGAGGAGTATTGTAGATAGAAACTATGTAAATTAAAAGAAATAATATAAGGAGAAAAAAGATAATGGCAAACGATAATAAAGGTCTTACACCGATGATGAGACAGTTTTTCGAGATGAAATCGAAACATCCCGAAGCGCTGCTGCTCTTCCGTTGCGGTGACTTCTACGAAACTTACTGCGAAGATGCGGTGGAGGCATCCCGTATACTCGGCATTACGCTGACACGACGCAACAATGGCGGTTCTACGGGCACGACCGAGATGGCAGGATTCCCTCATCATGCTCTGGATACCTATCTGCCTAAACTCATCAGGGCGGGTAAGCGCGTAGCGGTATGCGACCAGCTGGAAGACCCGAAGAAGAAACGGCTCGAAATAAAAGGTAAGAAGGGACTGAGCCAGATGGACAAGATGGTGAAGCGAGGTATTACTGAACTCGTTACACCGGGTGTGGCGATGGGAGATAACGTACTGAACTACAAGGAGAACAACTTCCTGGCAGCCGTACACTTCGGCAAGACCGCCTGCGGTGTGAGCTTTCTGGATATCTCGACCGGAGAGTTTCTTACCGGCGAGGGAACCTACGACTATGTAGAAAAACTGATGGGCAACTTCATGCCGAAAGAGGTGCTCTACGACCGCGCCCGAAAGAATGACTTCGAGAAATATTTCGGCAGCAAATACTGTACCTTCGAACTGGATGACTGGGTTTTCACCGAACAGACAGCCCTGCAGAAACTCCTGGGACATTTCAAGACAAAATCTCTGAAAGGTTTCGGTGTAGAGCATCTCAAGAACGGCGTGATAGCCAGTGGTGCCATCATGCAGTATCTCGAGATTACCCAGCATACACAGATTAATCATATCACCGCCCTTTCACGTATTGAAGAAGATAAGTTCGTGCGTATGGACAGGTTTACCATCCGCAGTCTGGAGCTGGTTGCCCCTATGCAGGAAGACGGTTCTTCTCTCCTGAATGTCATCGACCGTACGGTAACGGCGATGGGCGGACGTATGCTCAGACGCTGGCTGGTCTTCCCGTTGAAGGACGTTAAACCAATCAACGAGCGCCTCGACATCGTGGAATATTTCTTCAAGGAACCGGAATTCCGTCAGCTTCTCGATGACCAGCTGCATCGCATCAGCGACCTGGAGCGTATCATTTCTAAAGTAGCCGTGGGTAGAGTTTCGCCTCGCGAAGTGGTTCAGCTGAAGAATGCACTCGAAGCTATCAAGCCTATCAAGGTGGCATGTCAGCATGCTACGAATGAGGCTCTGAAGCGGGTAGGCGAGCAGCTGAACGTATGCGAGACCCTGAAAGACCGCATCGCCAGGGAAATACAGCCCGATCCGCCACAGCTGGTCAACAAGGGTGACGTGATAGCCGACGGATTCAATGCTGAACTTGACGACCTTCGTGCCATCAGCCGCCACGGCAAGGATTATCTGCTCAAGATACAGGAAAGGGAGATAGAAAAGACAGGTATTTCGAGTCTGAAGGTAGGTTACAATAATGTTTTCGGATACTATCTGGAGGTGAGAAATACCTTTAAGGATAAGGTGCCTGAGGAGTGGATACGCAAGCAGACGCTGGCTCAGGCAGAGCGTTATATAACCCAGGAACTGAAGGAATATGAGGAAAAGATTCTCGGTGCTGATGAGAAGATTCTGGTATTGGAAGCACAGCTCTTTAACGAACTGATAGCTGCCATGCAGGAGTATATTCCGCAGATACAGATCAATGCCAACCTCATCGCCCGTATGGACTGTCTTTTGTCATTTGCAAAGACATCTGACGAGAACCGCTACGTGCGCCCTATCGTCGATGATTCTGAGGTGCTCGACATCAAGCAGGGCAGGCATCCGGTGATTGAAACCCAACTGCCGCTGGGCGAACGCTATGTACCTAACGATGTGCTGCTCGATACCGAGAAACAGCAGATCATGATGATTACCGGTCCTAACATGGCTGGTAAATCGGCTCTGCTGCGCCAGACCGCCCTTATCGTGCTGCTGGCACAGGTAGGCTGTTTTGTGCCCGCAGAGAGCGCCCGAGTGGGACTGGTGGATAAAATCTTTACACGTGTAGGTGCAAGCGACAATATATCGCTCGGCGAATCGACCTTCATGGTAGAGATGACCGAGGCAGCAAACATCCTGAACAACGTTTCTCCGCGCTCGCTGGTGCTCTTTGATGAGCTGGGAAGAGGTACTTCTACCTACGATGGTATTTCCATTGCCTGGGCTATCGTGGAATATCTGCACGAACATAAGAAGGCGCAGGCACGTACGCTCTTTGCTACCCACTATCATGAGCTCAACGAGATGGAGAAGAACTTCCCTCGCATCAAGAACTTCAATGTGAGTGTGAGAGAGGTGGACGGAAAGGTAATCTTCCTGCGCAAACTGGAGCCGGGAGGCAGTGAGCACTCTTTCGGTATCCATGTGGCAGAGATTGCCGGTATGCCTCGCAGCATCGTGAACCGTGCCAATGTGATTCTCAAACAGTTGGAGGATGACAATGCCGGGGTTGGCGGTGCCGGTAAACCGAACGTACAGCACATCGATGAACCTAAGGATGGTGTGCAGCTCAGTTTCTTCCAGCTCGATGATCCTGTACTGACGCAGATACGTGATGAAATACTCGGGCTGGATGTGAACAATCTCACTCCGGTAGAGGCATTGAACAAGCTCAATGACATCAAGAAGATTCTACTGGGAAGATAAAAATATAAATCCCTCCCCGTGGCAGCAGATGCTGTTGCATGAGGAGGGATTTTTATAATCTGAAAATAAGTCGTCTAATATTATTTTGCCTCTACGTTCTTTTCTTTCGCTCTCTTTGTGCTGGAAATGATGCTCCATACACCGGCGATGATGAGCGGAATGCTCAATATCTGTCCCATATCCATAGGCAGACCTGCCTCGAATGCTACCTGAATCTCCTTGGTATATTCGATGAAGAAACGGAAGGTGAAGATGAGAGTAAGGCAAAGACCGAAATAGAAACCGGTGCCTACGCTCTTAGGTCCTCTCTTCTTGTAGATGAAGAGGATGAGGAGGAAAAAGCAGAAGTATGCCAAAGCCTCGTAGAGCTGACCCGGATGGCGTGGATACTGGTCTTCGCGAACGAAGATAAATGCCCAAGGCACATCGGTTACCTTGCCGATAATCTCTGAATTCATCAGATTGCCCAAACGGATAAAGGTGGCTGTAATGCCTGAGCAGATACCCATATTATCGAGCACTACCCAGCCGCTCACCTTCATGTTGCGGCAATAGAGCCAGATGCCGACGAACATGCCGAATACGCCTCCGTGGCTCGCTAGTCCCTCATAACCCGTAAACTTCCAACTGCCGTCAGGCATGTGGTGAACAGGTATCAGCATCTCGATGAAGTGATCCCACTGGGTGAGGAAATATTCCGGCTGATAGAAGATGCAATGTCCCAAACGGCCACCTATCAGTACACCGAAGAAGATGTAGAGAAACAGTGGGGAGAACTTCTCATCTGAGAGCCCCTGCTGCTTGTAAAGCTTGCTCATGAGCAGATAGCCCAGCAGCAGACCAATCATCCAGCAGGTGGAGTAGTAGCGGATGGTCATAGGACCCAGATGAGCCAGGATTGGGTCTGGGTCCCATACGATATAGTTAAGCAGATTTGCTATCATAACCGTAGAAGAATAGGATTATACATTGAAGCGGAAGTGCATGATGTCACCATCCTGTACGACGTACTCCTTGCCCTCGATGCCGAGCTTACCAGCTTCGCGTACAGCTGCCTCAGAGCCATACTTGATATAGTCATCATACTTGATAACCTCTGCACGGATGAATCCCTTCTCGAAGTCGGTGTGGATGACGCCGGCACACTGAGGAGCTTTCCAGCCCTTGTGATAGGTCCATGCCTTGACTTCCATCTCACCAGCGGTGATGAATGTTTCGAGGTTAAGCAGGGCGTATGCCTTCTTGATGAGTCGGTTTACGCCGCTCTCTTCCAGTCCGAGTTCTTCGAGGAACATCAGTTTGTCCTCGTAGGTTTCGAGCGATGCGATGTCTTCCTCTGTCTTGGCAGCGATGACCATGCACTCAGCACCTTCTTCCTTGGCGATTTCCTCTACCTTCTTGCTATACTCGTTGCCGGTCTTGGCAGAAGCCTCGTCAACATTGGCTACGTAGAGCACAGGCTTGGTAGTGAGGAGGAAGAGGTCGTGAGCCACCTTCTGCTCTTCCTTGGTTTCGAAAGTAACACCACGAGCATTCTTTCCCTGCTCCAGAACAGCCTTGTAAGCCTCCAGAACGGTAACCATCGTCTTAGCATCCTTGTTACCTGCTGCAGCAGTCTTCTTCTGCTTGGTGAGCAGAGATTCGATAGTTTCCAGGTCCTTGAGCTGCAACTCTGTATCGATGACGCTCTTATCCTCCAAAGGATCAACCTTAGCGCCACCCTCGCGAACGATATTGTCATCGTCGAAGCAGCGGATTACGTGGATGATAGCATCGCACTCACGGATATTTCCCAAGAATTTATTACCAAGACCTTCGCCCTTGCTGGCACCCTTTACAAGACCTGCGATATCTACGATTTCGCAAGTAGCTGGGACGATGCGTCCTGGGTGAACAATCTCTGCCAACTTGTTGAGTCGCTCGTCTGGTACGGTGATGACGCCCAAGTTTGGTTCGATAGTACAGAAAGGGAAGTTAGCTGCCTGTGCCTTTGCACTAGACAGACAGTTGAACAGTGTAGACTTACCCACGTTTGGGAGGCCTACAATACCACATTTTAATGCCATTTTATCTTTAAACGTTTAAATATTTGGTGCAAAGGTACACATTATAAATGAAAGATACAAAGAAATAGTGGAAAATTATCTAAAAATCACAGATGACGGAAGAATCAACGATGATAAACCGACAGAAACGCTTGAGGAAGCGCAACGATATAGGTGAAAACGTTGGAATATACGGGAGAGGTGCCTGTAAAATATTACATAAGTCCTTGGGGTATATAGGATAAGTTGTTGGAAAAGATAGGATAAGTTGCTGGAAGAGATACCTTCTGCAATCGCACAACAGCTGTTGTGCGATTGCACATCACCTGTTGTGCGCATGCATAACAGCTGATGTGCGGGCGTAGTTCAGTTGTTGTGCGATGAATTTCTTAGAACCAAGGGCGACCATTTTGCTGACACCATCTTGACCAGCTGTCTGCTTATTGTTCTTTGCCATTGTTCTTTTGCTTTAAATATATTGGATACAAAGTTACACATTATAAATGAAAGATACGAAAAAATCGTGGAAAATTATCTAAAAAAAAGGCATTCACGATGCTGGTGAATGCCTTTCTGATGATTACTATGATAAGTATTTGTTATTTCAAGACTACTTTTTTGCCGTTGATGATGTAAACTCCCTGTTTTGGAGCAGAAATGCGCTGTCCCTGAAGATTGAAGATTACTTTCTTGGTCTTGATGTCACTGGCAATCTGGCTAATGCCGTCGGTTACGCTTGGTACAGCTGTAGCTGATACCTCCTTGGTTGCCTGATTGAAGGTGAAGGTAACGTCGTAGGTTCCGGCTTCAGGGATGATGAGTATAGCATTATATATTCCTAAAGGGTCAGCACCATAGCTTTCTGCCCAGGTATGGTTGGAGCATACCTTATATTCGTAAGTTTGAGCGTTGAGGCTTATACCCTTCTTTTCCAGGATATAGATATTGTTTTCTTGCTTTGTCATCTCGTTAGTTGTGGACTGCTCGTCCCACGCTGTCTCAAATAATCCCTCGCTTCCGGCAACAGACCATATCTTTTCAATTATGGCATCTGCTTTTCTGGTTGCATCGCAGGAAACTTCGTGGGTCTTCGAATTGAAGGTGAAGGTGAGGTCGTAGATTCCGTCTTTTGTGATAAAAACGGAGGCATTACCTTCAGAATCATTCTCGTCACCATAGTTTTCTGCCCATCCATGGTTTGCACAGATCTTATATTTATAAGTACCTAGAGCGAGGGTTAGATCGGTCTTGGTCAGAATGTATGTGACGTTATCTTCCTGTTTGATCATGTCGTTTTCTGTCGCAGTTTCATCCCAATTTTTTCCAAGAATTGCTTTAAATCCTGCTACAGTCCATGTCTTTTCGCCGATAACTGCATCACCAGTCTTTGTAGTTTTGACATTGATTTCAAAATTGTTTGCGTTAAACTGGATAGTCACGTCATAGATGCCAGTCTCTTCTACCTTAAAGACATAGTTGGCTTTTTCAGGATGCACTTCGATATACCAATCGTGATTCTTCAGGATTTTTAATTCGTTTTTCACATTCTGCTCAAGAATGCAACCGGTTTTTGTGAGTTCCCAGATGCCGTCCCCTTTATCGGTCAGGTCATTGCTGGTATCCGTTTCATTCCAATTAGAACCGAAGATTGTACTAGAACCTGCTGCTGTCCAGACATCTTGTGCCTGTAGAGTTAGTGTTACGAAACAAAGCATGATAAAAGTAAAAATAGTTCTTCTCATAATTGTTGTGATTTAAATGTTTATAATTAAATGATGATTAAATGATATCGTATTATTGTTAAAAATGCGTGTATGATAGTTATTTGGTGCAAATATACGAATAATTTCAATAAGTTCCAAATTTTTTTGAGAAAAACTTTGATTGATAGCTAAAAAAGCAGGAAGATGTGTCTACAATATAGAGACGCATCCTCCTGAATAATACTATTTCTTTTGATTTTATCCTTCTGAAATCTTTTAGATCTTACCTATAGGTAATCTTTTAGATTACTCCTTTCCACAACCCGTGAAGGTTGCAGTATTCTCGAGCCGTAACATCCTTGGCTTCTGCGTTGGTCAGGAAGATAGCCTCTGGCTTTTCGCCTGGCTTCAACTCATGACGAAGCACATCGGTAGGGGTGAGCAATTCTATCCATTGGATGTAATGCTCTGGAAGCATCGGATGCTCCACACTTCCTACTGTTACGCGATAGCCGCCCTCAACAGGTTCTATCACAGGCACGTGCTTCTCTTTGGCGCCATCACTGGTGTTTTCCTTCATCAGCTTCATCGGCTCGCCACAGCAACTGAGCACGGCTCCTGGGTTTACAACTTCTACTACATTGCCACAAATCTGGCAGCGGTAGATTTCTCTAACTTTTGTCATAATGGTTCCTCCTATTATTTTATGAATGTGTTGCCTGAATATCAGGCATTTCATTCAGATGATTCCTTTGTGAGGATTTCCTTCGGGTGATTCCTCCAAAAGAGCCTTATTCCTCTACAGGGCTGAAATCTTCCTTGCCTACTCCGCAAAGAGGGCAAACCCAATCATCTGGGATGTCTTCGAATGCTGTACCTGGAGCGATGCCGCCCTCTGGATCACCTACTTCTGGATCATAAATCCAACCACACACGTCGCAAACATATTTCTTCATAATGTTCCTTTCTTTCTTAATTTGATTGATTACTGTTATCTATTCACTTTTAATCAGACAGGTGCGTTTGCATATCTTTCTGATTTATAATGCAAATATATACTTTATTTCTGTAAGAACCAAATAAATTTGAAAATATTATAATTTTATTATCCTTTTTAATCTAAATAAACAAAGATTTCTAGATGTACTTGTGAATAAAGGAGTTATTTATCTTTTTAGTGGTGTTTTGATAGAAGATTTAATTGTTTCATGTGAAACATCTCGAAAAAGAAAAGCTCGCAAGATGAACGTTTGGTATCTTGCGAGCTTCTTTGTTTTTAAGTTGCCTTGCGGTTTCTGCGGCCGCTTTCTGGCTTTTCTAATGTGCTTCTAGCCAGTTGTTTCCCCATCCGGCATCAGCAACCAGAGGCACACTGAGCTGGTAGGCGTTCTGCATCTCTTCTACCACAATCTTCTCTACCTTTTCCTTCTCTTCCGGATATACGGAGAAATTGAGTTCGTCATGCACCTGGATAATCATCTTGCTCCTGATGCCTTCTGCTCTGAATCGGTTGAAGATGCGGATCATAGCCACTTTGATGATGTCTGCCTCAGAGCCCTGGATAGGGGCATTGATGGCATTGCGCTCGGCAAATCCTCTTACAGTACCATTCTTGCTGTTGATGTCTGGCAGGTAGCGACGGCGGTGGAAGAGGGTTTCGGCATAGCCTTTCTCTCTTGCCATTTCCTTTGCCTTCTCCATGTAAGCCTGAACACCAGGGAAGGTGCGGAAGTAGTCTTCTATGATCTGCTTTGCCTCTCGGTTTTCGATGTTCATGCGTTGGGCAAGACCGAAGGTCGTGATGCCGTAGATGATGCCGAAGTTGGCAGTTTTTGCCTTCTTGCGCTGTGCATCTGTTACTTCTTTGATGTCTTCGTGCCAAATCTTGGCAGCTGTAGCTGCATGAATATCAGAGCCTTCACGGAATGCCTCTACCATGTTTGGATCCTGGCTCAGGTGTGCCATGATGCGAAGTTCTATCTGTGAATAGTCGGCAGAGAAGAACAGGCAGCCTGGTTCTGGGATGAAGCATCTGCGTATCTCCTTGCCATCGTCATCGCGTACAGGAATATTCTGCAGGTTTGGATCACTTGAAGAAAGACGTCCTGTGGCTGTAATGGCTTGGTTGAAAGAGGCATGAATGTGACCGGTGCGAGAGTTGATAAGCTTTGGAAGGGCATCTATATAGGTTCCCAAAAGTTTCTTTAAACCTCTGTAGTTCAGTATCTCATCGATGATTGGACTCTTGCTGCGCAGCTGCTGAAGAACTTCTTCGCTTGTTACGTACTGGCCCGTCTTCGTCTTCTTAGGCTTCTCCACAATCTTCATCTTTCCGAAGAGTATTTCTCCAACCTGGCGTGGGGAAGCGATATTGAACGATTCGCCTGCCAACTCATAGATATGATGTTCTATCTCATTGAGGCGGTTGGTGAGTTTCTCGGATGTTTCCTTTAGGGTATCGGTGTCGATGCATACTCCCGTCATCTCCATGTGGGCTAAAACAGGTACAAGCGGCATTTCTACATTCCAGAACAGATCTTCACAATCTATCTCTTTGAGTTTTGGTTCGAGCACATTTTTCAATCTCAAGGTGATGTCGGCATCTTCGGCAGCATATTCGTAAATGTCTGATGGGGCGAGATCGCGCATCGACTTCTGGTTCTTTCCCTTCGGACCAATCAGTTCTTCGATGTGGATGGTCTGATAATTGAGGAATACTTCTGCCAAGTAATCCATGTTGTGGTAAAGTTCTGGCTGGATGAGATAGTGGGCGAGCATCGTATCGAACATCTTGCCCTGAATCTCTATGCCGTAGTTCATCAACACCTCGTAATCGTATTTGATGTTCTGTCCCACTTTCAGGATTTCCGGGTTCTCGTAGAGAGGTTTGAAGATGTTTACGATTTTTAAGGCTTCTTCACGATTTGCCGGAATTGCTACGTAGAAAGCCTCTTTTTCCTTTACTGCAAAGCTCAAACCCACCAATTCTGCATCAATAGCAGCGGTAGATGTGGTCTCTGTGTCTAGACTGAGAATATTGAATGTCAATAAATAGTCATAAAGTTTCTTTGCATCTTCTTCTGTATCAGTTAGTTTATATGAATGAGAGGTCGTTTTAAGGGTCTCAAAACTCGCGTTTTTTGACTCTTCCTTACCATCGGCAGGCTGTGCGCCAAATAAATCGAGCTCTCCTGTAGGCTTTGTTTGCACCTTTTTAGGTTTGTTAAGAACTCGATTAGCAAACGACTTAAATTCTAACTCGGTGAAGATTTCATCCAATTTTGTATTGTCTGGCTCTACCCGTTTCAAATCTTCCATCTTGATCTCTACCGGAACATCGGTTCGTATGGTTGCCAGGAACTTTGACATCCTGATATCTTCTACAGCACCCTCAACTTTTTCGCGGAGCTTGCCTTTCACTTGAGAAGAGTTCTCGATAAGACCTTCTACACTACCGAACTCGTTGATAAGTTTGATGGCTGTCTTTTCTCCCACGCCCGGACAGCCTGGGAAGTTATCAGCTGAGTCGCCCATCAGAGCAAGGAGGTCGATAACCTGGAGTGGGGAAGTGATGCTGTATTTCTCTTCAATTTCCTGTACGCCCAACTTTTCGTATCCACCGCCATGACGAGGACGGAACATGAAAACATTGTTACGAACCAGTTGTGCGTAATCCTTATCGGGTGTGAGCATGTAGGTTTCCATCCCCTTTTCACCTGCCTTCAAGGCAACAGTTCCAATGATATCATCCGCCTCGAAACCATCTACCTGAAGGATAGGGATATGATATGCCTCCAGGATATTTTTGATGATGGGCACAGAGAGTTTGATGTCTTCCGGTGTCTCTTCTCGTTGAGCTTTATATGCAGGGAAAGCCTCGTGACGGAAGGTCTTGCCATGGTCGAAAGCCACCGCAATATGGGTAGGTTTCTCCTTGGTAAGTATCTCGTTGAGGGTATTGCAGAACCCCATTACACACGAAGTATTGAGTCCCTTCGAATTGATTCGAGGGGCTTTCATAAAGGCGTAATACGATCTATAAATGAGCGCATACGCGTCTAAAAGGAACAATTTATCCATAATATTCATTTTTGTGGTGTAAAATTACTAAAAAAATGCGATATTTCAAGAAGAATTGATTAATTTTGTAACAAATTTCAGAAATTAAGTAGATTTACTCACATATAATGGACTATTTATCACTTATCAAGCTGCCTATAGAGGCAGAATTAGCAGATTTTATAGATTTGTTCAACAAGTCTCTCATGCATAGCGATGGCCTCCTTTCCCAGGTGCTCGACCACATCCGTCAGCGCGCTGGAAAACGTATGCGCCCTATACTCATCTTGTTGATGGCACGTAATTTTGGAAAGGTTTCCAGTGTTACCCAGCATTCTGCTGTAGGTCTGGAACTTCTTCATACCGCTTCGCTGGTACATGATGATGTAGTTGATGAGAGTGGGGAGCGCCGCGGACAGGCTAGCGTGAATGCTACTTATAATAATAAGGTGGCTGTGCTTGTGGGCGATTTCATTCTTTCCACCGCCTTGCTTCATGTATCTTATTCGCATTCAGAGGAAATCGTGCGTTATCTTGCTGAGTTGGGCCGTATCCTGTCTAATGGTGAGATTCTTCAGCTCAACAGTATCAGTAATGAAGAGATATCGGAAGATATTTATTATCAGGTGATTAAGCAGAAAACGGCTGCTCTCTTTGAGGCTTGCGCCGGTATCGGAGCGATGTCTGCCAATGCTTCAGAACTGCAGATTGAAGAGGCGAAGCGTTTCGGACAGAACTTGGGCATCATCTTCCAGATCCGTGATGATATCTTTGATTATTATGATTCCAAGGAGATAGGTAAACCTACTGGTAATGATATGGTTGAAGGAAAACTGACTTTGCCTGTAATATATGCTTTGAAGTCTACCGGTGATGAGGAGATGATGAAGCTTGCCAGAAAGGTAAAGGCTCATACTGTGACGGCTGATGAAATAGCTCAGTTAGTGGCATTTACAAAGGAAAACGGAGGTATTGAATATGCGGATAAGCGCATGTGGGATTTCCATGCCGAAGCCATGAATTTCCTCGATACTTATGTGGAGGATAAGGATATTTACAATGCCTTGAAGGCTTACTTGGATTTTGTGATTGAAAGAAAAGCTTAATATAAAAAGGGTTGGTTCTCAGCGAGAATCAACCCTTTGTTTTTTTTGTATTCTATTGAAAATCAGTTACTTTTCTTTAGAAGTACTTGATTTCCTTGCCCAGAATTTCGCTCAAGAGGAGGTTAGTCAGGCGTGATGTGCCGAGGCGCAACCACTGGTTGGTCAGCCATTTCTCGCCTAAAACTTCCTTCACGATGGTGTAGTAAACTACGGCATCATGAACGGTATTGATACCACCTGCAGGCTTGAAACCAATCTGAATGCCAGTCTTTTCGTAATATGCCTTGATAGCCTGGCACATAACGTATGCTGCCTCAGGGGTAGCTGAGACCTTCTCCTTGCCTGTTGAGGTTTTGATATAGTCAGAACCTGAGTACATTGCGAGGATAGAAGCCTTCATGATGTTGCTGCAATTCTTCAGATCGCCTGTCTCCAGGATGCACTTCATCTTATGCTCACCGCATGTCTCCTTGAGTTCCTGAATATCATCGCAGAGGCCCTCGTAATCTTCGCTGAAGAACTTGCCAACAGGCATTACGATATCCACCTCTGTAGCACCATCCTTGATAGCCATAGCGGTTTCTGCAATCTTTACCTCGATAAAGGTCTGAGAGGATGGGAAATTGCCACTTACTACAGCGATTTCTACGCCGTCAACCTCCAGACTCTGGCTGATAAGGCCGGCAAAGTTAGGGTAGGTACATACGGTTGCTACGTGAGGAAGCTGAGGATAATCCTTGGCAAACTGGTTCACCTTTTCAATCATCTTCAGGATGCTTTCTTCTGTATCTTCTGTATGGAGAGAAGTCAACTCGATGCTACCGAAGAGGAACTTCTTGACCTCCATGGTCTCATTCTCTGCTACCTTCTCATCGAGAATCTTCTTTACTGCAGCAGCTACTTCCTCATCGTTGAGGTTGCAGTTGTACTGCTTCAAAACTGATAAATACTTGTCGTCTGACTCTTTATACTGTCCCTGCTGTGCAAGAACCTGTTCTTTAATACTGCTCATACTTAATGTTATTTATATAATTATTAAAGTTAAGTTTTTATATGAATAGCAATTTTAATTCTTGTTATCTTGTTTTTTATCTTCCTGATACTCAGATAGTTTTGGGTTGTTTTTATGCCTTTCAGAATCCCTTTTGGTCTTCTTGTCAAAACTCTTCTGGAGTTCTTCTGTCAAGTCAACCCCTGTCTGATTTGCCAGGCAGATAAGCACCCATAGAACATCGGCCATCTCTTCGCCCAAGTTAGGTTTCTCGCCTTTCTTGAAACTCTGGTCGCCGTATGTTCGGGCAATGACGCGTGCCAGTTCGCCCACTTCTTCCGTGAGGCAAGCCATATTGGTCAGTTCGCTGAAATAGCGTACGCCATATTCTTTAATCCACTGATCTACAGCTTCTTGTGCTTCTTTTATTGTCATCTTCCTAATTCTTTTATGGGGAAAGATGCCTTTCTTTTCAGGTTAGGGCATTATTCCTTGTTGTGAGTATCCATCATGATGGTTACCGGTCCATCGTTCAGTAAATCTACCTTCATATCGGCACCAAATTCGCCTGTTCCTACTGGCTTTCCGAGTGCATCGGATAGCTTTTTGCAGAACTCCTCATAGAGTGGAACGCTGATTTCGTGCTTGGCTGCTCTGAGCCAGCTTGGGCGGTTTCCTTTCTTATAACTGGCGAATAGGGTGAACTGGCTGATGACCAGAATCTCACCATTTATATCCATGATGGAGCGGTTCATAACATGGTTTTCGTCGTCGAAAACACGGAGTCCTATTACCTTTCTGACCAGCCAGTCTACATCTTCTGAAGTGTCGCTTTCCTCTATTCCCAGAAGAATCAGATAACCTTGTCTGATAGCAGATTTAACCTCTCCTTCTATGGTAACTGAGGCGTGAGAGACACGCTGTATTACGATTCTCATATTACTATTTTGAACTTTGAATGTTGAACATAGAACTTTATGAATAGCATTTGTGGAATGCTTGCTTCGGTTCGGTTCTTCTTCTTCTTATTAATATATATATAGTATAGTTTGAACTGCAAATATACAACTTTTATTTCATATTCTCGCCTTTTTCTTCGAAATATTTTGAAAGAATTTCTGCCTTATGAGGGCCTAATACCTCTGAAAGTTGTTCCAATGATGCTTCTTTCATCTTTTTCACGCTCTTAAACTTGCTCAGAAGGGCTTCTTTAGCCTTTGGACCGATGCCTTTGATATCGTCTAATTCTGAGTGCAGAGCATGCTTGCTGCGCTTGTCGCGATGGAAGGTGATAGCGTATCTATGCACCTCATCCTGTATCTGCGTCAGAACCTTGAATAGCTCGCTTTCGGGTGGTAGGGCGATGGTTTGAGGAGGGAATCCGAAGAGAAGTTCGTTGGTTCTGTGACGGTCGTCCTTGGCAAGTCCTGCGATAGGAATATCCAGGTGTAATTCGTCAACAATAACCTCTCTTACTACGTCCATCTGACCCTTCCCGCCATCGGTAATAATGAGGTCTGGAAGTGCAGTTTCTTCCTCTATCATGCGACTGTACCGGCGTCTTACCACCTCTTGCATGGATGCGTAATCATCAGGTCCTTCCACTGTTTTGATGTTGTATTTCCTATAGTCTTTTCTGGATGGTTTCATACCTTTATATACGATGCAACCTGCCACGGCATCAGTACCGGATATGTTGGAATTATCGAAACATTCTATCTGATAAGGCAACTTTTGAAGCTTCAGTTTTGCTTGTAATTCCTTCATCAATCGGGTCTGTTTCTGCTCCGGATTGAGCTTTTCTGCCTGCTTCAGACGGTCGAATCTATACTGCTTGCAGTTCATTTCCGACAGCTCCAGAAGGTGCTTTTTGTCACCTCTCTGGGGTACGAAGAAGGTGGCATCTTTCAGCTTCCATTCCATTTCGAAGGGCACGATTATCTCCTTCGATGTGGAGTGGAAACGCTCTCTGATTTCTGGAATGGCTGTAATCAGAAGTTCCTCGTCGCTCTCCTCCAGTTTACGTTTATATTCGTAGGTAAAGCTCTGGTTGATAGTGCCGTTTTTTACGTGAATATAGTTGATGAAGGCGTTCTTGTTGGCGTCATCATTCACGATAGTAAAGACATCTACATCTGTAATGGTATGGCTTACAACCTCGCTTTTTGCCTCAAATTCATCCAGTAATTGGTACTTTTTCTTATATTCTTCGGCTATTTCAAAACGTAGAAGTTCGGCATTTTTCATCATCAAATCGTAGAGATATTTGCTTACTTCCCGTGTGTTTCCCTTCAGAATTTCACGTGCCTGGCGCATGTTTTCCTGATATTCCTCATAGCTCTGCTTGTTGATGCAGGGTGCTCCGCAGTTGTGGATATGATACTCCAGACACGGCTTGTATCTGCCTTCTGCAACGCCTTCTCTGGTAATAGGCATTCTGCAGGTGCGGGGCTTATAGAGCTTTTTAATAACCTCTAAAACGGCATACATGCTGCCGATATGTGGGTAAGGACCGAAGAAGGTTCCCACTTTTTTATTGATATGACGAGTCTTGAAAATGCGTGGAAAATACTCGTTTGTTACGCATATAGAGGGGTATGTCTTGCCGTCTTTCAGCAAGACATTGTATCTTGGATTATACTTTTTTATCAGGCTGTTTTCAAGCAAAAGTGCGTCTTCTTCAGTGTTTACGACCGTATAAGATATGTCGTGAATCTTAGAAACAAGTACCTTTGTCTTGTATCTGTCTACCTCTTTATGGAAGTAGGAAGATACTCTTCTCTTCAGATTTTTCGCCTTTCCCACATATATAATCGTATGATTTTCGTCGTAATATTGGTAGCTTCCTGGCTTCTCCGGCATACTTAAAACGATGTTTTTAAGCCTTGCCAAGCGCTCCTCATTCTCTTGTTTCGTCATATTTTTACTTGTTTTTAAAGGAAAAACGAGCGTTACTGTTTCACGTGAAACGGCAACGCTCTAGTGTCTTTTACTGCTTCCTTGCTGCATTCTCGCAGTATTTCTTGCAGTATTTTTGCAGCTTATAATTGTAATAAAGTAGTTACTTCAACGTCTGGATCAAAGGAATTTCTGCCTTCGAAATTCTCGTTTACGAGTTCGATGATGAAGTTGGCATATACCTTTTTCGGATGGAATTTCTTTACCAGGTCGCATGCAGCTTTCATGGTTCCACCGGTGGCAAGGAGGTCGTCGTGGAGGAGTACGATGTCGTTCTCATTGATGGCATCTTCGTGGATTTCGATGGTATCGATGCCATATTCCTTAGCATAACTTTCCTGTACGGTTTTGCATGGAAGTTTGCCCGGTTTGCGGCATAAAACTACGCCGGCTCCGAGACGAATAGCAAGGGCAGAAGACATTACGAAACCGCGTGATTCGATGCCTACAATCTTGGTGATTCCTTTGTCTTTGTAGAGTTCATACATCTCATCGCTGATCTCTTTTAAAGATGCAGGATTCTTGAAAAGGGTTGAAACATCGCGGAAGTTCACACCCTTGATTGGCCAATCTGGAATGCAACGCAGATTGTCTAATAATAGCTGATTGTTCATTACTTTTTATGCTTTAAATTGATACTTATTTTGTTCTTTTTCCTGGTTCCTTTTTATGGGCTTTTTGCCCGTTTGTTTTTGCCTTTTACTCGATTTTATCAGCTTTTGTTTCACGAATTGCTGAAGTTTTACTTTAACCGCAAAACACTTGATGCAACCTTTCTTAAGCGGTTGAGCATCAAATGTTTTGTTGATAGTCTGTTTCACGTGAAACATTAGAAGTTCTCTTGTGTTTCGCTGTGAAACGGCTTATCTTCCGAGTAATACAAGCATCACATTGATATCGCTTGGTGATACGCCCGGAATTCGGCTTGCCTGTGCCAAGGTTTCCGGGTCGATGCGCTCGAGTTTCTGGCGTCCTTCTGTGGAGATTTCGTGGAGCTCGGAATAGTTGAAACGGCCCTTGATTTTGATGTCCTCCAAGCGGTGCATCTTATCGGCGATGAGACGCTCTCGTTCGATGTAACCTTTGTACTTCATCTTGATTTCTGCAGCTTCAGCTATCTCTTCCTTTCGGTTAGCTGGTGTTTCCAGTGCAGCTTTCAGGTCCGGAATAATCTCCGAAAGATTCGTGAGGTTCAGATGCGGACGAGCGATGAGGTCGATGAGCTTGCAGCCGGCGCGAAGTGGAGTAGTGCCGAGCGCCTCCAGTTTTGGATTTATCTCATCCTTCTTGATAGGATAGTTGGCGCAGAATTCGATGATTCTTCCGATGGCTTCTTTTTTCTCTATCCACCAGTCGTAACGGTCGCGCTTGGCAATTCCTAGTTCGTATGCTTTTTCGGTGAGTCGGGCATCGGCATCGTCCTGACGGAGCAGAATGCGGTATTCGGCTCTGGAGGTAAACATACGGTATGGTTCGTCAACTCCCTTTGTGGTGAGATCATCGATGAGTACGCCGATATAACTCTCATCGCGGTTCATCTCGAATGTTTTGTCGCCGACACAATGCAGGGCTGCGTTGATTCCGGCCACGGTTCCCTGTCCTCCTGCTTCCTCATAACCGGTGGTTCCGTTCACCTGTCCGGCAAAGAAGAGACCTTTGATGATTTTCGACTCCAGTGAATGTTTGAGTTGGGTAGGGTCGAAGTAATCGTATTCGATGGCGTATCCCGGTCTGTAAATCTTGGCATCTCTCAAAGCAGGAATCTCGTGAAGTGCATTCAGCTGGATATCCATCGGCATGCTCGAAGAAAAACCGTTCAAATACATCTCGTTCGTATCTTCGCCTTCCGGTTCCAGGAAGAGCGGATGCTGATCCTTGTCGGGGAAGGTGACGAGCTTCGTTTCTATACTCGGACAGTAACGTGGACCGGTACTCTGAATCTGACCATTATATAAAGGTGAATCAGCGAGACAGCTTTTTAAAGTTTCGTGTACCTTCTTGTTGGTGTAGCAAGTCCAGCAAGGCAATTGTTTCAGAACCCGATGTTCTCCCATGTAAGAGAACTGGTGGAAATCGCTGTCGCCCGGCTGTTCTTCCATATCTTCGAAATGAACACTTCTCTTGTCAATTCTGACCGGAGTTCCGGTTTTCATTCTGGCTGTAGTGATACCCCATCGGGTGATGCTCTCCGTAAAGTTGTGTACGGCAGGTTCGGCGCATCTTCCGCCTTCTACCATCTTTCTTCCTACATGCATCAGGCCGTTCAGGAATGTTCCTGCGGTAATGATGATGCTCTTGGCATAGAATTCGGCTCCCCAGATGGTTTTTACGCCGATGGCTTCTCCGTTAGCTACGAGCAGTTCGTCAGCCTGGTCTTGCCAGATGTCGAGGTTGTCGGTATGGTCAAGGATGGTTCTCCATTCCCAGATAAACTTTCCTCTGTCGCATTGGGCACGGGGGCTCCATACGGCAGGACCCTTGCCGATGTTGAGCATTCGGAACTGGATGGCGGTTTTATCCGTTACGATACCCATCTGTCCGCCCAAAGCATCGATTTCGCGCACAATCTGTCCCTTGGCAATACCTCCGATGGCGGGGTTGCAACTCATCTGTCCAATCTTGTTCATATCCATCGTTATCAAACAGGTTTTGGCACCCATGTTTGCAGAGGCTGCAGCAGCCTCGCATCCGGCATGTCCTCCACCGATAACGAGCACGTCATAATTGAATTTCATACTTCGTTTAATCTATATTTTTTCTAATTTTCGGCAAAAGTAAGAAATAAAATCGAAATTTTAGCAAAAATACTTTGATAAATCATTAAAATATAGTAATTTTGCAGCAGACTTGCGAAAATATACCTAGAAATGAGGATTGCAGAATGCCAAAAAATAGGTATTGCAGGGACGAAAAGTGTGGAATATAAATTAGTTTCAAACAGTTAAATAATTAAATTTCAATCATTTATGTGGTTAATCAATTCATCTATTGGTAGAAAGGTAGTGATGTCAGTAACTGGTATCGCTCTTATTCTATTCTTGACATTCCACGGTTGCATGAATGTTGTTGCTCTCTTCTCAGGAGATGCTTACAACATGATTTGCGAATTGTTGGGTGCTAACTGGTACGCCGTAGTTGCAACTTTGGGTTTGGCAGCTTTGGCAGTTTGTCACATCGTTTACGCTTTCATCCTGACAGCACAGAACCGTCGTGCTCGCGGTAACCAGCGTTACGAGGTAACAGCAAAGCCAGAGAAGGTAGAGTGGGCTAGCCAGAACATGTTGGTGCTCGGTATCATCATCGTTCTCGGTTTGTTGCTACACCTCTTCAATTTCTGGTACAACATGATGTTTGCTGAACTCTTGGGTACAAGCTTCGGCCACTGCCCATCAGATGGCTTCGCATTCATTCAGGACACCTTCGCTAACCCAGTATTCGTAGTTCTCTACCTTATCTGGTTGGTAGCTCTTTGGTTCCACCTCACTCACGGTTTCTGGAGTGCTATTCAGACTCTCGGTTGGAGCGGTAAGACTTGGTTCTGCCGTTGGAAGATGATCGGTATGATTTATTCTACCATCCTGCTTCTCCTCTTCATCGTAGTTGTATTGGCATTCGCTTTCGGTTGCGCTCCATCTTTGTGCTGCGCATAATTCGTGTAATCATTTAAGTATTAAAAAAGATTATGGCAAAAACATTAAATTCTAGAATACCTGAAGGACCAGTTGCTGAGAAATGGACCAACTATAAGGCTCACCAGCGTTTGGTTAACCCAAAGAATAAGTTAAAGCTCGACGTTATCGTTGTAGGTACAGGTTTGGCAGGTGCTTCTGCTGCTGCTTCTCTCGGCGAGATGGGCTTCAATATCTTGAACTTCTGCATCCAGGACTCTCCACGTCGTGCTCACTCTATCGCAGCACAGGGTGGTATCAATGCAGCTAAGAATTATCAGAATGATGGTGACTCTGTTTACCGTCTGTTCTATGATACTGTAAAGGGTGGTGACTACCGTGCTCGTGAGGCTAACGTTTACCGTTTGGCTGAGGTGAGCAACGACATCATCGACCAGTGCGTAGCTCAGGGCGTTCCTTTCGCTCGTGAGTACGGTGGTATGTTGGCTAACCGTTCTTTCGGTGGTGCTCAGGTATCTCGTACATTCTATGCTAAGGGTCAGACAGGTCAGCAGCTCCTCCTCGGTGCTTACTCTTCTTTGAGCCGCATGGTTGAGGCAGGTAAGGTTAAGCTCTTCACCCGTTACGAGATGGAGGATATTGTGATCGTTGACGGTCACGCTCGTGGTATCATCGCTAAGAATTTGATTACAGGTAAGTTGGAGCGTTTCTCTGCCAACGCCGTAGTTATCGCTACCGGTGGTTATGGTAACGCTTACTTCCTTTCTACAAACGCTATGGGTTGTAACTGTACAGCAGCTATCCAGTGCTACCGCAAGGGTGCTGACTTCGCTAACCCATCTTACGTTCAGATTCACCCTACATGTATCCCTGTTCACGGTACAAACCAGAGTAAGTTGACTTTGATGTCAGAGTCACTCCGTAACGATGGTCGTATCTGGGTTCCTAAGAAGATTGAGGATGCTAAGGCATTGCAGGCTGGTACAAAGAAGGGTTCTGATATTCCTGAGGAAGACCGCGACTACTACTTGGAGCGCCGTTACCCAGCATTCGGTAACCTGGTTCCTCGTGACGTGGCTTCTCGTGCAGCTAAGGAGCGTTGCGACAAGGGCTTCGGTGTCAACAACACTGGTCTTGCCGTATTCCTCGACTTCTCTGAGTCTATCAACCGTCTCGGTATCGACGTTATCCTTCAGCGTTATGGCAACCTCTTCGATATGTATGAGGAGATTACTGACGTTAACCCAGGTGAGTTGGCTAACGAGATTAACGGCGTGAAGTACTACAACCCAATGATGATCTTCCCTGCTATCCACTATACAATGGGTGGTATCTGGGTTGACTACGAGTTGATGACCACAATCCCAGGTCTCTTCGCTATTGGTGAATGTAACTTCTCTGACCACGGTGCTAACCGTCTTGGTGCTTCTGCTTTGATGCAGGGTTTGGCTGACGGTTACTTCGTATTGCCATACACCATCCAGAACTACCTGGCTGACCAGGCATTGTGGCCAAAGCTCTCTACCGATCTCCCAGAGTTCGCAGAGGCAGAGGCAGGTGTTCAGAAGGAAATCGACCGCCTGATGGGTATCCAGGGCAAGCGCTCTGTAGATTCTATCCACAAGGAGTTGGGTCACATCCTTTGGGAGCACGTAGGTATGGGTCGTACCAAGGAAGGTCTTGAGGAAGGCTTGAAGAAGATGAAGGCTCTGCGCGAGGAATTCAACAAGAACCTCTTCATCCCTGGCAAGAAGGAAGGCTTGAACGTAGAGTTGGATAAGGCTATCCACTTGCGTGACTTCATCTTGATGGGCGAGTTGATCGCTTACGATGCATTGCACCGCAACGAGAGCTGTGGTGGTCACTTCCGTGAGGAGTACCAGACAGAGGAAGGCGAGGCAAAGCGTGATGACGAGCACTTCTTCTACGTAGGTTGCTGGGAGTATCAGGGCAATGATACAACTGCTCCAGTGCTCAACAAGGAACCTCTCGAGTATGAGGCAATTAAGGTACAGACAAGAAATTACAAGAATTAAAAAGCGAACAAGACAATGGCAAGAAATATAAGTTTCACAGTTAAGTATTGGAAGCAGGACGGTCCTACAGCACAGGGTCACTTCGATACACATGAGATGAAGAACATCCCAGATGATACTTCATTCCTCGAGATGCTCGACATCTTGAACGAGGAGCTCATCGAGTCAGGTCAGGAGCCTTTCGTCTTCGACCACGACTGCCGCGAGGGTATCTGCGGTATGTGCTCTCTCTATATTAATGGTACACCTCACGGTAAGACTGAGCGTGGTGCTACAACATGTCAGCTCTACATGCGTCGTTTCAACGATGGTGACGTTATCACCGTTGAGCCTTGGCGTTCTGCTGGTTTCCCTATCATCAAGGACTGTATGGTAGACCGTTCAGCATTCGACAAGATCATCCAGGCAGGTGGTTACACCAGCATCCGTACAGGTCAGGCTCAGGATGCCAACGCTATCCTGATTCCTAAGGAGAATGCAGACGAGGCAATGGATTGCGCTACATGTATCGGTTGCGGTGCTTGTGTTGCTGCATGTAAGAATGGTTCTGCTATGCTCTTCGTCAGCTCAAAGGTTAGCCAGTTGGCACTTCTCCCACAGGGTCGTGTAGAGGCTGCTGCCCGTGCTAAGAAGATGATTGCACGCATGGATGAGCTCGGATTCGGTAACTGTACAAACACTCGTGCTTGCGAGGCTGTTTGTCCTAAGAACGAGTCTATCGCTAACATCGCCCGCTTGAACCGTGAGTTCTTGAAGGCTAAGTTGGCAGACTAATCCATCGTTTCTTTTGAGACACCGGAATTTTCTCTCTGCATCTTTACGGATGCGAGAGAATTTTCCCAACAACTCTTCACTCTTCACCTTTTGTGTGTAAGTAGTTGAAGGATAGGAAGTTGGGCGGGTGAAGAGTGTTTTTTTACTCTTCACCCGCCCTTCACCTTTTTAGGCTGTTGACAGCTAAGCTGCTCTGCGTTTATACCTTGCCCAATATCGTAAAGGGTGAAGAGTGGTGAAGAGTGGGTGAAGAGTGCAGAATATCTCTTCACCTATGTAATGTATTGTGTTTCAGTTGTTTATACGGAAAAGATGAAGAGTGAAGAGTAGAGTGCGATATTCCTGCTAACCATGCTTCTCTTGAAATAAGAGAAAGGATGTTTGGCAAACTGTTATACAGGAACAGCCGACTAGCCTCTGTTGCGCTAGTCGGCTGTTTGCCTTCTGCCAGCTTTCTGTTTGCCTTCTACTAGCCGGCTGTTCTTCCTAGGCAGTTGCTCTATCTCCGATAGTTATGTATTTATTTATGCCTGCTGTTAGAATCATATAGCCAGGAAAAGGGTAGATTATAGCCGAGAGCATCCTGTTTTCGGTGCATCCCGACATAAATTATCAGATATTCTGAGAAATATTTTGTAATCTCATCAGAATATCGTAATTTTGCGGTTATTAAGAATAAGTAATTTAATGACGAAGTACTCAACAGAAATAATGAACCAAGCAACGCTCGATTTTATCCGCCAGCATCAGGACGATGATGTTCGCCAGTTGGCTTTCCTCGGCAGCAAGTATCCTGAGGTAGATATGCCTTTCGCTCTCGACCAGATTCGCGGGCGAAAGATGGCTCGTGTAAAACTGCCCCTATGGGCAAGCATCGATGGCATCATCTATCCCCCTCATATTTCGATGGAGCAATGTTCGTCAGAACAAACGGCACTTTATAAGGCTGAACTCGCTGCCCGTTTGCTCGGTTTGTCTCTTTCATCGTCCGAAAACGGAGAAGAAAAGGAGAAGGAGAGCGAAAACGCCTCAAATCTTCATCTTTCTGAAAATTGCGAATTTGCGGGCAAAGGGGCAGTTGATTCAGAATTCGCCAAAAATGAAGCTACTTGCGAAAAGCAACAGATATTAACAGAAGCAGACAGAAATGTTAATGAAGTAAAAGGAGAACCTCATGGAGGAGATTTTTCTGAAGAAATCGGGTTTGTTGACCTGACCGGTGGTTTCGGAGTAGACTTCTCTTACATCGCTTCCCGATTGGGCGTGAAGTCGATGTATGTGGAGCGTCAGGCTCATCTCTGTGAAGCAGCGAAGGAAAACTTTGGGCGGTTGGGTTTGAAGAACGCCATCGTGAAGAATGGAGACGGAATAGAGGTGCTGCATTCTTTTGCTTCAAAGAAAGAGGCTGCAGCATCAGAATCTTTAGGCATAATTGAAGAGCAGTCTCGGTCATTACTTAAGACCAAGCTTGGTCTTAAGCTAATCTTCATCGATCCTGCCCGTAGAGACGATGCGGGCAACAAGGTAGTATCCTTGAAAGATTGTACGCCCGATGTAACCCTTTTGCAGGAAGAAATGCTTTCGAAGGCAGATTACGTCATCATCAAACTCTCTCCGATGCTTGACTGGCACCGTGCGGTAAGCGAATTAAACTGCGTAAAAGAGGTTCATATCATCTCCGTGAATAATGAGTGCAAGGAACTCCTTTTAGTGCTCTCAGCGCGAAATATGAGCGAAATGGAGGTTTCATCGGCAGATGGAGAAGTAAAACATGCCGGGAATCTCCGCATTTATTGCGTCAATGATGCACAATCCTTCGTCTGCGACGAGTTGGATATGGAGTCTTCTTCTGTGAAGATAGCCCCATCCACCCTTGAAGAGATGCAGTATCTTTATGAGCCGAATGCCTCATTGATGAAAGCCGGCTGTTTCAGCGTTTTATCAGAGCGGTATGGAGCCAGAATGCTTTCCAAGAACAGCCATCTTTTCGTGAGCCAGGCACCTATCGAAGCATTCCCAGGCAGAAGTTTTCGCATCATCGCCGTTTCTTCCTTTAATAAGAAGGAGTTGAAGCGTCATCTCTCAGGCATCACCAAGGCAAACATCGCCACCCGCAACTTCCCCCTCTCCGTAGCCGAATTGCGCAAGCGTCTGAAACTGAAAGATGGCGGTGAAACCTATATCTTCGCCACCACATTGAGCGACGAAAGCCATGTGCTGGTGATAACGGAGAAAGCATAGGATAAGGAGATTCCCAAGTTCTTTTTGGATGTTTTAAAAAGGTGTATGGGCGCAATAAAGTTTCTTAATGCGCTCAAACATCAGTTTTTATCCTAACTATGAAAAATAATCAACTAAAAATACGTGAGTAATCATTTTTTTTCATTACCTTTGCAACCGATACCACACTCGCTCACGCCGTGTCGAGGCATTTGGAGCCGTTTTAAGCGACTTTCTTGTGCTAAGATGGGAGAAAAGGTAAGTGGGATAAAGGTATCGCGACATAATATAAAGGCGTTTACTTGACGCTTTGTTCTTGACGAATCGAAACTTCGCAACTTTCAGGTGTTGTCATGGACTTAGCAACGGTAGATGCCCTCGGGATGTGATATATTTCGCATCCCTTTACTGGTATGGCTTATTGCGTCTTGCGATGAGTCTTATATCCGTATAGGGAGAAGTGTATACATATCGGCGTGGGCTTCGACGTTGCTCGTTCAACAACACTGGGCAATGCGAAGGCCTCGATTCGTGGGACGGGTAACAGGTAGAATCCCACGTTTTTCATTTTGCCGTAAAATTTGAGAATGTTAATCGCCAATTGGGGATTCATGGCAAAGTAATGTTTCTAGAATGAAAGATTATTTTAAGGTCCACTTGGGTAAGGTTATACTATTTCTTAGTATAGTATTTATACTTATTGGTATAGTAATATGCCACGATGACTTGTGCCTGTGGGAAAAAAATGGCAATGTAGTAGCTGGCTTTGCTACATTAGCTAGTGTGTATTTCTTATATATAACTTTAAATCACCAAGATTGCTCTTTTAAACAAGAGCGATTTGAAATAACTTTCTTTAATTTGTTAGAAAATAGAAAGAATATTGTTGAGGGAGTTTGGTTAAAATGTGAGGATTTAGAAGGAACAACTTTTAAGTTGAAAACTTATTCTGGTGAAGAGGTTTGGAAGCGAGCTTGTAGGGAATTAATGTGTATAAAGGATTCCTTTTCTAAGTCTAAATATCTTGGTAAAATGGATGATAATTTGATGTTTAAAGAAATTTCTGATGCATTGGATTGTCCTATTGATTTGATAGATAATGCTGTAAAATATTGTTGTTGTAAAAGAGCAAATTATACCTATAATATCAATGCAGATGATTATATGAAAGTTCGACAGAGTCGAAATAAAACCGCAAAAATGAGGTTGTATTATGAATTTTTTGTTCAACATAAATTCTTCTATAATGAAAGCTATCTTCGTTTCATGAGGATGCTATTCTCATGAAACGAGTACCAAAAAGAAGATAAATATGCAAGAATTTTGTTTGCTCAAATGTCGAAATACGAACTGCAATTACTTTATTGTCAATCATTGATAGATGATGATTTTCATAAGTGTTTAGTTCAAGCAAAGGTGGATATGCTTTTGGAAAATGAATTTGTTTGTATAATTTAAAAATATATTTTAAAAAACCTAAGAGTATGAAACATTTAATGAGTTCTAAGCTTTTAATAGCTTTTGTTATGGTGCTTTGCTGGAATTCGGTCAAAGCATCAGATTTTATTACGGTTGATGGCTTTAAGTATTATGTTGATACAACTAAAGGCGAGGCAACAATTTTAGCAAATGATTATGAAGGTGATATAGTTATACCTTCAGTAGTAGTTTTTGAGGACAAAGACTATGCTGTTACAACAATTGGCAAAAATGCTTTTAAAAATTGTAATATACAGAGTGTCATTTTGGGGAAAAACATATCAACGTTGGAAGAAGGAAGTTTTATGGGGGCTTCTTTGCGTAAAGTTTCATTTCCTTCGCAGCTCATTAATATAGGAAAAGGATGTTTTAAAGGATGTCAGTCTTTGCTAGAGGTAACGATGGGGGATGGTATAACTACAATCCCTGCTTCTTGTTTTGAAGAATGTGTAAATCTAAATAAAATTAATTTACCTCCATCAATTACAGAAATTGGTTATCAGGCCTTTATGGAATGTCGAAATTTAAACGAAATTATTTTGCCAAATTCTGTTGTAAAAGTTGGTAAAGGGTGTTTCTTTAACTGTTCTAAAATTCAAAAGTTGTCCATTTCGAGTTCTCTCATGGAGATTCCAGGAGGTTTTGTAAATGGTTGTAGTTCGTTGTCTGAAATTTCTATACCGAATTCAGTTGTAAAAATTGGAGGATGCGCTTTTGCTAATACACCAATAAAAAAAATAGATATACCTCAAAGTGTAAGCTTAATGGCAAATCAGGTTTTTGCAAATTGTAATAAATTAGTAGAAATACTTTGCCATGCAGTAATACCACCTGCTGTCTATGACACCGGTTATTCTATTCCTATATTTGATTCTTTTGAGAACATAAATTCCTGTGTTTTATTTGTTCCTAAAGAAAGTGTTGATTCATATAAAAACGATAAGCAATGGAGAAATTTTCTCGTTGTTAAATCTTTGGATGGTGGTACAGAAGAACAGAAATCGTGTTCAATCCCAAGTATTTCTTACATTTTTGGCACCCTTTCTTTCGAAAGCTCAACTCCAGGTGCAGAATACCATTACACCATTAATGATTCAGATGTGGCAACCGATAAATATAATACCGATGGTAAAGTGCAGCTGAATGGCAAGTTGGATATTTCGGTCTATGCGACTGCTGATGGTTATAAGGCATCGGATAAGGCAACGGCAACCCTCTATTGGCTTAATGCCGAGGGCGGTGATGATACCAATAACATCAATCTTGTGAAAACAAGAGGGGTAATGGTAACGACGGATAGCGACATTACAATCTCTGGTTTGAATGATGGAGAGGTGGTAACCTTCTATTCTGTAAACGGCGTGAATCTCGGAAGTGCCAAGGCGGTGCAAGGTGTTCTTCACTTTGCTAAGCCGAATGAAAGCATCGTCATCGCTAAGATAAAGGGCAATGATTTAAAGATTGCAATTAAGTGATATTTGTGTTTGGAAGTCGCAATTTGCGACTTCCAAACTTCTACAAGGTCGCAAATTGCGACTTTGAAACCATCCTATTGTATCGTTTGAAGTTCCAATTTGACACCTCAAACAAAAACATTCTAGAAAATCCTTGCTTGTATCCAATAATAGTTGTATCTTTACCAAAATATTCAAGACCAAAGGAAATGGCAAAGAAAAAGGAATTGGAACAGGTGGAAGGACAGCAATTGTCTGTAGAAAATAAAGTGGAGTCTCTGATACGAGTTATCAGAGGACAACAAGTGATGCTTGACCGTGACTTGGCTGAGCTGTATGGAGTAGAAACAAAAAGATTGAATGAGCAGGTAAAACGTAATATAGAGCGTTTCCCTGAAGACTTTATGTTTCAATTGACCCCAAATGAATTTGATAACTTGAAGTCGCAATTTGCGACTTCAAGTTGGGGCGGTGTAAGAAAACTGCCTTATGCTTTCACAGAGCAAGGGGTAGCTATGCTTAGTGGAGTTTTGAAGTCTCCGACTGCTGTTGAAGCAAACATCCGCATCATGCGAGCATTCGTATCTATGCGCCATTTTATGGTGAACAATGTGGCGTTTTATCTCTTTAATGAAAAAGTTCCAAGTGGGAGAAATGCCACTTGGAACTTGACGTATTATTTTCTTTTTTCCTTGAAGAACTTCTCGAAGAAGTCCATTTGCTTTTGATTTTGAACAGGACCCAAATGCAGTCCTTCCTTCATAATCATCACCGTTGGTTTACCTTCCTGATAGGTAGTCCAGAAAGGAAGGCTATTCCCGTTTGGATTGCCAGTCTTGGTAAAGTTAATCCAATAGCGTGACATGATTTGCTCCATGTGCTGCTCCGTCTCGGTCATCTTTCCAGAGCCAAACTTATAGCCATAGATGAATGGCATCTCTGCCACATGGCTGGCTCCTCCCTTGCGGCTTTTCACGATGGTGTTCTCAGAGTCTTGGTCAAAGTAATACATATACACCTTGCCCTTGCCGGTCTTGCTCTGCAGGTTAGCCCAGGCATACGTTCCCCATGCAAAGGAGCCATCACGGAAAATGTCGGATTGAGCGAAGTAGGTTTCTTCCTCTGTCTTGGCAGGATAGAGATTGAGAACCTGGTCTGCCCAACTTCCATATATCTCATGGATTCTTTTCTCATAGTCACTTACACTGACAGGGCGGCTAAACATACTTCCTTCGTCGCTGTTGGTTCCTATGATGACATTTACATCATTGTAGTTTCCCTTTTCATAGAGCTTATACTGGTCATCGGTGATGGAGTAGCCGTCAACGTTCGGCCAGAAGGATTCCATGGCGGTATTCTTCACGATGTCCATGAAAGGAACTTTTCTGAGTTGCTTAATGTTCTTTACTTTAAGTTTCTTTTGAAGTGCCAGTCCGCTTGCCTCTGCTGCTTTAGTTGTGAGCATGGCGGTGTTGCCGTTTCTTGCTTCATCCACAGGCCAGAAGGAGCTACCACTTTCGCTGATGGCTCCTCGGAAGAGTCCCTTGGCAAGGGGAGAGGCGCATAGTATACTTACCGAGATACCACCGGCAGATTCTCCTGCAATGGTAATCTTGTCAGGGTCTCCACCGAAGGCAGCGATATTGTCGTGAATCCATTTTAAAGCCATCACCTGGTCAAGTATGCCATAGTTGCCTGATATGTTCTTACCAGATTCCTTGCTAAGTTCAGGATGTGCCATGAATCCCAAGGCTCCCAAGCGGTATTCTATGCTGCAATAGATGATGCCTTCCTTGACAAAGCTTTCCTGGGTTCCACTATAAGAGCCTGTGAGGAAGGCTCCTCCATGAATCATCACAAATACAGGGAGTTTGTCATTCTTACTCTTGGCTGGCGTTTCCACACTGAGGTATAGGCAGTCCTCGCTCATGCCCAGCTCTCCACCATTTTGGTTAGGGTCGATGGGCTGTGGTGGACGGTCTCCCCATTTATCTGCTTTGAATACTCCCTTCCAAGGCTTCTTGCTCACTGGGGCTTTCCATCTAAGGTTACCCACTGGTGCTTCTGCGTATGGGATTCTCTTGTAAAGGGCGAATCCTTCATGTTCCACACCTTCAATTTCTCCTTGCTCCACTGTTGTTCTTAGCAGTTGGGCGTTAGCTGCCGATAGGCAAAAGAGTGTCAGGGCGGCTGTCAGTAGATGTCTTTTCAATTTCATTTCTGGTTATTCTATTAATTCCGCAACACTATTATTAATTAAACGTTTTAAGAACCTGAGCAGTAGAAAGTTACTCCGGATTTTGCCATGTCAGAATTTTCACTTATCTTAGTGTTGCGAAAAGAAAACAAGCAAAACTCTGATATGACATGGCAAAGATACAAATTAAATCTGAGAAACTCACTCCTTTTGGAGGAATATTTTCGGGTCATGGAGCAATTTGACTCCATATTGTCTTCTGTAATCGACTCCACCCTCATAATTTCACTACTCATTTGATGAACCATCTCTCGCTTCATCCGACACTTCGCACTTCTCGCCAGTGTTGGAGAGAATAGATGATCGAGCTTTTTCTTATTGTGATTCCTTGGAGAATGTTGGTTTTCCGCCAGCGCTTAAAATATCGGGAAGGATATTCCGCCAAAACCACCACTAAATGGGTGATATAGGCTAGTTTGGGGGCTGTAATTAAATTTTAACCCCTAAAAAACTGCAAAAAAAGTAGCAATATTTGGTAATTTGCCAAAATATTGCTACTTTTGCATTTATAATATTGCAAACTAGTTTGAAAATCATGTCATTAATAGAAATTAAAAGGGTCGAAAGCAAGAAGGATTTGAAGACGTTCATCGACTTCCATTACGACCTCTACGAAGGCAACGAATATGATGTGCCTAATCTTTTCAGCGACGACATGAATACTCTGAGCAAGGACAAGAACGCAGCGTTCGAGTTCTGCGAGGCAGAGTATTTTCTTGCCTATAAGGACGGCAAGCTTGCAGGTCGCGTCGCTGCCATTATCAATCATAAGGCAAACAATAAATGGGGCAGGAAATCGGTCCGTTTCGGCTGGATTGATTTCATTGACGACCGCGAGGTTTCCAAGGCTCTTCTCGATGCTGTAGAGAAATACGGTAAGGAGAAGGGAATGGAAGACATTGTTGGTCCGCTGGGTTTTACCGATATGGATCCGGAAGGCATGCTTACCTGGGGCTTTGACCAGCTAGGCACCATGCCTACCATTTATAATTATTCATATTATCCGGAGCACATCGAGGCTCTGGAGGGTTTTACCATAGATAATAAATATGTAGAGTATAAACTGATGGTGCCAGATACCATCCCGGAGAAATATTCCAAGATAGCGGCGATGATAGAGAAAAGATACAATCTCCATGTCCGCAAACTTACCCGTAAGGATATTTATCAGGGCGGATACGGACAGAAGATTTTCGACCTCATCAATGATACATACAAGCATCTCTATGGTTATTCCGAACTTTCACAGAAGCAGATAGACCAGTACATCAAGATGTATCTGTCTTTGCTCGACCTGAACTTTGTAACAGCCATAGAAGACTGGACTACCGAGGATCATAAGATGATAGGTATCGGTATTACGATGCCTTCCCTTTCCAGAGCCCTGCAGAAGTGTCATAGGGGCAGGCTGCTTCCTTTTGGCTGGTGGCATCTGCTGCGCGCCATCAAGTTCCATAAAACCAAGATTGTCGACCTTCTGCTCATCGGTATCCAGCCGGAATACCGTGCTAAGGGTGCTAATGCGTTGCTCTTTGCCGACCTGATTCCTATCTATCAGAAGTATGGAATCGAGTGGGGAGAAACGCAGGTAGAAATGGAAGAAAATGCTGCCGTGCAGGGACAATGGGGCGTCTTGGATCCAATCCTTCACAAGCGCCGCAACTGCTATATTAAGAGTATCAGGTAAATAGCAATTGTTGTGTTGACAATTATCTGATAAACAGAATATTGAAACATCATTTGCTATGTTATAAGAAAATAAATAAGAAATACTAAGGAGGAAATCATGTCTGAAGATAAAAACTTAGGTAACAGCGAATTGAATGCCGCTGATGAGCTTACCAATGCCCCTCAGGAGCAGCAGCCGGTAGAATATACCGACGATAACATCCGCCACTTGAGCGATATGGAGCATGTACGCACCCGTCCGGGTATGTACATCGGCCGTCTGGGAGATGGAAATCTGCCGGAAGATGGTATTTATGTGCTCTTGAAGGAGGTGGTAGACAACTCTATCGATGAATTCAAGATGGGTGCAGGTGCCCGTCTGGAAATCGATATCGAAGACAATCTGCGTGTCAGCGTGCGCGACTATGGCCGTGGTATTCCTCAGGGCAAGCTCGTTGAGGCTGTAAGTGTGCTGAATACCGGCGGTAAGTACGACAGCAAGGCGTTCAAGAAGAGCGTTGGTCTGAACGGTGTGGGTGTGAAGGCGGTCAATGCCCTCAGTTCCCACTTCGAAGTAAAGTCGTACCGCGACGGAAAGGTGCGCCATCTGAAGTTTGAGAAAGGTATTCTGAAGAGCGACACGACGGAAGATACTGAGGACGAGAACGGTACCTTTATCTTCTTCGAGCCGGATAATACACTCTTCAAGAACTATTCCTTCCACGATGATTTCGTGGAAACGATGCTCCGCAACTATACTTATCTGAACACCGGACTCACCATCATGCACAATGGCCGCCGCATCTTGAGCCGCCATGGTCTGCAGGATTTGCTGAGCGATAATATGACCAATGAAGGCCTCTACGACATCGTCCACATGAAGGGCGAGGACATCGAGATTGCCTTCACCCATACCAACCAGTATGGCGAGGAGTATTATTCCTTCGTCAACGGTCAGCACACCACCCAGGGAGGTACGCATCAGAGTGCCTTCAAGGAGCATATTGCCAAGACTATCAAGGAGTTCTACGGCAAGTATGAGTATGCTGACATCCGAAACGGACTGGTGGCTGCCATTGCCATCAACGTAGAAGAACCGGTCTTCGAGAGTCAGACCAAGATTAAGCTCGGAAGTACTACGATGACGCCGAATGGTGGCGAAACCATCAATAAGTATGTAGGCGATTTCCTGAAGAAGGAAGTAGACAACTATCTCCATATCCACAAGGATGTAGCTGAGATTCTGGAGAACAAGATTAAGGAGAGCGAACGCGAGCGCAAGGCGATGGCGGGCGTTACCAAACTTGCCCGTGAGCGTGCCAAGAAGGCGAATCTCCACAACCGCAAGCTCCGCGACTGCCGCATCCATTTCAGCGACGCCAAGAACGAGCGCAAGGAGGAGAGTTCCATCTTCATCACCGAGGGCGATTCTGCCAGCGGAAGCATCACCAAGAGCCGCGATGTGAACACCCAGGCGGTGTTCTCTCTGCGTGGTAAACCGCTCAACAGCTTCGGTCTTACCAAGAAGGTGGTTTATGAGAACGAGGAATTCAATCTGCTTCAGGCGGCTCTCGATATAGAGGACGGCTTGGATTCATTGCGTTACAACAAGGTGATTGTGGCAACCGATGCGGATGTCGACGGAATGCACATCCGACTGCTCATCATTACCTTCTTCCTTCAGTTCTTCCCTGATCTCATCAAGAAGGGTCACGTCTACGTGCTTCAAACCCCATTGTTCCGAGTGCGCAACAAGCGAACCAAGATCAAGAACAAGCAGGCGGTGGCTGATGCGGATGCGAAACTGGGAAGCAAGGAGAAAAAGAGCGATTTCATCACGCATTACTGTTACAGCGATGAGGAGCGCCAGCAGGCGATTCGCGATTTGGGTCCTGATCCTGAAATCACCCGATTCAAAGGATTGGGAGAGATTTCGCCTGATGAATTCGCCCATTTCATCGGTCCCGACATGCGGTTGGAGCAGGTTACGCTGCATAAAACCGACCAGGTGCAGAAGCTGCTGGAATATTATATGGGTAAGAACACGATGGAGCGACAGAACTTCATCATCGAAAATCTGGTAATAGAAGAGGATATTCCGGAGGAAGACTCAGCACCGCTGGATTAAATGAAGTGAAGAGTGAAGAACGAAGAGTGAAGAATTCAAGTGCTTTCGGGGGTAACCATTGAAAAAAGCGCTGTTAACTGTTAACCTGTTAACTCTTGAAGGATTTCTCTCTTTCATAAACTTTAAGTTTTAAGAAATGAAGAAATATCTATTCATAGCACTGGTAGCATTCCTGGCAGTAACTTCTGCCAGTGCCCAGTTGCGTATCAAGATGGGCAAGAACAGCCCGATAGAGAAGTTGGGAAGGGCTGAAATCGCCATTACCAACCTTTATGTGGATAGTGTGGATGAGAATAAGCTCGTAGAGGACGCCATCCGAGGCATGCTCGAAAAGCTCGACCCTCATTCTTCTTACGCTACAGCCAAGGAAACCAAGGCGATGAACGAGCCGCTGAACGGCAGTTTTGATGGCATTGGCGTGCAGTTTAACATGGTAGATGATACGCTGCTCGTTATCCAGCCGGTTACGAACGGACCTTCTGAGAAGGTGGGAATCATTGCCGGCGACCGCATTGTGGCTGTAAACGATACTGCCATTTCGGGCGTCAAGATGAGCAAGGAGGAAATCATGAAGCGCCTTCGTGGTCCTAAGGGAACAACGGTGAACCTTACCATCGTGCGCCGTGGCATCAAGGATAAACTCATCTTCAAGGTAAAGCGCGATAAAATTCCGGTAACTACGATGGATGCGGCTTATATGATTCGTCCGGGCATCGGATACATCCGATTGGGAAGCTTCGGTCTTACCAGTCATAAAGAGGTAACAATAGCGATGGATTCGCTGAAAAAGAAGGGAATGAAGGACCTTATCTTCGACCTTGAGGATAATGGCGGAGGCTATCTTCAGGCTGCGGCTCAGATTGCCAACGAGTTCCTGCAGAAGGGCGATCTCATCGTTTATACCAGCGGTCGTGCAGCGCCTCGCCAGGAATATAAGGCGCAGGCTAACGGCAGATGGCGCAAGGGCAAGGTGGTTGTGCTCACCAATGAGTTTACCGCTTCTGCCGCCGAGATTGTTTCCGGAGCCATCCAGGATCAGGACCGTGGCGTAGTGGTTGGTCGCAGAACCTTCGGCAAGGGATTGGTGCAGCGTCCGCTGACCTTTGATGATGGCAGCGAGATTCGTCTCACCATCGCCCATTACTATACGCCTAGCGGCAGATGCATCCAGAAGCCTTATAAGAAAGGTGACAGGTTGGATTATGCGATGGATTTGGACAAGCGTTACAAGCATGGCGAGTTCACCAATCAGGACAGCATCCATCTTTCAGACAGTCTGAAGTATTACACCTTGCGCAAGCATCGTGTAGTTTATGGTGGTGGCGGAATCATGCCAGATTATTTCGTGCCGCTGGATACAACCAAGTACACCAAGATGCACCGTCAGTTGGCTGCCAAGAGCATCGTCATCAACCAGAGTCTGAAGTTCATCGATGCGCATCGCAAGGAACTCAAGAGCCAGTATAAGGATTTCAACAAGTTCCTCGCCACCTACGAGGTTCCTTCTTCGCTGATAGAAGGCATTATCGCCGAGGGCAAGAAGGAGAAGATAGAGCCAAAGGATGAGGCTGAATTAATTCAGACGAAGAAATACCTCGCCCTGCAGCTGAAAGCCCTTGTAGCGCGAGATATCTGGGATATGAGTCAATACTTCCAGGTTTGGAACGAGACAAACGAGATAGTTCAGCGAGCCGTGCAACTGCTGACTACGGGGAAGTAGATTAAGTGAAGAGTGAAGAAACAACGTTCGGTGTCCGAAGGGAAAGCCAATTCAAGTGCTTTGCTTGTGTAACTATAGAAAAATCGGCTGTTAACTGTTAACCTGTTAACCCCGTTTCCCCGTGAGGTAATGATATAAGAAAGGTCGTGAGGTTTCTGATAGAACTTCACGACCTTTTATTGTGTATTTATGGATCCTTTCCGAAGTCATTTACTTCTTCTCATGCATGCGATCCCATTTCAGATAGATTCCTGCAAGGATGGTGCCGGAAATGCTGTGCCAGGCGCAGCTGATGGCGCAAGGCAATACGGCAAGAGGTTGGGCAGCGAAGAAATTGCCCGCAAGTACCGTAGCAAGACCGGCGTTCTGCATTCCTACCTCAATACTGATGGTACGCTTCTTGGCAGTATTGAATCCGGCACATTTGCCGGCAAGCCAACCCAGAAGGTAACCCAGCGTGTTGTGGCAGAAAACCACGGCGAAAGTCCAAAGGAAGAGCGATAAGCCGCGGGCTACGAGGTCATCATGAACCGTAGAAATCACACCGCCTACGATGATTGCCAGACACGTAACGCTGATGCCCGGCATCAGACTCTGGATGGTAGGGAAGCAGTCTTTCTTGCCGTAAATATAGTTGAGGGCGCAGCCGATGGCTACAGGAATAATCGTTACGATGAGGATGTTGATAAACATTCCCACAGCATCTACATGGATAATCTCGCCTGCCGTAATCTTCATCAGCAGCGGAGTCATCACCGGTGCAAGAATGGTAGAGGCGCAGGTCATTCCTACGGAGAAAGCTACGTCGCCATGGCACAGATAACTCATGATGTTGCTCGATACGCCGCCCGGACAGCAACCTACCAGCAGGATTCCGAGTGCCAGGGCTGGGTCAAGATGCCACACATGAACCAGGATGTAAGCCACGCCAGGCATGATGATAAACTGGGCACAGGCTCCGATGAAGACATCCAGCGGGCGCTGGGCCAGAATCTTGAAGTCGTTGGTGGTCAAGGTCAAGCCCATGGTGAGCATGATGATGCCGAGAATGACGGTCTGAGTAGTTCCGCGCACCCAGTCGAAGGTATGTGGGAAGAAGAATGTGAACACTGCAACACCTATCACGAAGATAGATGTGTAATTGGCCAGCAGCTTGCTGAGCCCTTGAAATAACTTAAGCATAATTCTATTTCTTTTAAAATCCTGATATTTCTCTCTTATTTATTTCTTTCCTCGCTTTCAATATCGAGTGCAAAAGTACGTCTTTTCTTTCGGATAAACAAATTATTCTGCAAGAAAATGATAAATTATAACATTTTTATATGGTAGCGCTTGCAAATCTGCACGAATCTTTTGGGATTGTGCAAAATCATGGGCAAAATAATTCGGCTTTTCTTCTTTAATTCCGCAACAAATGTGTAACTTTGCACCCATATTATCGATAATAGTCATAGAATGAACGAAGATTTTGATATAAGACAAGAAATGGTTTCGCCTGCCGAAAAGGAATTCGAGAAGGCGCTGCGCCCGCTGAAGTTTTCTGATTTCAGCGGACAGAATGGCGTGGTAGAAAATCTCGAGGTCTTTGTTGAGGCTGCCAAATATCGTGGCGAACCACTCGACCATACGCTCCTCCATGGTCCGCCGGGATTGGGTAAGACCACGCTGAGCAACATCATCGCCAACGAACTGGGCGTAGGATTCAAGATTACATCGGGTCCTGTGCTTGATAAGCCGGGCGATCTGGCAGGAATCCTTACCTCGCTGGAGCCCAACGATGTGCTCTTTATCGATGAAATCCACCGACTTTCGCCTGTGGTAGAGGAGTATCTCTATTCGGCGATGGAGGATTACCGCATCGATATCATGATAGATAAGGGTCCTTCGGCTCGCAGCATCCAGATAGATTTGAATCCGTTTACCCTCGTGGGAGCAACAACGAGAAGCGGTCTGCTTACAGCTCCTCTCCGTGCCCGTTTCGGAATCAATCTGCATCTCGAATATTACGACCCGGCTACGCTTCAGAAGATTATCAAGCGAAGTGCGATGCTCCTTAAAGTGCCGATAGAGGATGAGGCGGCAGTGGAAATCTCCCGCCGTTCGCGCGGAACCCCTCGTATCGCCAACTCTCTGCTCAGAAGAGTGCGTGATTTTGCCCAGGTAAAGGGCAACGGAACCATCACTTATGATATTGCCCAGATGGCGCTCAAGGCGCTCAACATCGACCAGTATGGCTTGGATGAGATTGACAACAAGATTCTCACCACCATCATCGACAAGTTCCGTGGCGGTCCGGTAGGCGTAAGCACCATTGCCACGGCAATAGGCGAGGATGGCGGCACCGTAGAGGAGGTTTACGAGCCGTTCCTCATCATGGAGGGCTTCATCAAGCGCACGCCGCGAGGAAGAATGGCAACGCCGCTTGCCTACGAGCATCTCGGCAGAAATCCGTATACAAGCAATATTATGCAGGGAGACTTGTTTGAGTGAAGAACGAAGAGTGAAGAAAAACATGAAGATAGGAATATTTACGGGTACATTCGACCCATTTACGATAGGACATCAGAACATTGCCGAGCGTGCCTTGCCGATGTTCGACAAGCTCGTGATTGCAGTGGCGGTGAGCAAGCTGAAGCACGCCAGCGAGGAAATCTCGAAGCGTGTGGAGGATATCAAGGCTGTTTTTCCGAAGGAATGTTCGGAGTTGGTGGATGCGGAGGATGCATCTAAGGGTTATCGCCTGGAGGTGGTTTCTTACGATGATCTCACCATCGATTTGGCGCATCGTATGGGAGCCAGGTTTCTGGTTCGTGGCGTCCGTTCTGCCAAGGATTTCGAGTACGAAAGAGAGCAGGCTGACATCAATAAGCAGTTGGGCGGCGTAGAAACCATCCTGCTGTTTTCTGACCCAAGATACAGCAGTATCAGCTCAACGCTGGTCAGGGAATTGAGGTTCTTCGGAAGAGAAGTAGATGAATTTTTACCAAAAATAAAATAAAAATAGGAGGAAGAAGCGTATGATAACATACAATGTAGATGGCGTGAAAATGCCAAAAATCAAGAAGCGTGATACGAGTGCCTGGATTCGCAAGGTCGCTGCCTCTCATGGCCGCAAGGTGGGTGAGATTGGCTATATGTTTGTAGATGACGAGAAGATTCTCGAAGTGAACAACGAATATCTGGGTCATGATTACTATACCGATGTCATCACCTTCGATTATGATGAGGATGATGTGATTAACGGCGACATCGTGATTTCGCTGGATACGGTCCGCACCAATGCCGAGCAGTTTGGCAAGACCTACGATGATGAGCTCCATCGCGTCATCATCCACGGCATCCTGCACCTCTGCGGAATCAACGACAAGGGTCCGGGAGAGCGTGAAATCATGGAGGAGAACGAGAATAAGGCATTAGCCCTACTCGAAGGTGCTTCAATATTGAAGAAGTAAAGCCCTTCTCTATAATTTGAGGAAGCTAGGTTTCTTCAATTTCAGGTAGAAGTATAGAAAATCAGCTGTTAACTGTTAACCTGTTAACTCTTAATGGTCAAGATGAACAGTTAATTCTTGAATGTGGTTCATGAAGCGGGCTGAAAGCCCAGCAAGCTCTTAGCCCAGGGCAACACCCTGGGTATAAGGAAGATATAAAGGATTCGCCCTGTAAGGGCAAAAGCTTTCATATACGAGGCTTTTGCTCCTACAGGGCGGTTTGCTTTATTCTATCGCCTTGATTCTTTCCCGGCATTCTTTCAATATTTCTTTCAGTTCCTCCACGGTAGTGGCTCTCAGCATGGCGATTCTCGTCTGGCGGAAATCAGGAATGCCCTTGAAGATAGGGGAGGCGGCTAGGTGGCGACGGGTGTGGAGAATGCCTCGGTACTCGTCGATGCGCTCCACGTTGATGCGCAGCTGCTCCTCCAGAAGGTCAATCTTCTCATCCACGGTTAATGGGGCTGCACCCGTATTATCCAGATAATCACGCATCTCCTTGAAAATCCATGGCCTTCCGAAGGTGGCTCTGCCAATCATCACCGCATCTACGCCGTATCTTTCGAAGGCAAGCTTGGCTTCTTCCGGGGTCGTAATATCGCCGTTGCCGATGATAGGAATATGGATGCGGGGATTGTTCTTCACCTCTCCTATGAGGCTCCAGTCGGCTTCTCCGGTGTACATCTGGCTACGGGTTCTGCCGTGGATGGTGAGCGCCTGGATTCCGCAATCCTGTAGCTGCTCGGCAAGGTCGGTGATGATGAGGTTCTCGCAATCCCATCCCAATCGGGTTTTCACAGTTACCGGCACGTTTACCGCCTTCACCACCTCTCTTGTAATATCCAGCATTAATGGGATATTTCGGAGCATTCCGGCTCCTGCACCCTTTCCGGCAACCTTCTTCACCGGGCAACCGAAGTTAATATCAATCACATCCGGCTTCGCCTGTTCTACGATTTTTGCAGCTTCCACCATGTCCTCGGTGGTTCTGCCATAAATCTGAATGCCCACAGGGCGCTCTTCATCGCTTATCGTAAGCTTGCTGACGGTGCTCTTGATGCTTCTCACCAAGGCTTCCGCCGATACGAACTCAGTATAAACCATGGCGGCTCCGAATCGCTTGCAGAGCATGCGAAAGCCAATATCCGTTACGTCTTCCATCGGAGCGAGGAAGAGGGGCTGAGGCCCAAATTCTATATTACCTATTTTCATGAGTTTCGAGTGAAATCTTCTTATTCCTATGATGTATATCTTCTTTTTTGCGGCTGCAAAGTTACTGCTTTTTTCTGAAAATAAAGAAAATACTACTTCAAAAGATGATACATTCCCCCTGCAAAGGTCTTGATGACTCCCTTCATCTCCAATGTGAAGAGGAGGGAAGTGAGGCGAGAAATGTCGATATTCGTCTTTACGGAGATGAGATTCACTTGCAGGTCGTTGGTCTTGGAGAGGACTTCTACGATGAGTTGCTCCTCGGGCGATAATTCCGGGAAGAGGCTGCGCTCGATGCCTTGCTGCTTGGCTCGCATCAGGGTGGTGTCATCCTGCCAGCCCATATCCTTCACGAAGTCCTCGGCACTGGTGATGAGGGTGGCGCCGTTGTTGCGTATCAGGTTGTTGCAGCCCTCGCTGTAGTGGTCGCCTATCCTGCCCGGGAAGGTGAAGACGTCCCTACCGTAGGATTGCGAAATATCGCAGGTGATGAGGCCGCCGCCATGAGCTGCGCTCTCTATCAGGATGCAGGCATCCGACATTCCCGCTACGATGCGGTTGCGGCGCACGAAGTTTATCTTATCCGCGTTTGTACGGGTAAGGAATTCGGTGAGCAATCCGCCCTGTTCTATCATTCTTGCCGCCGTTTCCCGGTGCTGACGGGGATAGAGGTCATCCAGACCGTGAGCCAGCACGCCTATGGTTTCGTAGCCGCTGGCGAGTGCCTGGCGGTGCGCCACGATGTCCACTCCGTAGGCAAGTCCGCTCATGATGAGCACGTTGGGCGAGAGCTGCTTCAGGTCGGTGATGAAGCGGCGGATGAGGTCTTCGCCGTAAGGTGTGCAGTGGCGGGTTCCCACGATGTTGATGACGCGCTGCTGGTTGAGGTTGGCGTTGCCTTTATAGAAGAGGATGAGGGGTGCGTCATCGCAATCCTTGAGGCGTTGCGGATAGCGGTCGTCGTTCATCGGAATGGGTTCTATTCCGTAGCGTATGTCGTACTCCAGTTCTTCCTCAGCGCGTTTTCGGGCTTCTTCGCAGTTCTGGATAGCGCTCACGAGTTTATCCGAGGCATCGGGGAGGATGTCTCTGAGGTTGTTCTTATGCTCCAGGATGAGCGTGGCGGAGCCTACCTTTCTGTATAGCTCCAGCATTCCTGCCAGGCTGAAGTAATTGAGCCTTGTCAGGAGGATGGTGTTCAGTATTTCCTGTTGGTCTGCCATAATCTTTGTCTTTATCTCTTCAGGTATTCGTAACCGATGCGACAGCGAAGGCATTCCTTCTTGTCGCAGTATTCCTTCTTCAGCTGTATGAGCGCCTGGCTATCCCCGGCGTTCTCCACCGGCAGCCCGCATTCTTTCCACATCCTTACTATGTGGTTATTCTCAGCCTTCAGCTCCTCCAGGAAGTCGAAGGCGCGGTCGCAGTATTTCTCCTCGCCCCGGTGCCTTCCGTAGGCAAAGAGGATGGGAACCACGGTGTTGATGATGAGCAGATTGAGCGAGAAAGGGGAGAGGTGCTTCTCGTTACGGATGCTCGTGCTGCCGAAGGTATAATGGGTTTCCCAATACTCCGTTACGCTGGTTGAGAGCACCTGCTTTGCCTCCTTCACCGTGCTTGCCCCGAGCAGCTGGCTGAGCCCCGCACGGCGGTTATAATAGAGATTGGCGAGCTGCGAGATGCGGATGTGAGGGAAGTTCTGCGGGCGCAGGCGCAGGAAGCGCCACTGCTTGTAATCCATCGGCTGCAGTGAGAATTTATGCGAGAGATAGAGATATTCGTTCCTCAATCGGGAGAAATACCCGTCGTTCAGCGCGTCTTTCTGATATCTTTCGGGAATGGTGTTCAGTTCCAGCAGTCCGGCTTGCCCCAGGAAGATGGCTTCTATCTGGAAGAGGTCGTCGCGGTGATGGTCTACGGCCCTCAGCGGCAGATGGTAAGCCCACTGCTCGAACGCATCGCCGTTGATTCCGAACCCGTAGTTGCGCGCCAAGGTCACGAAGTAGGCGTTCTCCCAATCGCCGTTACATTGCTTTACGCGCGCCTCTATTGCATCGGTTTTCTGCGATAAGCGCTCGGTTTGCAGGGCGCTCATCCAACTGTGCACGGTGAGGCGGGTGAGCGATGGGATGATCTGGTAGCAGGGAGGATACTGGTCGATGCTCAGCAGTTCCTGATAATGCTTCGATACGTTTTCGGGGATGTCGAGCTGCAACTGCACGAGGGGCTCGCCTTTCGAGTTCTTTGCCTCTACATCGATGGTTCCGCAAACGTGCAGGATAACGTTGTCGTAGCGTTCATCCTTATCATGTCCGTGCACATACCAGTCGCTTGCCTTGTCATGAATCTCCACGTTTCCCACCCATAGGGTTCCGTTGAGTTTGATTTTGGCATTGAAGAAATCGGGCCCTGCATTGCGGTTGTGCAGTCCGGGGTCGATTACTTCCACAGCCTGGTGCCAGGTGGTGGTGAGTGGAGAGAGTGGAAAGAGTTTGTGCTTCCACACGTAGTGAAGGAGTTGCTCCATAATCTTATGTTTAGTTTATAGTTTATAGTTAATAGTTTATAGGGCTTGACCTCTTGATGTGTGGAGGGAATCCTTGACGCATGGGGGTGAAAGTCCCGGGATAGCTTATAGATAATAGTTTATTGAGGGAATGGTGCAAAAAACAGCTGTTAACTGTTAACCTGTTAACCTTTTTGTTGTAGTGCATCATCTTCCTGTCAGCAAGGATGCCCCTATTAACTATAAACTATCAACTGTTAACTTAACTATAATATTTCTCGAATGCCTTATCGTAGTCCTCGCTGTTGCCCAGCTTTCCGTTGATGAGGCAAACGAGCTCTACGGTTGCCTTGAGGCAGAGTTTCTCGTCCTTGGCACGGAAGATGTCCTGATGGAAAACATATCTCACGCCCTGCTTCTCCAGCCACAGACGCGAGAAGAATTCATCATCGCATTGCAGCGGAACCTTGTACTGCAGGTTCATTCTCGCCACCACAGCATCCACGCCTTTGTTGTGCATTTCGGCAAAGCTGAGGCCGCATTCCTTCAGAAAGAGATGGCGGGTATGTTCCATGTAGTGCAGATAGTTGGCATTGTTCACGATGCCCTCAATATCGCACTCATAATCTCTTACTTCCATCTTCGTCTCAAAAATATATCTGCTCATATTTTTCTCTTTTTTAGTTACTAAATGAGGCTAAAAGCCCTAAATCACTGCAAAAATAACCAAATTTTTCTATTTATTATTATAATAACAAGGATTTTTCAAGGTTTTTCGAAGAAAAATGTGTATTTTTGCATAAAAAAAGCTGCACTCGGCAATTTGAAAGCAAGCTTTCATTGCGCTCATTTGCATTTTTTTTGCCGAAAGGTTTAGAAATAAGAACAAAAATAAAAATAGATAAAGATGAAAATTGCTTTGATCGGCTACGGAAAGATGGGACACATGATCGAGGAGATCGCCCTGCAGCGTGGCCACGAAATCGTTTGTAAGATTGACGTGAATAACCCTCAAGACATCGACAGCCCGGAGTTCTGCTCTGCCGATGTTGCCATTGAGTTTACCAACCCTACTGCCGCCTACGGCAACTATCTGAAGGCTTTCTCTCACAACGTGAAGGTGGTTTCAGGTTCTACCGGTTGGATGAAAGACCATAAGGAAGACGTGGAGAAACTCTGCGCCGACGGTAAGCAGACCCTCTTCTGGGCGTCTAACTTCAGTATTGGTGTAGCCATTTTCTCTGCCGTAAACCGCTATCTGGCTAAAATCATGAATGGTTTCCCACAGTACTCTGTATGCATGCAGGAAACTCATCACGTTCATAAGCTCGATGCGCCATCAGGTACAGCCATCACCCTTGCCGAGGAAATCATCGACAATATCGACCGTAAGAAGGACTGGAAGCGTGGCGTTACTTATTGGACTGAGGATGGTCATCACGATGAGGGCGATGCAAACATCACCGATGAGGATTTGGTTATCAACTGCGTGCGCGATGGCGAGGTTCCAGGAATCCACGCCGTGATGTACGACAGCGATGCTGATATGATTACCATCGAGCACAGCGCCCACTCACGCAAGGGTTTCGCCCTGGGAGCCGTTCTCGCAGCTGAGTTCACAGCCAACCATTCCGGCTTGCTCACCACATCAGATTTATTTAAGTTCTAAGCAGAAGTTATGATAGATAAAGAGAAACAAAAACTCAATATGAAGGTACAGTGGGCGAAGTTCGCAGTGGTTCTCGCCCTCTATCTTCTCTTTCTGGTTTGGGTAGAAAGCTGGCTGGGACTCATTGTGGTTCCGTTCATCTTCGACATTTACATCACCAAGAAGATTCACTGGCAGTGGTGGAAGGATGAGGAAGGTCCTATCCGTTTCATCATGAGCTGGGTAGATGCGCTGGTGTTCGCTCTCGTAGCGGTTTATTTCATCAACCTCTTCTTCTTCCAGAACTACGTCATTCCGTCTTCCTCTCTCGAAAAGAGTCTCCTCACGGGCGATTATCTCTTCGTGAGCAAGGTAAGCTACGGTCCTCGCATTCCTGAAACTCCGCTCACCATGCCGCTCACCCAGCACACCATGCCGCTGGTCAACGTGAAGAGCTACGTGGAGTGGCCTCACTGGGATTACCGCCGCGTAAAGGGTTTGGGCAACGTGAAGCTCAACGACATCGTTGTGTTCAACTATCCTGCAGGCGATACGCTCGTCAATGAGGAGCGCTATCAGGCTAATGATTACTACCAGATGGTTTACAGCATCGGTGACCAGTTGATGCAGCAGAACGGACAGGAAAAGGATGTGCGCGCAATGAACCCATTGCAGCAGCGCCACTATTTTGAGCAGGTTTATGCTACAGGCCGCAACTACATCAGCAGTATGCCGGGCGAATATGGCGACATCATCAGCCGTCCTACCGACCGCCGCGAGAACTACGTGAAGCGCTGCGTGGGCTTGCCTGGTCAGACCCTGCAGATCAAGAACCGCATCGTTTATCTGAACGGAAAGGCGAATAAGGAGCCTGATAACGTGCAGTATACTTATAAGATGAAGCTCAAGGGCGAGTTCCCAATCGACCTTGCCGATGAGTTGGGAATCACCAACGAAGACCTGCTGATGTATAATCAGAGTGGCGTGATTCCGCTCACCAAGAAGGCTTATCTGGCGCTGAAGGCGAACAGAAACCTCGTAGAGAGCATCTCTATCAATACGGATGCAACCTATGGCGACCTCTATCCGCTCAACGCCTATACCGGCTGGACAAGAGATAATTACGGCCCGGTATGGATTCCGAAGAAGGGCGAAAGCATCGCTCTTACGCTGAAGAATCTGCCTGTATACGAGCGCTGCATCAAGGTTTACGAGGGCAACGACCTGAAGGTAGACAACGCCGGCCGCATCTTCATCAACGGCAAGCTGGCGAAGAGCTACACCTTCAAGCTCGACTACTACTGGATGATGGGCGACAACCGCCACAACTCAGCCGACAGCCGCTACTGGGGTTTCGTGCCTGAGGACCACATCGTGGGCAAGCCTATCTTTATCTGGTGGAGCCACAGCCCAGATCATCCGGGCTTCTCAGGCATCCGTTGGAACCGCCTCTTCACTTTCGTAGACAATATTAAGTAAGAAAAAAAATAAGAATTGAAGACTGCCGTCAAATTCCTAATAGCATTGGTGTTGTCGCTGCTCCTGGCTTGGGCAGTGCGCACCTATGTTTTCACTATCTTCTCGGTGCCTCAGGGCGGGCTTCCGCCCCAGCTGAAGGCAGGCAACCGGGTGATAGTGAACAGGATTGACTGCGAAAATTTCGGGCGTGGCGATGTGGTTGTTTTCACCGATACGGTGGTTTACCAGCCCAAGAACCAGCGCCGCAAGCGCATCTTCGAGTCTCATTTCATAGGCAGGATAGAGAAGCTTCCTGGCGATACGCTGCGCATCGACACCGTGCAGTTCGTCATTCCAACCATCTGCTGCAAGCGCTGCGGCTGCAAGGATTGCCGCTTCTATCTCTTGAAGACGCCAACCGGCCAGCAGCTCGTTCATAAGCACCAGATGATAGGCAAAGCCCATAAGCTGTTCTAGCTTCCCTCGCTCCGCTGCCCCCGTTCCGAGCGATTCCATCGCTCGTCCCCCTCTTCATCATTAACCCTTCATAACAAAGCAGAAATTGAAAGCCCTTCTTTCCTCCACATATTTCGGCCCCATCCAGTGGTACCAGAAGCTGAACCGCTACGATGAATGCCTGATAGAGCGCCACGAGAGCTTTATCAAGCAAACCTATCGTAACCGCATGCTCATCCCTACCACCAACGGCCCCCTCTCGCTCACCATCCCCACCAATCACGACATCTCCCTGTCGATGAAGGACATCCGCATCTCCGACCACGCCAACTGGCGCCACGTCCACTGGAATGCGCTCCTTTCAGCCTACGGCGAGAGCCCTTTCTTCGAGTATTATCAGGATGATATCCGCCCCTTCTACGAGAAGAAATACGAGTTCCTCTTCGATTTCAACATGGAGACAACTGCGAAGATGATAGAACTCCTCGACATCCGTCCGAAGATTTCTATCACAGAAGCCTATATTCAGAGTAAGGAACTGAAAGAAGAGAATGAAATCAAGGATTTCCGCGATGCGATTCGCCCCAAGAAACCCCTTACTGACCCCGAATTCGAGTCGAAGCGCTATTATCAGGTTTACGAGCAGAAACACGGTTTTCAGCCCAATATGAGCATCCTTGACCTCCTTTTCAATGAAGGCAACGAGGCGATATTCTTCCTGTAAGAGAAGAGTATCGCCTCGCTGCTTTTAAAATCAATGTGCCTGGTTCCGTAATTAGAAGTAGTAGGCCAGCTTTGCGTGCAAGCCATTGTGATCGATTCCGTATTTATATTTGCTGCCGTCCCAGCCTGCCGGCTGCTTGTAAGTGGAGGACATGCCGCCAAGAGTCACGCCAGCCGACCAGTGCTTGCTGAGCATGTATTCGCATCCCATTTCCGTATAGACGCCAAAGCCATCTGCGGTGTTGAAATCGTCGTCTGTGCAGGCGTAGCCAAGGCTCAGCAGCAGATTCCAGATGAAGCGCTTGTTGGTCTTGTAGGCCATTTTGTAACCCGCACCGACGAAATAGTTCATGATTACATCGTCGACGTCATTGCCGCCGTTTCTAGGGATTTTCACCTTGGTTCTGCTGCCCACGCCATTAATGGAGAAGCCGATATAAATAGGACGGCGTGTGTTCTTCAGTTTCCACAGATGGGCGTATTCCATGGTCACGTCGAAGCCGGTAGGCGTTCTGCCCAGTTTATCGCCGTTGGCCGTAAGAATTTCGTTGCTGAGCCATGAATATCCGCTGCTTACGCTGATGCTGTTGGCTGGCAGATAGCGCTTCTCGTTGTCTGCATCTTCTACCACAATCTTCTTCTCCTGCTCTTGTGCGCAGGCCTTCTGTGAAGGAATTCCACTCAAAAATAGCGCAAATGAGGCGCATGCAGCCAATTTTGCTGCTGATTTTGAATTCATACTCTTAAAAATTTATTGTTAATATTTTGGCAGCAAAGGTATAAAAAAAAAACGGAATCCCATAGAACATGCATGAAAAATATATAGAAAATGTAACGTTAAAAAAACTAACTCGCTCTAATTTGGACTTTGATTGAAAATCAAGAAGTTGGGCGTTTGCCTATATTATATAGGTAACAATATGGAAACGAGCGGACTTCTGCTCGTTTCTGTATTTTGCAATATGCAAAGAACGCTTTGATTATGAGTGCAAAGATAAATCTATTTTCTGACAATTGATAGTTTTTACTTCATTTTTATATATCTTTCACTAAAGGATATTACTTCATAGGAAAAGCACTAAATTTCCCAAAAAGTAAATATATCTAACAGTCTTGACTAAAAAATCGCCTTTTTCGCAATTTTTGCGTTGATTTTGCATAAAATATTCTTCATTAACAATTATTTTTATTAATTTTGCAAGGCAATATATAATGTAGCCAAGCAACTTTGGCTCGTTTAGACTTGCAGTAAGTAGTAAACAGATTGTCAAACTAAAAAATAAAAGAAAAGAAACAGACAGATATTTAAAGGAACGTCTAAGTGGAAGCTGTTCAGTGAACAAATTCCATAAGGAAAGTACATTTCCTAAGATAGAGGCGATTCTGTTCTAAACTTTTTGGATATTGAGCTTTTAGCTCTTGTTCTCTCGTCTATGAATACCGCCAATTTTCAACACACGAGGACAAGCAGGCAGAAGGTTCACGCTCATAAGGCGTGGACTGTTCTGTGCTTGTTGTGTGTGCTGGTCACTTGGCGGTAACCGATAGACGAGACAAGCGTATGAACGGTTCACGCCTATTTTGTATCACAACTATTATCCAAAAAAAATGGAACAGAAAAATTATTTGAAATTGATTTGGATGGTTGCATTTATAGCTTTTGCAGCCGTCAGTTGTTGGGCGACAGCAGAATCCCTACACTTATTGTTATCCTCATGGCCTTTAGCTATGTGTTGGGTTGTAACTGTCGGATTTTTCATTATTGCATCTTTGGGAACAAAGATGATTGTCGATAGTCTCAATCAAGATATCTATCTTGAAAAACGTGGTCTGCGTTTGGTAGGGGGAATTGTGATTGTTCTTATCTTTTGGTTGATTTGTAGTATGCCAACTAATACTCATACTTTCTTTTATCGCACAGTGATAAATGACAAGGTGAATACAGACATATCTACAACAAGAGGGTATTTGAGTCAAATAAAGAACAACACAAACAACAAAACACAGGCTACGGTAAAAGTCAATGAACTTAAAAACAACGTAGATGTTCTTTTGGGCGAATTAGAAGCTGAAATCAAGAACGAAGTAAACCCAGGATTTGGACCTAAGTCAAAAGAAATATTGCGTAAGTTTGCTACACTTTTGGAAGTTGATAAAGTTGAACCTTTAAGCTATAAGGGAACTTCTAAGCAAGACCGTGATAAACTTTGCGATGCTTATCGCACGAAAATCTACATTCTGGCAGAAAACCGTGCAACCAATATAATGGCGCACATTCTGTCGCCAAATTCTGACAATATAAAAGAGGTAAAACGAGATGACGAGAATTTGGCTTTGGTGAAAAAATATATTGGGGATAAAACTATCAACCTCAATGATGCAGAAGACGTTGAAGATGTTTGTGACAAACTCAATACGGCATATAACACTGTTAAAAAGAACAGCGACTTTATAAACTTTTCATCCAAGACAGACGAGGCAAACTATACCGCCGACAATCCTATAACAAAAGTAAAACGCATGATAAGCGTATTCGATGTATGGGAGGACTTCATGGCTGGTGAATATGCAGGACATGGTTTCATGTTCTGGATTATCATTTCTATTTTGGTAGATATAGCAGCATTTATCTTCTTTGATTTGGCATTTAAGAAAAGAGAAATTTAAAAAATAAGAAATATGGCAGAAATGAATTTAGGAGGTAGCACGGAAAATGTAACTACTCCAATCTCTGAGGGAACAACTACTAACGAGATTCCAGAAGAGGCTGATACTTCAACGGTAGATGCTTCTGCACCAAACGTACAAGTAAATGAAGCGGGCATGAGTTCGGAAGAACTGAACGATGCTAATAAAATAAAGGTAACCATTGCCGATTACAAAACCCCTTTAGTGGTTTTCTTCGGACCTCCTGCGTGTGGAAAAACAATGACTTTGATTCGTCTGACACGATACTTGCAAGGAAAAGGCTACACCATAGAGCCTGTAACGTCATTCAGACCGACATACGACAAGAACTATAGCGACATGTGTGCCAACTTCGATTCTATGATAGGAAGTGAGGATGCAGCAAAGTCAACAAGCAAGATAAACTTTATGCTTGTGCAAGTGTTACGTGATGGTAAGCCTTTGTGCCAAATACTTGAAGGGCCAGGAGAGTATTATTTCTCCCCAGAAAAGCCACAGGCAAGTTTTCCTAAGTATGTCAATGCGATTATCAGTAGTTCTAACAGAAAGATTTGGGCTATCATGGTCGAACCAGACAATACAAACAAGCGAATGGATGTGGAAGCTCGTCGACAATATGCCGTCAAACTCAACAAGTTGAAGACACGCATAGCTGCGAAAGACAAAGTTATGTTTATATTCAATAAAATTGATGCGACCCCATATGTAATAAGTCCAGGCAATATCAGATACAGTCAAGCTTTGCAACATACGGAGTTCTTATACCCAGGCATATTTGCTCCATTTATGAATGTAAATCCTATCACACGATTTTGGAGACCATACAATTTTGACTTTGTGGCTTTTCAAACAGGAGACTTTTCTGAAGCCTCGGATGGTACGCTTACTTTTGAGCAAGGTCCAGATGCTTATCCAAGAAACTTGTGGAATTTTATACTAAAACGCATAAGAGGTTGAAAATATGGATATAGAAATTTTTGTTCACGGAGTACCCAATGGGCAGAGCTTTTGGGGCAAGGAGGAAGACCGCAATTACTTTGGTAATTTCTATGGTCAGAGCAACTCAGATGCTGTGAAGTACCTTATACAGACGCGCTCGTCAAATGGTAAGACCTATTGTTATTACAATTACTTGGTCTATCAAAACGTTATCGGCAGTGATGGACGTGAGGGCTCTTACTTTGGACTCTCTATCAGATTTGATGCGTATTGTAAAGATTTTATAGGTATCTACAAAATATTGGATACAGTATTTACTGCTCATGTTCTGAATAAGATATTGAAAGTTCAAAACGGGAACTACAAATACATTATAGCAGACTTTGTCAGCGCATCTGAAATGATGGGCAATATCAAAGAAGCTATTTGGCAACTTCTCCAATCCACACTCACTGACGAAAGTATTTGTGGCTTGGGTAGCTTTGCCGTTGGTGGTGGAAGTCTCCCAACTGGGAATCTTTATGAAATAACAGCCAATGATGTAGAAGCAACTGTAAAACAATATGGAAAGATTGCTCTTTCTCCATACTATCCAACAGTCAGAGAAAAGGGTATGGCTCAGCAATATGATTCTAAACTTCAATCTGTTAAACAACAATATGAAGAAAGGTATAGTGCAGAGATTAATGCCAAAGAACAAACAAATCGCTCTTTGAATAACTCTTTAGCATCAGTGCAAAGAGAATGTACAAAGTTACAAGAGTCCATAGCTCAGAAAGACAAAATTATAGCTCAAAAAGAATCTGCTATAAAAAACTTGGAGTATCAGATTAAACAGATTGGACAAACTCAAAAGGCTATAAAGAACCTACACCTCATCAAGGCACCTATCGCAGAACTTGCGAACATTTTGGGAGGTCAACAAGTGCATGGACGTGAAGAAAACATCAAACAAAAGAAAGAAAATCCCTTTTCTGTAAAAGGATTGATTTCTTTCGTGAATTTGGCAATGCTTCTCGTAGTACTTATCGTGGTGGTTTCTTTATTGTTTAAAGTGTCTCCAAAAGAAAATAAGTCTGTTGACTCATTTGAGGTTTTGCAAGACTCAATATCTATTTTGAATGAGGAAATTGAAAAATTGAAAAGCCAACCTTCATCGTACGAAAATGGGGATACATCTACAGGACAAGTAGCCAATCCTTTTAGCAGTGAAACTACGCCAACAAAGGTTAGAATATCTGTCACAGGGTATGATGAGGGTAAAAAAACATATTTGCAAAAAGATATTGCGTATGTCGTAACTGTCCTTGATTCCCAAAACCCAGATAACGGTTCTTGGAGTATTTCTGGTGGACGTATCGAAGGTGACGCTAAAGGAAAACGTATAAAGTTTGTACCAGAGTCTGACCAAAAAGTCACAATTACATATACAAATCAGAATGGTGAAAATAAAAGCCGTTCTTTGATTGTACAAAATTAGCAGAACAATATGAATGTAATGAAGTTTATTTTAGGCGTACTCATCACCACTACACTTTTTTCGTGTGGTGGTGATAAGAAAAAGCCTATATATGTAGAAACAGAAATCGTTACGGAAGAAAATGATGATTCATCTTACGCTCAAAGCGGAGACGAGATTGTTGTCCCTTTCCGAAACGAAAACGGGGTTAAATATGTACAAGTAAAAGTCAATGGAGTTGGATTTGAAATGATATTCGATACAGGCTGCTCAGGTGCACTCATTTCGGTAGCAGAGGCAAACTATCTATATCAAAAAGGCAAACTGACTCAAGATGATATACTTGGAACAGCTCAATCTCAAATAGCAGACGGAAGTGTTGTAGAAAATATGGTGGTGAACTTAAAAGAGGTTGTTATCAATGACCAAATTCTATGTCCTAATGTGCAAGCCACTGTATCAAACAACATCAATGCTCCGCTTTTGCTCGGAAACGAAATTTTAGATAGACTTGCTACCATCAAAATTGATAATGAGCAAGAAGCCTTAATCTTTAAGTTGAAATAATGGTAAATAGTTCTATATACATATTTGGGTCTTTTGACAATGGATATACGCAATATCCAGACAATTATGCAAAAGAAATATATCAAAATTTCTTTGCACAAGCAAGGTCTAAGTCCCAAATCGTAATACACAGAGATAAAGAACTTATGTATTATGGATATATCCGCCAATTGGATAAATATTCACAATACATAGGTTTTTGTGTACTTCTCAATGGCATGATGCTTACCAATGTAAGCAGCTTGTTCACTGTGTTTGAAAATGCCATTGCCGAAATGGTGTCTCGTAGGGATATTATAGCATTTAACGAACAAGGTGACATCGTATCGACAACAAATAGTCTTGCCAATAAATTGCAAGAAGTGAATGCAGTCACAGCTATCATTAGAAATGGAATGGACGGAATGGAATCTTATACAAAGTCTCTTCCACCTGTCAATTATTCTATATCCAATACAGAGAAGAAGGTCTTTGCATATAGTGATTCCAATGATGCCATCATTGATGCTTCATACAAATACGCCTATACTTATGTTGCGAAAGATAAAGGATGCAACACAGCTTCGCTTTCTGGCTATAAAGGTATCATTAGAAAGTTACACAAAGAAAAAGACGAGTTGTCTTCCGAATATGCTAAGTTAAAGACCCAATACGACAAACTGAACAAGCAAAAGAAACAGTACAAAAATGTTATTATTTTGTGCTTGATAGTAGTATTTTGTGGCGTTGGCTTGTTCTTTCTAAATGATACTTTGAACAGTACTCAACAAACGCTTGAACAGTCTCAAAACGAAAATGTTCAAAAAGGCAAAACTATCCAAAAACTAAATTCAGACTTAACAGTTCTAAACGGAAATATTAGTAACTTAGAGTCCTCTTTATCATTGGAACGAAGTAAGCGTGAAGAGACAGAAACGGAATTGAATACGTTGAAGAATATCTATATGGAACAGCAACCATTATTTATTAAAAGTACATCATTCAACTTCAATTCAGGCTATTTGTCATTTGAGTATTATGGGTATTACGAAAAGACTGTTACATTGGGAGTAAGAGCGTTTGATGGTAATTATTCCTATTCTAATTCCACAACCTTTAATGTGGAAAAAGGACATCATTCATCATCCATATACCTAAGTAGTTATTTGAGCAGTTCACGATGGTATTCATTTGAATTGCTGATAGGGAATAAGATTATTGGTGGTGACAGGCATTGATGGCATCTGATATTAAGGAGGTGAATATTATAGAAATAGGGCTGTGTATGTGGATATTCCTCTTACACAACCCTCTTATGTAATCTTACTTTACAATCGTTTTCCGAATTTCATCTGCTTCGTGTGATAGCTCTTTCGCAATGCTATCTTTGTAATCAGCCATTACAACCATTTCATGGTGTCTGCGAATAGAATCCTCATAAACTGCGACACGATTTCTAACATTATTGATAACATCATCATCACGTTGTACTGAGAAGTACTTTTCGATATAACGAATATTCGGGTCGTCAGATGGCAGTACCATTCGCAATGCTCGATACTTCAAGTCTGCCTCCTCCCAATCTTGGTGTTCTCGCCATTGGGTTAGATTGCCCCAAATGGATATGACAAGAGATAGAGCCAAGCCACCAATGAAAAGAAGAACATTCTTTGAGGTTGGCTCGAAACGATGGGTTACTACTTTCTTCAGAGGTGTGTTATCCATTGCGTGAAGTTTGTCCTGCACAATTTTTGATGTGGCATTCAGCTCTTGTTTCACCTGATTAACAGTATCAAACAAGAGTTTACTTCGCAGTTCATCTTTGCTTGCTTCTTTCTTGGTAAGGTCGGTAAAAATGCAGATAGCCTCTCTTAATCTTACCAATTTGTCTAAAGCTTCCCCTTCTTTTACAGCCATAGCAATGATGGCTTTTTCAAGTTTGCTTGTATCAACACTTACAGGAACAGAAGTGTTTCCTGCCTCTGTATTCTTAGGTGAAGAAGAAAGTTCATCGACTTTCTGCTCCAATCTCTCAACTGTGCCGTAGATGGCTTCCAATAGTTCTTCTTTCATATTTCTTATGTTGTTTGAATGGTTTGTAACTTGCATCAAAGGCTAAAGCCCTTTCTGCGTTTCTTCTTTTTCTTCTTGGATGATTCATCCTCTGGGAATTGCTCAAAGGTCTGAGCATTGGCTGGAGCAAAAAGTCCAATGGAAGAAATACCATTCCAAGGGTCCTGGCTGCTCTCCGATATGGATGGCTCCTGGTTGTTCTTGTGATTGCCTTGCTCGTATTGCTGAGCAGATTTGGCTCTTGCTGATAAAAGGTTCTCCGTTCCCTCTAATCTCGCATTCAGTTTGCCAAAGCTATAGTCTCGGCTAATCTGCGTACCCTTGAAGCTATATCCATCCTTGCAGAAACGGATGCCTTGAACCTTGGTTCGCTCCTTATCCTTATAGACAAGCTCCAAGCGAACACCTCGTTTTGCAAGCTCGCTCTTGAACTTCTGCCAGCTATCTGCAACTTTTAAGGCATCTTTGACAGCATTGTGAATCTCATATTTGGCTCGCTCAGCATTGCGTAACTTGCGAGTATTAGTATTGCTCTTGTCCGTTCCGTAGGTAAATCCATACTTGGATTTAAGAGCCTTGGTCA
>ERZ773114.178-NODE-178-length-76224-cov-6.926033_pt1 | contig 76224 bp, 64 predicted proteins | sample MGYA00580564_ERZ773114 | MGnify/ENA primary metagenome ERZ773114 (study PRJEB29015, sample SAMEA2737836) | human gut metagenome | biome: human gut; feature: human-associated habitat; material: faeces | place: China | collected 2012 ... | reverse complement strand
GCATATTTTTCTTTTGTTATGCTATTGTTAAATAATTTTAATTTTATGTTAAATTGATAATAAGTAATATTTACCTGATTTTTACTCATTTTTTACTCTACCTTGATTATATTTTAATCGACGTGTTTTATACTTTAGTCAACGATTTGGGAAAGGAGAGATAAATATGAGCGAAAAGATTAAAACGGTTTTATCATCAGTTCTTGCAATTTCACTTGTTGTATCTGTTATGACTGTTTCAGGTTATGCTTGCTTTGCAGGCGCAAAAAATGATGATATTCCTTCAATTCAATATTCAACCTCTGAAAATTGATATACCGTAAGCGGCTTTTGCTTTTGCTTGCGGTTTTCGCTTTATTTTGATTAGTATTATGAAACAAATTAATGACTCGCAAATTGTATATACAGACGAAGCAATAACAGTAGAAAACAAAAACACATTTAAAGAAAATATAACTGAATTCGTTAATAAACACGCAGAAATTTGGAAATTTATAAAATTTACATTTACAGGCGCTTCAACCTCGGTTTTGGAGCTTGCGGTCTTTTGGCTTTTGCAATATGTGATTTTTAAATCGCTTAACGAGGTTCCGGTAACAGATAATCAAGTTCTTTCGTTCTTAGGCATTGAGTATAAGGGCTATATGTATTCCTATTTCATTTCTGCGGTAATCGGCTATGCCGCAGCTTATGTTATGAACAGAAAGCTTACTTTTAAGGCTGACGCTAACCCCGTTCTTTCAACAATTCTTTATATAATAATGGTTGTTTGCACAATTGCCTTTAACACTTGGTTTGGCTCATTCCTCGGCACTCTTATTAAAAACAGCGGTCATGACAGCGTATTTATTGTTCTTTTAACAAAACTTATTGTTATGACGGTTCCTACTCTTTGGACATATCCTTTAAATCGTTTTGTAATTCACAGAAAGAAAAAGGCTTGATTTTGAGTAGCAATATTTAATATAATTAATTTATAATATATTTTTGGTTTGGATAATAATATGAGCTATAAGCTTTTTGCGTGTGACCTTGACGGCACACTTCTTGATGATAATTCAAATGTATCTAAAGATAATTTTGATGCAATTGAACAAATGACAAAAGACGGTATTGAATTTGCACTTTGCACAGGCAGGACTTTCTATGAAATACCTCAGTCTTTACGTGATTTTCAAAGCATAAGATATATAATCTACTCCGACGGTTCTGTTATATTTGATAAAAAGAAAAATAAGAACGTGTATGAGCGCTATATTGATATGCAAACTTTAATCAGGCTTTATAATCTTTTGTCATCGTATGACACAATGATTGAATTTTATGAAAATAAAGAGCCAAAGACCGATAAGTCAAAGCTTAATATAAATTCATATCATTATTATAAAATTGATGAAAATTATATTGACGTAATTGATAAAACAAGAATAGGTATTGATGATTTATCAAGTGCGGTTGATTTATTTGATAAAACAGAATTATTAAATGTATTTTTTAAGAATTTTGATGAAAGAAAAAATTGCTTTGAAAAATTAAAACATTTTGATAATATTATTTTTACTACCTCAATGACTAATAATATTGAAATTACAGCCGAAAACGTATCAAAAGGTTCGGCACTTTCAAAACTCGGCGAGTTAATCGGTGCCAAAAGCAATGAAATAATTGCAGCAGGGGACAGTAAAAATGATTTAACTATGTTTGAATTTGCAGGCTTGCCCATAGCAGCAGGAAATGCAAGCGATGAAATTAAGTCGATTGCCAAGAATATCGCTTGTTCAAATAATGAGTCGATAGTTAAGTACATATATAATAAGTATATTAAATAAGAGGAGAAAAATGGAAGGGAAAATACATTTTTTAAATACGGGACACAGCGATTGCATTATTCTTGAAAGTCATGGAAAAATTGCAATGATAGATTCTGCAGAGGATACTGATTTTCCTAAGGATAAGCCTCATCTTAATTTAAAAGGCTATGAGGATATAGTTGTTAAATATTTGTTAGATAATTTTAGTGATGAGAACGGAAACGTTAATATTGAGTTTGTTTTAGGCACTCATTGCCATTCAGACCATATCGGCGGATTTGATACCGTCATCAATCACCCGAATATTTTTGTTAAAACAGCTTATTTAAAGCCTTACAATGAGCAAAATATTTGCCGATTTGAACGTGTCAGATGGGATAATACAGAAGTATATAATCAAATGCTTGACGCAATTAAAAAGAATAATGTTGAGCTTATTGAGGAATTTGACGAAATGAAAACAACGCTCGGCGACTTTAATATTGAGTTTTTCAACGGCAAGAACAGAAAGCGAAAAATTAAATTCGGCGAAAATGTAAACAGTGTCGGAACTCTCGTAACAATCGGTAAATCAAGAGCCTTTCTTGCAGGCGATATTAATTATAAAGCAGGTGACGAAAAGCGTATTGCCGATAAAATCGGAAACGTTGATTTGCTCAAGGTCGGTCATCACGGCTATTTATATTCAACTTCATTTTATTGGGTAAAGAAATTAATGCCTAAAATTGCGATTTTCTGCAATGAAATGAAAGGCGTTTATCCCGACGTTAAATATAAACTTAAAAACATTTCTCATTCAAAGCTTTATGCTACAGTGAATTCAAACGGCATTATTGCTTGTTTTGACGGCGAAAATATCATTGTTAAAGAAAATATTATGTAGCCCAACCTCCGTGTAATGCTACTATTACACGTTATTACACAAAAAGTCTTGAGTTTAACTTTTGTTTTACTCAAGGCTTTTGTTTTGCTCAAAAATAATTAAAAGGAGCGATTTAGTCGGGAATTATGATATAAAATATGATTTTTGATATACGGTTTTAAAAATTCTGTTATTATATAGATGAAAGATGCACTTTCTAAACAAAATATAAAATAAATTGTAAAAATGCACAAAAATTATATTGATAAGATGAAATTTTTATAGTATAATAGATGCGTTATTAATTCGAAGGGAGCGTTTTTGTGTATGAGATACCCACAAATCGTTAAAAAAATGTCGCTTGAGCAGAAGGCTGCTTTTGTTTCAGGTTATGACTATTGGCATCTTGAGGAAGCGCCTGAGCTTGGTCTTCCTAAAATTATGATTACCGACGGACCTCACGGTTTACGTAAGGCTAAGGGCAAGGATTATGTTCCGGCTGAGGGTGAAGAAAAGAAAGGCGGAATTGGGCTTGGTAACTCTGTTCCTGCCACTTGTTTCCCACCGGCTGCCACTTCATCTTGTTCTTGGGATGAAGACCTCTTAAAACAAGAGGGTGAGGCAATGGGTCAAGAATGTTTAAAGGAAAAGGTTTCTACTATTTTGGGACCCGGTACTAATATTAAGCGTTCGCCTGTTTGCGGCCGTAATTTTGAATATTTCAGTGAGGACCCTTATCTTGCAGGTAAGTGTTCGGCAAGTGTTATTAACGGCGTTCAGTCAAAGGGCGTAGGTACATCACTTAAGCACTTTGCTTGTAACTCTCAAGAAGCATTTCGTATGGTTCTCAATGAAGTTATTGATGAAAGAACAATGCGTGAAATTTATCTTCCTGCATTTGAAATTGCTGTTAAAGAGGCTCAACCGTGGACTGTAATGAATTCTTATAACAGAATCAACGGCGTTTATGCTTCTGAAAATAAGCATCTTCAGCAAGAAATTCTCCGTGACGAGTGGGGATTTGAAGGCTTAATTGTTACAGACTGGGGCGCATCTGTTGACAGAATCCCCGGACTTAAGAACGGTACTGACCTTGAAATGCCAAGTTCTGGAACACTTAATCAGCATAGAATCATTGCTGCTGTTAAGAACGGTGAACTTGATGAAGCCGTTCTTGACGAAAGAGTTGACAATGTTGTTAATCTTATTATGAAATCAAAGCCTGCTCTTGAAAAGGAACATACATTTGACCCTAAGGCGCACCACGCAATTGCGCAGAAGGTTGCCGAAGGCTCAATGGTACTTCTTAAAAACGACGATAAAATTCTTCCTCTTAAGAAAGGACAGAAGGTTGCAGTTATCGGCGAAATGGCTAAGGCTCCACGTTTCCAGGGCGCAGGTTCATCTGTAATTAATCCGACAATGCTTTCAAATGCTTATGACGAACTTGAAAAGCTTGGCGTTGACCTTACATATTCACAGGGCTATTATAAATCTGCTCCTACTAAGAAGGATAAAAACAGAAAGAGCGATGATGAGCTTACTAAAGAAGCAGTTGCAGCAGCAAAGTCGGCAGATGTTGCAGTAGTATTTGTCGGCCTTACCGAAGATTTTGAGGGTGAGGGTTACGACAGAGAAACAATCAATATGCCTGCTAACCATAATGCTCTTGTATCTGCTGTAGCACAGGCTAATCCTAATACAGTCGTTGTTCTTGCAGGCGGTTCAGTTGTTCTTATGCCTTGGCTTAATGAAGTTAAAGGTCTTCTTAACTCAGGTCTCGGCGGCCAGGCAGGCGGTATCGCTGTTGCTAATATTCTTACCGGTGCTGTAAACCCATCAGGTAAAACATCTGAAACATATCCAACATCATTTGAGTCTAACCCGACATACGGCTACTATCCGGGCGGTCCTGTTACTTCAGAGCACAGAGAGTCGGTATATATCGGCTACAGATATTATGATTCAGCTAATCTCGATGTTGTATTCCCGTTTGGATACGGTCTTTCATACACAACATTTGAATACAGCGACATTAAACTTTCATCTGATAAGATTAAGGATACAGATACTCTTTCTGTTTCATTTAAGATTAAAAATACAGGTGACGTAGACGGTGCTGAAATTGCTGAAATTTATGTTGCTGATAAGGAATCAACAATTTATCGTCCTGTTAAGGAGCTTCGTGCATTTAAGAAAGTTTTCCTTAAAGCAGGCGAGGAAAAGGAAGTTACAATTGAACTTTCTAAGAGAGCATTTGCTTTCTATAACGTAAATATTAATGATTGGTATGTTGAATCAGGCGATTTTGACATTATCGTTGCAGCTTCAAGCCGTGATCCTAAGCTTACCGCAACAGTTAATGTCGAATCAACAGTTGAGGCTGAAGTTCCTGATTACAGAGCAACTGCTCCTAATTATTATAACAATGTTGCAAATATCACTCGTGATGATTTAGCCGCTGTATATGGTGAACTTCCAAATCCTGAAATTGATACAAATAAGAAGATTGACCTTTATTGCTGCCTTAATGATGCACGCCATACAAAGTGGGGCGGTAAGCTTTGCAATATGATTACTAAGATTATGAGCGGTATGGGCTCTGACGCTAACGGCGACGGCAAAATGCTTGCTGCTATGGCTACTCAAATTCCTATTCGTAACTTTATTGCTATGAGTATGGGAGTATTTTCACCTGCAATGGCTGAAGGTCTTCTTATGATGCTTAATGATGATGAATCAAGTTTTGTTGGCTTTAACAAAATTTTCTGGAGACTCGGTGGCGCTCTTACAAGACTTCCGGCTCTTCTTAAATCCATCTAACATATTTAAAAATTACAGAGACTTTCAATATTGTCAATACTATATAAGTATGTTTTAGATTAAAATTTAAACGGTGCAACTCAAAATGGGTTGCACCGTTTTTTAAAATCATAAAAAAGGGCACTTGACTTATAAAAAGTCAAGCACCCATTACGTTTAGAGTTGAGATGTAACTCAATCTCCGATAAAAGAATACCACAATATTATAATTTAGTCAATGTATAATATTGAATAAATATTATATACTTATTTCCAACTTTGAATTATTGACGGATTGTCAAATATTTCATCAAGCTTTCTCATAAACGGAACAACATCGCCGTAGTCAAGTGCTCTGTGGTCAATAGCAATTGTGATAGGCAATATGAGTCTTATTTCTATTTTGTCATTTCCGTTTTCGTCTGTTACAACAGTAGGTCGTTTTTGAGCTGCATTAATAGCAAACGCTGTTGTTTGCGGAGGGATGATTTCAAGAAGGGCACACATACCTTTTTGTTCACGATAAACCGAGCCGAGGTTTGAAATTGTTGTTGTACCTTGCTCAATGTCATGCTTGGTAAGACGCTTTGTTATAGGAATTGAATAGTAGTCTTTTTTAGCTTGACCGGAAAGAGTTTTTACTTTGTGCTTTCCTGTTTTTGAACCTACAAGCCTGTGAATTGTTTGTAAAATCTTGCCTTGCTTAAGACCCGTCAATGTATTATCAAGGGAAACCTCAAACATAACCTCGTTCATATCCGAACCCTTTGCACGCATAGCTGTATTATTAATAGCTTCTGTCATTTGCGTAAGAGTTTTATTGCCCATATCGTGCATATTAACTGTCATCATTAAACCTGACGGCAAAATCATTGGCATTGAAATGTCAATATGGTCAAAATAAATAAGCTTGCCTCTTACAAGTTTTCTGTTAAATTCAAGATGAGTATTCATCTTCGGCGCTGCCTTTAAGCCTTCACAAATTATTTTAAGCATAATTGTGTTGATAGTGATTTTCTTTGTTTTGTCGGTAACGCCCTCGTTAAGTTTTTTACATTCTTTAAAAAGCTCTGTAACATCAGCATCGTATGTCATAGTAGCATGGGGGATTGTTTCCCAGCTTTCAGATGTCATATTTGATACGATTTTTCTTGCAATACCGAAATGCTCTTCTTTTACCTTTGCCATTTGATTCTCCTTAAAACTATTCTTTGATTTTTGAAATGATTGACGCAACACTCTCTTTAAGTGACTCCTTGGTATCAACCAAATAGTCTTTTATTTCACTGCGCTGTTTTTCCATTTCTTCACCGGTAAACGGTTCTTCATTAAAACGCTTTTTAAATTCCAAAATCAAATAAGGTCTGAATTTCGGATGTGCTATTTTAATAAGAGCCTTAGCCCTCTCTTTTAATGTTTTGCCCTTAAGCTGTGCAATACCGTATTCAGTAACAACATAATTAACGTCGTTTCTGGGAGTAGTTACCGCACTACCCTCGGTTATTAACGGAACAATTCTTGATATTAAGCCTCTTTTTGCTGTTGAAGGCATAGCAATTATAGAACGTCCGCCCTTGCTCATTGTAGCACCCCTGACAAAGTCAACTTGACCGCCGACAGCTGAGTATTGGTTTAACCCTACGGTGTCGGATACTACCTGACCTAAAAGGTCAATTTGTAAGCAAGAATTTATTGAAACCATATTGTCATTTTGAGCAATGACAGATGGATTGTTTACGTAATTAATTGGGTGAAGTTCAACTGAGGGGTTGTTATTTATGTAATTATTAAGTTTTTCCGAGCCAAACGCAGCACCCAAAATAGTTCTGAAAGGATTTTTGTTTTTCTTTTTGTTGTTAATTATTCCTGCTTCAAGTAAATCAACAACACCGTCGCCGACAAGCTCGCTGTGCAGACCTAAATCCTTTTTGTCCCAAAGCTGAGCGCAAACCGCATTGGGAATACCGCCGATACCAAGCTGTAAGCAGTCGCCGTCATTTATAAGGGAGGCACAATATTTTCCGATTTCCATTTCAGTATCGGATATTTCAACCGCTTTTACCTCCGGAAGCGGCTCGTCATGCTCTACAAAGCAGGTGAAATCCCTTATATGCATAAAGCTGTTTCCAAATGTACGGGGCATATATTTGTTCACTTGAGCAATTTTAATATCACAGTAGTCCGCCGTTCCTCTTGTATAATCAACTGTTGTGCCAAATGAAACATAGCCGTGTTCGTCCGGCGGAGATACCATAACTATGGTAACTCTCGGGCGTATGTAATTTTTAATCAAATCGGGAATCTCATAAAAGTGAGACGTTGTAAATTCACTTACACCTAATGAAATAGCCTTGCGGTTGCTTTGCGAAGCGAAAAGACAGTTTAATGTAAAATGACCTTTCATTTCAGGTCTGCACCAAGGTGAATCTCCGAGTGTGAGCATATTTACAATTTGAACATCATGATAATTTTGATAATTGTCAACAAGCGCTCTTTCAATTGCAAACGGTTCACCGCAACCAAATCCGGTTACAACTTTGTCACCGTCGTTTATAAGCTTAATCGCTTCTTCGGCAGTAGTTAGTTTGCTTTGATAAATTTCCTTCCAATTAGTCAATTTGTTACCTCTTAGTAAAAATAAACTTCGTATAAATATAAATAAAATGTATAGATAATAAACTTTTATATACCATAAAGTTTATTAACTTTTCTAATGTTACAACTTTTATTATGAAATGTCAATTATATTAATATTTATTTTATAAATATTAACACTTTTATAGACAATATTCGTTAAATTTAAATCAATTGTTGATTATTACATTAAAAATATGTATAATACCATAGGTGATGGTTATGAATATTAAGGTTACCGATTATTGCACTGCATCTAATTCAAGCATGGGTGTAAATGAGGCAATTAAAAATATGCAAAGCGGAGATACACTTTTGTTTCCGACAGGGGAGTATCATTTTTATAAGGATTTCAGTATTCATAAGGTGTGTCATATGACTAATACGGACTCATTTAAAGCGCCTGATAAATACTTTGCAATTGATATTGAAAATAAAGACGGCATCACTGTTGATGGCTGTGGTTCAACATTTATAATTCACGGCGATATGTGCTCTTTTGCTATGTTTAATTGCAGTAATATTAAGATTAAGAATTTTACTGTTAAATATAATTCACCTACGAATTATGAGATGAAAGTTATCAAAAAATCAATTAATAAGATAACTTATAAAATCCCGTTGAAAAGCCCTTTTTATATTAAGGATAATAAACTTACATTTTTTGAACAAAGTCCTTTTACAAAGAAAAATTATTATTCATACACAGCTAACGGGCAATGTTACTGCAATGTTGTTCACAGAGGTGATTCTGTTTTCAGAACTGCCCTTTCGCCAACTAAAACAGCGATTAAGATAAAAAAAGTCGACAACGATACGGTTGAATGTAAATATTTGATATCGCCTAAGTTTAAGGTAGGCGATGTTGTAACTATGTCACGCAATAAACTTCGTGATAATTCAGGCTTGTTTTTTGATGAATGTTCAAACGTTGACTGCGAAAATATAACGGTTAATTATATGCATGGCTTTGGCTGGCTTTCGCAAATGTGCGAAAATTTGAATTTTAAAAATATTACATTTACTCCTGCAAAAGGCTATACGGTTTCTTCTTTTGCCGATTTGATTCATATTTGCGGCTGCAAGGGATATGTAAATATTATTGATTCGTATTTTGAACATCCGCACGATGACGCAATCAATGTTCACGGCGCATTTTTAAGGCTCAAGAAAATCATTGATACAAATACTGCCGAGTTAGAGTTTGTTCATCATCAGCAGGGCGGATATAAAGCATTTTTCCCGGAAAATGAAGTGAAAATTTACAGGAGAGCGGATTTGTCGGAGCTTAAAGATGTTTATACCGTCGAAAGTACAGAAGACGATATTGATAATAAATGCGTTAAGGTTAAATTTAAAGAAGCATTGCCTCCGCTAAAGCCCGAACAGTTTGTTTTTGAAAACATTACATATAATCCCGAACTTACGATAAGCGGTTGCACATTTAATGCTATCCCCACACGTGGCATTTTATGCACTACTGACAGACCGTCTAAGATTTTTAATAATACATTTAAAAATATCTTAATGCCTGATATTTTTATTTCCTGCGACTGCAAGGATTGGTACGAAAGCGGTCCGTGCAGAAATCTTGAAATATTTAATAATACATTTTCAAAAAAGAACGCAGTTAAGCTTGAACCTATTTGCGTAAATAAACCAGTAAAAGATGTTCACAGAAACATTAAAATATATGATAATGAAATCGGAGAATAATTTATGAGCAAAAATATGATTATCGGTCAATCCGGCGGACCTACGGCTGTTATTAATTCAAGTCTTGCCGGGGCAATCGAATATGCTTTTTCAAGCAACAAAATTGACACAGTTTACGGTATGATTAACGGTATTCAAGGTCTTTTGGAAAACAATATTATTGACCTTAAAGAACGTTTTTACGGTAAGCCTTATGATATAAACAGACTTCGCTTAACTCCTGCAATGTTCCTTGGTTCTTGCAGATATAAGCTTGGTGATGATGAAAAAATATTTGCCGAAATTATTGATGTTTTAAAAAAATATAATATCGGGTATTTTCTTTATATCGGCGGTAACGATTCTATGGATACTGTTGATAAGCTTTCAAAGTATACGGCAAGTCATAATATTGATATCAAAATTGTCGGTGTACCTAAAACTATCGATAATGACCTTGTGGGTATTGATCATTCACCGGGGTTCGGCTCGGCTGCCAAGTATATTGCACTTGCAGTTAAAAATGTTGCTTATGATACAAGTATATATAGTATTAAAAGCGTTCATATTATTGAGGCAATGGGTCGTAATGCCGGCTGGCTTACAGCTGCGTCAGCACTTGCACGTGACGGTGACAGCGTTGCACCTCATCTTATTTATTTGCCTGAAATACCGTTTTCTGTTGATAAATTTGTTGAGGATGTTAAGGCTAAGCTTAATGAATTTAACTCGGTTATTGTTGTTGTAAGCGAGGGAATTAAGGATGAAAACGGTAATTATATCAGCGCAAGGGGAGATAATGTTGATAAATTCGGTCACGTTATGCTCAGTGGAACAGGAGCTTATCTTAAAAGCGTTGTAGAAGAAAAAATAGGATGTAAAGTTCGTGCTTTAGAGCCAAGCGTGCTTCAAAGAAGTGCAGGTCATACTGCTTCAATGACTGATATTACCGAAGCATACAATTTAGGTGTTGTTGCTGTTAAAGCGGCGCTTGACGGTAAGACAGGCGTATTTTCTACTCTTCGCAGAATAAGCGATTTGCCTTATACTGTTGATTATTATACCGAGCAGGTTAGCGTGGTTGCAAATAATGAAAAATTAGTACCGAGAAGCTGGATAAACGAGCAGGGGAACGACGTTACTCAAAAGATGATTGATTATCTTTCACCCCTTGTTAAGGGTGTTCCGCAAGTTCCTTACAGAAACGGCTTGCCTGATTATATCGGTCTTTCACACCTTGATATTAAAAAGCAAAAATATAAAGACTAAAATAAAACGGAGCTGTCATTAGACAGCTCCGTTAATTTTTTAGTATTCTACTTTTAAGCCTTCCTCGGCTTCGGCAACCTTTAGCATAATTGCACATTCAATGCGCTTTCTGTGAAGCTCACAACCAAAGTCGTAAACGCCGTTTACGCTTTTCGTTGTGTGATAAGCATTTGCGGCGCAACCGCCGGAACAATAAAGCTTTGCAAAGCAATCTTTGCACTCTTTGTGCGAATAAACATTGCACTCTTCAAATTGTTCAAGAACTTTTTTGTTTGTAACTCCTTTCCAAATGTCACCGAGCAAGAATTTTTCGTCACCAACGAATTGGTGGCAAGGGTAAAGTTCGCCTGTAGGAGTGACAGCCATATATTCTGTGCCTACCCCGCAGCCTGAAACTCTTTTTACAATGCAGGGACCTGCATCAAGGTCAATCATATAATGATAAAAAGTAAACCCTTTGCCGTTTCTGTAACGCCTAAGCATTTCGTCAGCTAAGATTTGATACTGTTCTTTAAGAATAGGTAAATCTTCTTCCTTGAGCGCATAAGGCTCTTTTGGGTCAGACACAACCGGCTCAATAGAAAGCTCTTTAAATCCTAAATCTGCCATATGAATGATATCGTTTGCAAAGTCAAGATTATTTCTTGTATAAGTGCCTCTCATATAATAATCCTTTTGATTGCGTGAATCGGCAAATTTTTTGAATTTATCAACTATCAAATCATACGAGCCTTTTCCGTTTCTTGAAACCCTCATGGCGTCATTGGTAGATTTTCTTCCGTCAAGGGATAAAACAACATTTCCCATTTCCTTGTTGCAAAAATCAATAACATCATCGTTGATTAAAATTCCGTTTGTTGTGAGAGTAAAACGAAAATTTTTATTGTATTTCTTTTCCTGTTCACGTCCGTATTTAACAAGCTCTTTGCAAACCTCCCAATTAAGAAGCGGCTCGCCGCCGAAAAAGTCAACTTCAAGATTTCTTCTTGTGCCTGATTGCTCAATGAGAAAATCAAGTGCTCTTTTGCCTGTTTCAAGGCTCATTAAGCCTTTGGGTCCGTCGTATTCGCCCTTGCCTGCAAAACAATATTTGCAAGCTAAATTGCAGTCGTGAGCAACATGAAGGCAAATCGCTTTTATAACACCCTGTCTTTTTTTAAACTGTTTTGCCGTAGCTTCAAAGGTATCCTGCGCAAAAAGTCTGCCGTCAGCCTTAAGCGCTTCTATATCATCAAAGCAAAGCTCAATATCCTTTTCGGTTACGTCATCATCGTTTTTGTATTTATTTAGTATGTATTTTTTTATTTCGTCTTTTGTGTGTGATTCATACATGGTTATAATATCATACGTTGCCTCGTCAACCGAGTGAACGCAACCGCTGTTTTGGTCAAGAATGATATTATAGCCGTTCATTTTATAAGCGTGTATCATTAAATTACTCCATAGTTTTATTTCAATGAAAAAGGTGGGACAAAAGCCCACCTTGGTTTCATCTATTTACTTCTTAAGCTGTTCGCATTTCTGGTTAGCTACTGAACAAGAAGTCTTGCTTGCTGATTGGCAAGATGTCTGACATTCGCCGCAGCCGCCTTTTTTAGCTGATTCGCAAAGATTGCGTGAGCTTAAAGTGTTGATTCTCTTCAAAAGAAACACCTCTTTCTTAAATTTATATTGTTATTTTACATTAATATTGCGTCTTTGTCAATATTTTTAACGGCAGTAAATTACTGTCTGATAATATATTTACTCCGTTTTTGTATAATTCCTTAATTTGAGCAATTAATTCCTTGCTTATAACCTCTCCCGGGGCAATAATCGGACTTCCCGGTGGATAGGCATAAACATATTCTCCCGAAATTTTGTTTTCCGCCGTATTTAAGTCTGTTTCTGTTGTGCTTTCAATTTCGAAAATTTCGCATTTCTTTATCGGCAGACTTGATTTTTTGAATTCAATTTTCTTTGCCTTTCTTTTTTCTAAGTTCGATAGTGCGTTTATTAATTTTTCAAATCCGCTTTTTGTATCACATACTGTTGAAATTAAAATCACATATTTAAGGCTGTCACTCTCAACCTCAATACCGTATTTTCTTAAATGATTTGAAAGTTCAAAACCGTTGTAACCGTCAGCGCTTAAAACTATGCGTGTTATGTCATCATTTTTCAATACGTTAATGTTTTTTAAATTATTTGCTTTATTATAAAAATCGTCAAGTAATATTTTGTATTTTTCAAAATCACTTTTGCTGTTTGACAAAAAATCAATGCACTTGTCAATTGATGCCATAATTACATAGCTTGGCGAACTTGTTTCATATATATCCATATATTTTTTTACCTTGCCGTAAAGACTTGGGTTGTCAATATGAATAACGGCACTTTGAGTAAGCGCAGGCAATGTTTTGTGTAGTGATTCAATAACAATGTCGGCTTTTGGCTGCTTGGGTAAATAACTTGAAAAGCCGAAATGTGCACCGTGTGCCGCATCTATTATAAGAGGAATAGGGCAGGTTATATTGCTTACATATCCCTCATATGTAGGCGAGGTTATAACAATGGCGCAGGCATTCGGCGTTTTCTTGATGGCTTTGTCAACCGATGCTTGCGTAATTTGTTTATAACAGCCGAATTCATTATTGTATTCAGGCTCGATATATTCAATTTTAAGCCTGTTGATAAAACAAGCATTGTATACCGATTTGTGGCAATTGCGTGCAATTATTATTGTGCTGTTTTCTTTTGCAACTGCGCTTATTGCCGCTAAAATGCAACAGGTTGAACCGTTTACGCTTATAATGCTTTTTTTATAGCCGTAAAGCGTTGCTAAGCTTTCCTGCAAATTTTTTATGATGCCGGTAGGGGAGTGCAGATTGTCGAAACCTGATATTTCCGTTATGTCTATGTTGCTTGACGGTATGCAAAATTTGATATTTCTTTTGTGCCCCGGCATATGAAACGGATATAAATTGTTATCTTTTAATTTATTGTATAACTCCAACTTTTTCTTTTCCTTCTTTTAAATTATTGATTGTAAGCATTATGTATCCTGCAAATATCGGCACAATTTCAATTAATGCAGTTTCCTTGAATATGATGAGCATTATTAAATCTAAAACCAAAATAACGGCACTTATTGAGGCAAATAAATATTTCTTAGTAAGAAAAAATGATAAAAAAACATTTATTCCCATTATAACAGAAAAAGCAAGCGAACCTATGCAATGTGCTAAATATTGCGGATATTGGTTATAATCAAAATCACACGTTAACGTCAGCGCCATTCCTATAGCGGAAAGAAACAGCAGCATAATGTAAAATTTGTATTTCGTTTTTAAAAATGTAATTGATATATTGGTTGCAAGGGCAATGTATGTAGAAATTCCCCAAAGAGTAAATATAGTATGGTGCTCAAGACCGACGGTTGACAATGCACTCTCGTTTCCTCTAAGGCCACATATTGTTAAATAATAAACAGTGATTATAACTGCTGTGATTACAGTTATTATGCCTATTGCTTTTCTCATCTTTTAATTACCTTATTAATATATCTATTACTTTATTAAAATTATAACATATATATGATTGACAATTCAACCAAGTTATGATATTATTTAACTAGTTTTTGAATATTTAAGGTGAAAAAATTGTCTGAATATAGGTTCTGCCCCGGATGTCCTCGCCAAGTGAAATCAGAGGGCTTTTTTTATTTCACTTTTTAATTTAAAAATAGATATTTGAATTTACACAACAAAGGTTAATGCATTGCGTAACTGACAATTTTATATGCGGATGTGGCGGAACTGGCAGACGCGCAGGTCTCAGACTCCTGTGGATATTGCTTCCTTGTGGGTTCAAGTCCCATCGTCCGCACCAATATTGTTTAGTTTATGTTAAGTGTTTATGGCTTTGCTGTGTTTTTTGCTTTTGATTGTTAATTACACAAAATCGCAATGTTTAATATATCTGCTTAAAGTTTATCGTGTTGATAAAAAATTAGTTTATTTATATTTACTCAAATTTTCAAATTGGTGTAAAATATTGAATATTAATATTATTAGGAGTGAGAAACAATGGAATTCGAATTGATTTCAACCAGGGACCTGTTTGAAGATGACGATATTGTTATAATCAGCCGTATCGGAAAAGTGTTTAACGCCAAGGTTGAAATTATCGACGTTGCAATTAAAGATGAAAACGGCGATATTACAGGTATCATGGAAGTGAAGCACAAGATTTTAGGCTATTTATAATTGCTTAGTGATGAAAAGGGTTGGAATACTATCAACTTCTTTGATACTTTTTGTTATATGTTTGTTTTCATTTTCTGTTAATGCATTTGCTTTTAACAATAAGTATATAACAGATTCGGGCAGTTGGTATAAAAATGGAAATCTGATAAATATAAATAATGATGTTTTGTCAGGTCAGCTTCGTTATATCCTTGATGAGAACGATGCTTGTGCTTATTTTTACTTTTTATACAGTAATTGCGACGGCGATTATAAGGATGAGGACGTATCTCTTGAATTTAAAATTTCAAATAGCACAAATAAATATTCGTTTTCCGTTTCAAAATCAGGTATAAAAAACGGCAACAAAAATATTTATATTAATTATGATTTTAATGATGTGAATTCTGAGTTTGGCAATGGGCAATTATTGGTTGGATTTGAAATGAAAAATAAAACCGATAGGTCTTCGCTCAATCAAATCACCTGCACATTCAGTGCTGATTCAAAAAACAGTTGTGTAATTCTTGACGATTGCGTTTTTGATATGCGTGTTTCAGCTAATAATCTATCGCAAAAGAAATCCAGTTCTAAGTCAAGGAGTGAAAGAAAAGGTACAAATTCTACCTCTATAAGTGCGCCTAAAAACAATAATAAGAAAGCATCTAAGAGTGATACAACAAAATTTGTTACGAAGCATAAGATTAATAATCATAACAAAAGTGACAGGCAAAATAAGAATGATAATAATTCGACTAAGTTTTCCGGTACAGGTACGACGTATGATGTAAAATCGCCTTCTTCGGTGTTAGAATCAGACGGCGGTACAACTCAAAGTGAAACTGTAACGTCCGATTTCTCAAAAAATAACGGCGGCAGTAATTTGCTGTACCCCAATAAAAGCAAAATTGCTTTTAGAATGGCAATCTTTTTCGCTGTTTTGGGAATTGTAGCACTTGGTTGTGGTCTGTTTTTAAAAGATAATAATTTATCTGATAAAAATAACGATAATGAAAACCATGATGGTAATGAATAATCTTTGCTACATATTTTATAAATAAAAGTGTTGACAATCAAGCGGTTTAGTGATATTATATCTAAGTCGCTTGATGAAGCACATTGAGTCTATGGGCCATTAGCTCAGTTGGTCAGAGCCACCGGCTCATAACCGGTTGGTCCGGGGTTCGAGTCCCTGATGGCCCACCATATATAGGGGTATAGCTCAGTTGGTAGAGCAGCGGTCTCCAAAACCGCGTGCCGAGGGTTCAAGTCCTTCTGCCCCTGCCAAAAAAGCACCGATTTTTCGGTGCTTTTTTCCTTTATTTACGGCTATTTACGGCGGTTTTACTTGCTTTTCTCTTATAGATAAAACTACGGCGCACGGTCTTTTCCGTACGCCGGTTTTTCATTTTTACACCGTTTTTTGTTCACTTTGTGCCACACAATCCACGCAATCCGTTTGGTACATCATCAAAAAAGCATCAATCATAATTCAAATTCATTCGTAATACCCATTAGCATATCCGTGTTTCGTTTTACATAATACATTTCGGTTATCTCCGAAGTGGTGTGTCCGAGTAGGTCTGCCACCTGCCTCGGTGTTAATGCTTTTACCGTTCCGTCCTCAGCTCGTACTCCTGTTACAAGCTTTGTTGCGAAGGTGTGTCGCAAACTGTGTAAGCCTTTTTTCTCGATTCCTGCCGCATCGAGTATGGAATAAAACCGCTTTCGCAAGTTCAACGGTCTTGTAAAGTTTCCGTCTGCATCGGATATCAACGGTGCATCCTCACCGAAATATCGCTCGTTGCGTAATTCGATAATCGCTTGTATAGCCGTTTCGTTTAAGGGTACGATACGCTTGCTTGAAGCGGTTTTCAGCTTGCCTACAATAATTTCTCGTCCGCTTTTTCGCTCTGTTCCGTCACGCTTTTGCGCTTCTTTAACACCTCTTTGAATGTGCATCATTTTCTTTTCAAGGTCTATGTCGCTGTTGACTAAACCTAACGCTTCAGCAGTTCTCAGCCCTGTGTTCAGCATAAGAATATATGCGGACGCTTGATTGTGTTTCGGCTTGCCTGAGGGGTACTTCTTGTACGCTTCCGCTTTGAATTTTTCAATTTCCTCATCGGTGAATACGGTTATTGTTTCGCATACGGGAAGCACTTCCTTGTTCTGCTTTGCAAGATAATTCGACTTCTTTATTGACGGCACAGCGTTCATCGGATTCTTTTTTATGAATTCTTCACGCATAAGATAATCGAAGTATTCATTGAGCAGATTGTATGTTTGCTTGACGGTTGAGAATGAATATCCCTTGTCGGTCAGCGTACTAATCAGCCTCTTAATGTCTGCACCTGTTATGTTTGACACAATGAGTTTACCCATGTAAGGGACGATTTGATTTTTGTAAATCTGCTCGTTGCGGTCATATGTTACTCGCTCAACATTCGGGAACTTAAACACTTGCAGGTAATTTAACAGGCTGTCTTTTACAGTCTTGTTACCCTCAATGGCGTCTATGATTTCTTCTTCGAACTTGGATATGTAGTCCGTTATTTTCTTGTTGACTTCGGCTTTGGTCGTGCCGGAAAAGCTCTTGCGCTTTCGTTCGCCTTTCTCATCCTTGTACCAAACCACGCCACCCCATCTGCCGTCTGTTCGTTTGAATGCATTGCCATTTGTCAGCAGTTGTTTTTGCATTTTATCACTCCTTTCGCACACACAATATCACAAACCTTTTTCAATATCCAGACCAAAGATTGTGTGTTTGTTTTTGTTGTTTTAGCTTCAAAAAGCCATCACAAATCGCCCACAAGCCGTTTTTAGTTTTAGTCCGACGAGTTACTCTATTTTAGATTGAACTCGTCAATTTTTGCTTACAGCGTTGCCTGATTTTTCAAAAATAGGTTTATCATACCGCAACGCTTGAGTGAATACGCAAAAGCCTTGATTTTCTGCGAAAAACACCCCTAACTGCATACGAATTTGGAATCATACGCAAAAGTATTACGAATCGAAAAGCCGACAGGCTTTGCCGGACGGCGTTTTCGGGCATTTCAATGCCCGAAAATCATACCCCTTTATCCTGCTTCAAAATCGACGGCTTGAAAATTGCTTAAAAACCCATTCAAAAGAGCCGAGATTTCATCCAAAACCGAGTTAAAAATCAATTCAAAAAACTCAAAAGAAAATTGCCATTTTTTCAACTTTGGGCTTTTAGATTATTTGTCATCAACTCTTACAGTGGGGTACACTATATTTGATGAACTGTGTAGATATTACTTTGCTGTGCGTTTTCAAAAAATCTTTGAGTAATATCTATGTAACCTTTTTCTTCGAGTGACTTGAGCGTGTTTCTGCAGGTGGTCGGACACATATTACACTTCTTAGCCATCTTCGGAACAGACCAAAAACTTACACCTTTGCTGTCGCCAACCGAAACAAGAAAACAGTAAATCATAAATTCGTGCGGCGAAAAGTTTTCATCAAAGATTTTGTTCGGCATATAGTAAACCTTGCCGTCGGTTTTGTAATTTTTATTTGCGTACATAATTTTTATCCTTTCTCAATTTGTTTTTGAATCCACAACTTGAATTCATCTTTCGGTACAACAATTCTTGTGCCGATTTTTATTATTGGAAAACCTTTTTCATTGACAAGTTCGTACGACCTTGTGCGAGATATTCCAAGCACCTTTGCAACCTGCGACACCGATATCATCATCGGTAGTTCATCAAAACTTTTATAGCTTTCTTTCATTGCGCTACCTCCTTTCGTATTATTCGAGAGATACTTTTTCAAAAAGAAAAAAGCATAAGTAAAATTAAAACAAAAATTCACCCATAAAAAAGTCCCTCTACTATATGGAGAAAAATTCCCATTTTGTTCGGGTGTTTTTCAAAATTCTTTACATCTTGTTTACATTTGATTTCACCATAACAAAAAAATACCCCTCTATAATACGGAGAAAAAACTCGGTTTTGTTGATGTGTTTTGAAAGAAAATTTACAAATGATTTTATAAAAACAAAAATCCTCACCGTTTAAAGTAAGAATTTGCTCATGATTTGGATTTTATTGAATATTATTATCAAATATGATATAATAAAATGAATTGTTTTAACTTGATATGTCATTCGTTTTACTGTACTGATTTTTGTACGTTGCAAATTTTTATATTGACTTATCTTTAATGCTGTAGGAGAATCATATTATGAAATTAATCAATAATGTTACCGAAACTTTGAAAGATGATTTATCCGTTGAGATTCATGAAGGAAGCAAACTGTCTATCGCTGCAGCTTGCTTTTCTATCTATGCCTTTCAAGAACTTAAAAAGCAACTCACCTCTATTGATGAATTGCGTTTCATTTTTACAGCTCCGACTTTCGTAACAGAAAAAGCAAAAAAGGAAAAGAGAGAGTTTTATATTCCACGACTTAATCGTGAACGCAATCTGTATGGCACAGAATTTGAAATTAAATTAAGAAATGAACTTACTCAAAAAGCCATTGCCAAAGAGTGTGCAGAGTGGATTAAGAAAAAAGCTGTATTTAAATCTAACAAAAGCAATGAAGATATGATGGGCTTTATGAATGTTGATGACAAGAATTATATGCCTATCACTGAATTTTCAACGGTTGGTTTAGGTTGTGAGAGAGGTAATAATGCCTATAATTATATTCAAAAAACAGAAGCACCTATGAGCTCGGCTTATTTGTCACTATTTGATCAACTTTGGAATGACAAGAGTAAGCTGCAGGATGTTACCGATGAAGTTATCGACAGCATTACAGCTGCTTACAATGAAAATTCTCCGGATTTTATTTATTTTGTTACACTCTATAATATCTTCAATGAATTTTTAGAAGATATTTCTGAAGATGAACTCCCTAATGAAGCAACCGGTTTTAAAGACAGCAAGATTTGGAGTATGCTGTACAATTTTCAAAAAGATGCCGCTCTTGCTATCATCAATAAACTTGAAAAATATAACGGTTGCATTCTTGCTGACAGTGTTGGTCTTGGTAAAACATTTACAGCACTTGCAGTTATAAAATATTACGAAAGCAAAAATAAATCAGTGCTGGTGCTATGCCCTAAAAAATTAGCCAACAACTGGAATACATATAAAGATAATTACATTAACAACCCTATTGCGTCTGACCGCCTCGGTTATGATGTTCTTTATCATACAGACCTTAACAGAACACATGGACAGTCAAATGGTCTTGACCTTGATAGAATAAATTGGGGTAACTACGGTCTTGTAGTTATTGATGAATCTCATAATTTCAGAAACGGTGGTAAGATAGTTGAAAATCCGGATGAAGAAACAAAGGATAATCGCTATGTTACCTTGATGAAAAAAGTTATTCGAGCAGGCATAAAAACCAAAGTGCTTATGCTTTCGGCTACGCCGGTAAACAATCGCTTTAATGACTTGAAAAATCAACTTGCCCTTGCATATGAAGGACACACAGATTACATAGACGAAAAGCTCAATACTAATCGCACCATTGATGAAATATTCAGGAACGCCCAAAGAGCTTTTAACACTTGGAGTAAGTGGGAACCATCTGATCGTACAACTGAAAACTTACTTAAAATGCTGGACTTTGATTTTTTTGAAGTCTTGGATAGCGTAACAATAGCCCGTTCAAGAAAACATATTCAAAAATACTATGACACAACTGATATAGGAACTTTTCCAATAAGATTAAAACCTTTGTCACCGAGACCGCATTTGACTGACTTGAAAACTGCAATAAATTATAATGAGATTTTCGAGCAGCTTAGGCTTTTGGAATTAACCATATACAAACCGTCTCACTATATACTTCCGAGTAAAATGGACAAGTATGCAGAACTATACGAAGATAACAAAGTCAATGTAGGCTTTACTCAAGCAAACCGTGAGCAAGGTATCCGTCGTTTGACAGCTATCAATTTGATGAAGCGTATGGAAAGCTCCGTATATTCTTTCAATCTTACTCTTAAGAGAATAAAAGATTTGATTGACAGCACAATTGAGACGATTGACAGATTTAATAAGCAATCTGCACACGAAATTGAATTAACAGATATATCTAATATGGATGAGTTTGACGATGAGGACCAAAATACAGATGACCTGTTCTCTTTTGGCAGAAAGATAAAAATCGACCTTGCCGATATGGACTATGTATCTTGGAGAGATAGCCTTGTAAAAGATGCAGAAGTTCTTGAACTCTTAACTGTTATGGTTGCTGATATTACTCCGGAACACGATTCAAAGTTGCAAGAACTTTATAAAATTATAGATGAAAAAATATCTAACCCGATTAACGAAGGCAATAAAAAGATAATTATTTTTACTGCGTTTGCAGATACAGCAGGGTATTTGTATGATAATGTAAGCGAGTATGTCAAATCAAAATATGGACTTAATACTGCAATGGTGTCAGGCTCAGTAGACGGTCGTACCACTTGTCCTAAGCTTCGTGGAGACTTAAATACTGTACTGACCTGCTTCTCTCCAATTTCAAAGGGTAGAGATTTATTTGAGAGTATTCCTAAAGAAGATATAGATATTCTAATTGCAACTGACTGTATTTCTGAAGGTCAAAACTTGCAAGATTGCGATTATCTGATTAACTACGATATACATTGGAATCCGGTTCGTATTATTCAGCGTTTTGGTCGTATTGACCGTATCGGAAGTAAAAATAAGTATATCCAGCTTGTCAATTTCTGGCCTGATGTAACCCTTGATGATTACATCAATCTGAAAGCTAAAGTTGAAACCCGTATGAAAATATTGAATATGACTTCAACCGGTACCGATGAAGATAACCCTTTAAGTGACGAAGAAAAAGCAGACCTTGAATACAGAAAAGCACAACTCGAAAAACTGCAAGAAGAAGTTGTTGATATTGAAGATATGACAACCGGTATTTCAATAATGGATTTAGGTCTTAATGAATTTAGGCTTGATTTGCTTGAATATATAAAGAACCACCCTGATATTGAAAAAGCTCCGTTTGGACTTAATGCAGTTGTTCCGGCAAATGAGGATGCACCTACCGGTGTAATATTTGTTTTGAAAAATCGCTCCGATAGCGTAAATATTGATAATCAGAACAGACTTCACCCATTCTATATGGTGTATATCAGTAATGATGGAGAAGTTATTTGCGACCACTTATCTCCGAAGGATATGCTCGATAAAATGCGTTTTCTTTGTAAGGGCAAAACAGAACCTATACCTGAGTTTTATAAGCAGTTCAACAAAGAAACTCGTGACGGTAAGGATATGTCGAAATTCTCTGAACTGCTCGGAGAAGCGATTGCATCCATTATAGAAGTCAAAGACGAAAGCGATATTGACAGTTTCTTAGGTGGCGGTCAAGTTAGCTTTTTGTCTAACGAAATTAAAGGATTGGATGATTTTGAACTTATTTGCTTTTTAGTTGTAAAATGAGGTGAAAATTATGCTTAGTTTACCGAAAGCAACGGAAATGAGTAAACAGCTTCCGAAAAAGGCTATATATGCGAAATTTCAAATGAATACAGCGGCAAAAGAGAAGATTGACGCAGATATTTCAAGAATAACTATCGTCAATGAAATAACGCCGAATAAGGTTAATATTCCTGCCGGCGATGAAGTGAAAAGTTTTTTTGTTTTGCTCGTAACCTTAAAAAGAAAAGAGTTTGATGAAAAGACCATTGCAACACTGTCGAAGCTGATACCGCAAAATATTTTGTTTGTGCTTGAATGCGGTAATGAAAGCAAACTTGCAATTTATCACACCAATTTAATGCAGACAGATTGGATGCCTACAACGGAACAAAAGGTTGAGCTTAAAGGCTTAAACCTTGATAAAGTGTGGGAAAACTTGATAAGAAGTTTGGAGTGTGGAGTTTGGAACGAGAAATTATCGCTCGACGAAAATATTGCACTTCACGAAAAACAAGCTAAACTCGAAAAGGAAATTGCAAAGTTAGAAAAGCAGGCAAGGGCAGAGAAACAACCAAAAAAGAAGTTTGAATTAGTTCAAGAAATAAAAAAATATAATGCAGAATTGGAGGTATTTGTTAATGAACAAAAAAGCGGTTGAAACAATTTCTGTAAATGCTGTTAGAGATAGCATTGTGTGTTCTGATTTTCTTGATCAGTATGTTACAGATAATGACAAAGAGCCTTCCTGGGATGGATCAGTTTATATATACACAGATAAAAGCAAGACGAAAGACAAACTTAAAGGAAAAATTCCAGTTCAGGTCAAAGGTACTGAAAAAGATGATTTTAGTAAAGAAGAAATATCCTTTCCCGTTTCAACTGTGGATTTAAGAAATTATTTGAATGATGGCGGTGCTGTATTTTTTGTTGTTTATATCGGACAGAAAGGATTAAGAAAACAGATATATTATTCTGAATTACCACCAATCAAACTGAAAATTTATCTTGCAGAAGCCAAAGGACAAAAGATAAAAAGTATCAAATTGAAAAAGTTTCCATCAGATTCTAATGAAAAAGCGACAATATTTTTTCAATGCTTTGAAAATTGTCAAAAGCAAGCGAGTTTTTCAAATGTACAATTATTGTCTCTTGAAGAACTTGAGAAACAAGGTGTGTTGAAAGGTATAAATATTCCAGTTTCTGCAGTTGGTGGAATCGACCCTTTAACGGCATTGTTGAAGAATGAAGTGTATGTTTATGCTGAATTAAAAGGCAGTGCAATCCCGCAACCTATAGAAATGCTTCCACAAAAGCTCTCAACAGAAGAAAAGCGTGAAGCAATTATAACTGCTGGCGGACGACAGTTTTATACATCAATTTCTATAATTAGAGATGTGAAAAATATTACAATGGTATTTGGTGAGAGTTTTTCGATAAAACATCAAAATGATACTGAAACTTTTAAAATTAAATATACTAATTCTGATAAAATACGCACTCTTGCAGTAGATTTGGATTTTATTATTACGTGTATTGAAGCAAGATCTTTTCAAATAAATGGTGTAAATTTTCCACTTGATATCAATTCGGCTAATTTTTCGAATTTTAATATAGAAAAAGAAAAATCACGACTTAATTATATAAAAAAGATAGTATTACTACTCGATACTTTGAATTGTAAAAAAGATTTATCTGTTAAATCATTAACTGATAAAGACTGGAAACATTTAAAAATTCTTGTAACTGCACTCGTTGATAGAAAACCTGTTAATAATTTACAAGTGGATTTGCCTACCCTAACTACAATAAAAGTTGCAGATTTAGTATTTGTCATTTGTTTGCAAAAACTGGAAAATGAAGATAATACTTACAATATATTTGACTTCTTTAATACTGAATTGTTAACTGCTTATGAAAATTGTGAAGGAGAAAAATTAGCTATTTCACAGTATGCAATACTTCACGCTGATGACCTATGTAAAGCCGATAATATTAGATATGATGTGCTACTACCTTCTTTTCAAAACGCAGAACAGCATAAAGAAACAATCATAAGAGCAAATTTCTTTTTGCTAGAATTGATTAAAGCCTTTGACAAAGATAATTCAAAAAAAGAATTGCTTTCTACAGCTAGGTCTTTTTCAGATTGGATTTTTGAAACAAGCGACAAAACTGTGCCGTATGAAGTCAAATTATTGAATAAACTTCAAATTGAAAAACGAGAGCATTCTCTTACCGCAAATGAAATTAAAGAATTACTTGATGTTGTGGAAAAGCCTAATACAGAAGAAGATATTCTTGTTGGTGCTTATTTATTGTTAGATCAACAAGTGGCTGCCGAACTTCATTTTGAAAAACTCAACGCAAAACAACAAGAAGAATTCAAAAAATATCCAATATATCATTTTTGGAAATCGGAGGAAAACTAAATGGATAAGCTGAAAATGCAGACAGCGAATAAGGCGGATGAAAATTTTAAAAAGTTGGCGGAGATGTTTCCTAATGCTGTTACTGAAACTATTACCGGTTATGATGAAAACGGCAAGGCTATTGTAGAGCGAGCAATAGACAAGGATGTACTTATGCAGGAAATTTCTTGCGAAGTTGTTGACGGCAACGAGGAACGCTATCAGTTTACTTGGCCTGACAAGAAAAAATCTGTTCTTCTTGCTAATGCCCCTATCAATAAGACCTTGCGTCCTGTTCGAGATGATGAAACAACTCCAACTGGAGCAGACAGTGAGGGAAAACCATATTGCAGTAGTGGCAGTGTCGATTTTGATAATACTGAAAATCTTTATATCGAGGGCGACAACCTTGAGGTATTGAAGCTGTTGCAGGAAACTTATCTTGGCAAAATCAAGATGATTTACATAGACCCACCGTACAACACGGGCAATGATTTTGTGTATGAGGATGATTTTGCTCAAAGTACAGATGAATACCTTGCTAACAGCGGACAATACGACGATGATGGCAACCGTCTTGTCAAAAACCTTGATAGTAATGGTCGTTTCCATACGGACTGGCTTAATATGATTTATCCGAGGCTAAAGTTGGCGAAAGATTTACTCAGTGAAGATGGTGCTATTTTTGTGAGTTTAGATGACGGCGAAGTCGAAAATCTAAAAAAAGTTTGTAATGAAATTTTTGGGGCTGACAATTACCGTAATACGATTCTTGTTAGGCGAAGAATCAAAAGCTTAAATTCACAATTTGCTGATAATGGACTATATAGTATGAATGTCGGCTTTGAGTATATTATGGTATATGCCAAGAGTCCAGCTTTTTTAATGAAGGCTCTCAGAATGAAAAAAGAGAATGCCTCCCCTAAAGGAAGGTGGGATGTTTTTTGGAGCAATGCTGATAGACCAACTATGCGTTACGAAATTTTGGGATTCACTCCTACTACCGGACAATGGCGAAATTCAAAGGAAAAGGCAGAAATAGCAGTTGCCAATTACCAGAAATATCAAAAAGAATACGAAAACAAGATGACGCTGGAAGAATACAGTCAAAAAACTGATATTTCTAATTTTATACGCAGGATACCAAATGGTACTGGAAAAAATGGCGGTGTTCAGCATTGGGTGGCACCTTCGGATACGATGCTTAGAACGAGTAATTGGACTGATATTGAAGTATCTCAAATTGGAAAAGAAATAGATATTCCATTTGATAATCCCAAAAGTAAAGCACTGCTTATGGAACTGATAAAGCTCATTGATTTTAATAGAGAAGATATTATTCTTGATTTCTTCTCTGGCTCTGCAACAACCGCTCACGCAGTAATGCAACTGAATGCCGAAGATGGTGGGCACCGTAAGTTTATTATGGTTCAGCTCCCTGAAGAAACAGACGAAAAGAGTGAAGCATACAAAGCCGGTTACAAGAATATTTGCGAAATTGGCAAAGAGCGTATTCGCCGTGCGGGCACAAAAATCAAGGAAGAAGCCGGACTGGATGCGCAGAATCTTGACACCGGTTTCCGTGTGCTGAAGTGCGATACCTCCAATATGAAAGATGTGTACTATAACCCTTCTGAGTACGAGCAGTCGCTTTTCTCTCGCCTTGAAGACAACATTAAAGAGGACAGAACACCGGAGGATTTGTTATTCCAAGTTATGCTTGACCTCGGAATTTTGCTTAGCAGCAAAATTCAAGTTAGGAGTGAGAAAGTAGGAATGAGGAATTATTCTTACTTTGATATTGAGGATGGGTATTTGATTGCTTGCTTTGACAAAAACATTGATGAAGAAGTCATCACGGCAATTGCTAAACAGAAGCCGTATTATTTTGTTATGCGTGACAGCTCAATGGCAAACGATAGTGTCGCAACCAACTTTGAGCAGATTTTTGCCACCTACAGTCCTGACACAGTAAGGAAGGTGCTGTGATATGAATAATAATTATAGAAAAAGTCTTTCTAGAGAAAATGTAATGTATGGTAAATACGGGTGCATTTTATTAGAACATTTATCTGATTCGTATGATTATCTTGAGAGACTAAAGAAATTAGATAAAAAAACAAATTCATACAATGAGTTTTCATATATCGAAAGTCAAATAGAATTAAATTATATTGAAATTAGTGTCTTTTCTATAATGTGTGTTGAAGCATTTTTTAATGATTATATTGCATCTTGTATATTAGATGATAATTATTATAAGAATTTTGATATGTTAAATATAATGGCAAAATTCAATTTGATTGTGCAGTTTATTTTTAAAGATGATTCTAATCAAAGCAAAAAATGTACAGCAATGTTAAAAGAATTAAATAAGAAAAGAAATAAGTTGGTACATTCAAAAAGCAAGGACGCAACATATTGGGCTTATCATTCTTTGGAAGAGTTAGAAGAAGTTGAATCTAAAATGAATTTTGAAGATTATTATGATGATGCGATAAACCAATATATAAAATCTTGTTACCAATTATTTGATGATTCAAAAAAGGCAATTATGACAGTTGTTGAATTAGCAAAATATTTTGATTCTCAAGATATTGATTTACATGCATTCTTCAGAATATTTACTTTTAATAAAAAGGATTGTATAAATGAATCACAATGCAGTAAAAAACAAATAAAAGCATTTGAACTATTAGATTTTAAAAATATATTCTAAAGGAAATTATAATGAAATTTAATTTTAAAATTCAACAATACCAAACTGACGCCGTTGATGCTGTTGTTAAGGTTTTTAACGGACAAGGCTTTCACGATAAAATCAACTATATTCGTGATTTGGGAAATACTGAACAGAATCTTTCTTCTCAAGTATCATTTGATGAAAACGAAATAATGGATGATACAGGATACAAAAATGAACTTGTTGAGCTTTCTGACGAACAACTTTTGCAAAATATTCAAAATTTGCAAAGCCAAAATAATATTAAACTTTCTCCGACCCTTGTAAAAGATTTGGGCAGATGCAGTCTTGATATTGAAATGGAAACCGGTACGGGTAAAACCTATGTATATATCAAGACAATGTTTGAGCTGAACAAGAAATACGGCTGGAGCAAATTCATTGTAGTTGTGCCGAGTATTGCTATTCGTGAAGGTGTTAAAAAGTCTTTTGAAATTACCGTAGATCACTTTATGGAATACTATGGCAAAAAGGCACGATGTTTCGTTTATAACAGTTCAAACCTTAATCAGCTTGATAATTTTTCATCGAGTTCGGGCATAAATGTAATGATTATCAATACGCAGGCTTTTGCTGCTTCTCTAAAAGAAGGCGGCAGAAGCAAGGAAGCCCGTATTATTTACTCAAAGCGTGATGAGTTTGGTTCTCGTCGTCCGATTGATGTAATCAAGGCCAACAGACCGATTATCATTCTTGACGAGCCGCAGAAGATGGGCGGTGCAGTTACTCAAAAGGCATTGAAAAATTTCAATCCTCTTTTCACGCTCAATTATTCTGCTACTCACGCAAAGCAGCATAATCTTGTTTATGTGTTAGATGCTCTTGACGCATTCAATAAAAAACTCGTTAAAAAGATTGAAGTCAAAGGCTTTGAAGTTAAGAATTTCAGAGGTACGGACAGTTATTTGTACCTTGAACAGATTGTGTTATCGGCAAAGAAACCGCCTATGGCTAAAATTGAGCTTGAAATCGGATATAATAAGTCAATCAATCGTGAGACAAGATTGTTGGGTGTTGATGATAATCTGTATTATAAATCTGAGGAAATGGAGCAGTACAAGGGATACACCATCTCCGAAATTGACCCACTTCGTGGAACAGTAACATTTACAAATGGCGAGGTTATCAAAGCCGGTGAGGTAGTAGGTGATGTGTCCGAAAAAGATATGCGCCGTATTCAGATTAGAGAGACTATTCTTTCTCATTTTGAAAAAGAAGAAAAGCTCTTTAATATGGGTATTAAGTGTCTTTCTTTGTTCTTTATTGATGAGGTTGCAAAGTATCGTCAATATGATGAGAACGGCGATGAAGTGCTTGGCGAGTACGGTGTTATGTTTGAGGAAGAGTATTTGAATGCTCTTAATGAATACACAACACTGCTTGATACTCCGTATCAGAGATACTTGAAATCTACTTGCAGTGATGTGAGTGCGGTACATAAAGGCTATTTCAGTATTGATAAAAAGACCGGACACAGTATTGATAGTAAGCTCAAAAGAGGCAGTGAATTTTCAGACGATATTTCAGCCTATGACCTTATTTTGAAGAACAAGGAACGCTTGCTTTCCTTTGACGAGCCGACAAGATTTATTTTCTCTCACTCTGCGCTTCGTGAAGGCTGGGACAACCCAAATGTATTTCAAATTTGTACGCTTAAACACTCCGACAGCAACACCGCAAAACGCCAAGAGGTTGGTCGTGGATTGCGTTTGTGCGTAAATCAAAACGGTAATCGTATGGATGTTGAAAGCTGTGGTGCTTCGGTACACGATATTAACACTCTTACTGTTATTGCAAGTGAAAGCTATAAAACTTTTGTTACGGATTTGCAGTCGGATATCAAAACCGTTTTGTATGACAGACCTACTGTTGCGACTAAAGAATACTTCAAAGGCAAGTATGTTAAGGTGGATGATGTACCTACGCTTATTGACGACAGCACCGCTAATAAAATCTACAAATACCTTATCAGAAATGATTATATCGACGATGATGATAAGGTTACGGATAGCTACCGACAAGATATAAAGAGTGGAACTGTTGCCGAGCTTCCTGATGAATTGAAACCGATGACAGACGGCATACATACGCTTATTCAAGCTATTTATGATGATAGTATCCTCAAGGATATGTTTACAGACGGACACGAAACAAAGGTTAAAGATAACCCGCTTAACGAAAACTTTGCCAAGAAAGAGTTTCAGGCTTTATGGCGTGAGATTAACCACAAGTACGCTTACACAGTTGAGTTTGATAGCGACGAGCTGATTAAGAAAGCAATCGCACATATTGACGAAAAACTTTTTGTTTCAGAGCTTCAATACACCGCTACCATCGGTCGTCAGAAAGCAGAAATGAATGAGTATGAGGTTGAGCGTGGAGCTTCTTTTGCAGGCGAAAAAACAAGGACTCAAACGCTTAAACACGCTGAAACAAGTCAGATTAAATATGACCTTATCGGTAAGGTTGCAGAAGGTACTACGCTTACCCGTAAGACTGTATCTTCAATTTTACAGGGTATTCGTATGGATAAGATTCATATGTTTAAGAATAACCCGGAGGAATTTATCTCAAAGGTTATCAGGCTTATCAATGAGCAGAAAGCCACAATGATTGTTGAGCATATTTCCTATGACACAATCGAGGGTGAGTATGACAGTAATATCTTTACAGCAGAAAAGAACACACAAAGCTTTGACAAAGCATTCCTTGCAAAGAAAGCAATCCAAGACTATGTGTTCACAGATGGTTCTGCGGAAAAGAGCATTGAAAGAAAATTTGCAGAAGATTTGGATAGAGCAGATGAAGTATGTGTTTATGCAAAACTTCCGAGAACATTTCAAATTCCTACTCCGGTAGGCAATTACTCTCCTGACTGGGCAATTGCTTTTTATGAGGGAACAGTAAAACACATTTTCTTTATTGCCGAAACTAAAGGCACAATGGAAAGCCTCGAACTGAGACCGATTGAGCAGGCTAAGATTTCTTGTGCCAAAAAGCTGTTCAACGAAATGTCTAACAGCAAGGTGGTTTACCACGATGTTGACAGCTATCAGAGCTTGCTTGATATTATTGAATTTATATAGATAGGTAAAAACCGCATATTAAAGGAACTTTCTGAAGTATATAACGATAAAGATTTGTTTTCTTTTGTGGACGGCTTTGCAATATAAATATCAGCTAAAAGAAATGTAATTTACGAGTATTACAATAAATTTGTATGTTTTACAAGATTCGCAAATAAAATTTGATTATTGGATGTGTTCTGTAAAACGAGGTGCAATTGAATGAACGATAATGAAATTAAAAGGCGGCTTGCCGGTCGTGCTGCCGAATATATGATGTTTAGTGACGATGAAGAAGATACTGAAGTTCAAGCAGAAATTTCATCATCCGATAGTGTTATCGACTTTTTAGATCTTGAAGAGTCAAAAAACAAAATTCAAAGTGTCAAATAAGATGTCACTTTGGGGAGCTAAAATAAAAATGCTTTTAGGTTTGCCTTAAATTTTGGGGTAAGCCTATTTTCTTTTTCTCTAATCTATTGGTTAACTCGTTAAATGTTACTAAATTATGTGTTTTAAAATTATTTGAGTAAATGTACAATAGCTGTACGCAACCACAATATGATAATGATTATCAATTTTATATTGACAATTTGATTTTGCTAAATTATAATAAAAATAAAAAGAGTTAAAATTATGAGCGAGAGAAAAAATTATTCCACAAAACACAATAATGAATTATTGAAATATTTGGAAGAACATAAAAATGAGCATTTGACTGTGTCGCAAATCTATAATGATTTGACTGCAAAAGGTATTTCAATAGGATATGCTACTGTCTATAGGCAACTGGAAAAACTTGTTAAGAATTCCAGTGTTGTAAAATATACAATCGACAATACCAGCAGTGCATGCTTTGAATATGTGGGAGAGGATAATCACTCCAAGCAGTCTACATATCACTTAAAATGTGAGCATTGCGGTAAAATCATTCATTTAAGTTGCAATGAAATTGAAGAATTTGAAAATCATATTTCATCGCATCATAATTTTAAGGTTGACCCTGCAAAAACCGTTTTTTACGGCTTATGCGAAAATTGTGCAAAGTAATACTAAGAAAGGAAATCACTGATGAAGCAGGAAGCTATAAGCAAGAAAAAGAGAATAATTACAATGCTTATAGCAGTTTTGTTTGTGATAGCGGCTGTATTTTCTGCTGCCTTTGTTATCAAAGAGGCAAATCATAAGTGCAATCATACTGATTGTCAAATTTGCCAAACAATGCAGCTTTGCATAAAAAACTTAACGGATTTAGATTCAAAATCGGATGATATTGTAGGTGTAACCGTATTATTTTATTTTGCGTTATTTATCATTCCTTTTGTTACTTATATATTTTCAAAGGAAACGCTTATTGATTTGAAAACTAAATTATCTAATTAAATATAGTTATCAACAAGGGACAAGTCTGCATTTTTGGACTTGCATATGTTAAAAATAGGTCTGTTTTGCAGGCTTTGTTTTGCTATGCAAAAGTTCCTTGTATTTTTATGCCTATTTTTAAGATTATATTTGATTGGAGATACTTTTATGAAAAAATTTTTAGGCGTAATTGCCGCTGTTTTAAGTGTTGCAATTATTTTTGTAGCTTGCTCTAATGGAAGAAACAACAATGAAAACACAACAAAAAATAATGAGAATAATACAAAGCTCAGCATTGTAACAACAATTTTCCCCGAATACGATTGGGTTAGGCAAATACTCGGTGAAAATCAAGCCAATGTAGATTTGACTATGCTTCTTGATAACGGCGTTGATTTGCACAGCTATCAGCCGAGTGCCGATGATATGGTAAAGGTGTCGAAATGTGACTTGTTTATTTATGTCGGTGGTGAATCGGACACATGGGTTGATGATGCATTGAAGTCTGCTCAAAACAAAAATATGAAGGTTATCAATCTTCTTGATGTTCTTGGAAATTCTGTAAAGGAAGAAGAACAGGTTGAAGGTATGCAAGCTGAAGAAGAGGAAGAAGAGGGCGAAGAGGAAGGTCCTGAATATGATGAACATGTATGGCTCTCTCTCAAAAACGCCAAAACTCTTTGTTTTTCCATTGCAGATGCACTTTGCGAGATTGACTCAAAAAATGCAAATGTATATAAAAAGAATTTAAATGAATACACCAAAAATTTGGACGCACTGGATAAGGAGTATCAGCAAGCAGTAAACGGTGCAAAATATGACACCTTGGTTTTTGGTGATCGTTTTCCGTTTAGATATATGGTTGATGATTATTCTTTGAAATATTATGCCGCATTTGTAGGTTGTTCTGCCGAAACAGAGGCAAGTTTTGAAACAATTAAATTCCTTGCAAACAAGGTTGACGAACTCGGTATAACAACAGTGCTTACTATCGAAGATCCAAAACACAAAATTGCTCAAACGGTAGTTGAAAATACAAAAGAAAAAAATCAAAAAATCCTTGCACTCAATTCTATGCAATCGGTTACAAGCGATGATGTTAAGAATGGCGAAACATATTTGAATGTAATGCAAAGCAATCTTGATGTGCTTAAACAAGCTTTAAATTAAGGAGGACACTATGGCACAGATTGTATGCAAAAATTTAGCTGTCGGCTACGGCAACACAGTTGTAAAAAACAATATAAATTTTAATGTTGAAAAGGGTGATTACCTTTGCATAATCGGCGAAAACGGTTGCGGAAAAAGTACGCTTATGAAAACGGTTTTAGGCTTGGAAAACACAATTGACGGAGAAATCGTTTTTTCGGATGATGTAAAGAAAAACGAAATCGGATATCTGCCTCAACAAACACAGTTGCAACGGGATTTTCCGGCGTCTGTAAGTGAAGTAGTTATGTCAGGCTTTCTCAACAGAAACGGAATGAGACCTTTTTACACAAAAAAGCAAAAAGCCGAGTTTAAGAAGGTTATGAAAAATCTTAATATACAAGAGCTTGAAAAAAGATGCTATCGTGAGCTTTCGGGAGGTCAACAGCAAAAGGTATTACTTGCACGAGCACTCTGTGCCACAAATAAAATTCTTTTACTTGACGAGCCGGTTGCGGCTCTTGACCCAAAGGCAAGCGAGGACTTTTATAATTTGCTTGCTCAAATAAATTCAAATGGCACAACCGTAATTATGATTTCGCACGATGTTAATGAGGCTGTGAAATATGCAACAAAGATATTGTGTCTTAACTCGCCTTGCTTTTTCGGCAGTCAAAAAGAATATTTTGAATTTATCAAGGGAGGTGAGCAAAATGCTTGAAAAACTTATGGTTTATTTTGAATATCCGTTTGTAAGATATGCACTTATCGCCGCAGTTCTTATTGCTCTTTGCTCATCTCTTTTAGGTGTTACGCTCGTGCTTAAAAGATTTTCATTTATCGGAGACGGACTTTCCCATGTGGCTTTCGGTGCAATGGCAGTTGCAACGGTATTAAAGCTAACAAACAATATGCTTTTAATAATGCCGGTTACAATTATTGCGGCAATTATTCTTTTAATCGGTGGTAAGAAAAAAATTAAAGGTGATGCTGCAATAGCTGTTATTTCCGTAGGAACACTTGCAATAGGCTATTTGGTTATGAATTTGTTTTCAACCTCTGGCAATGTTTCGGGTGATGTTTGTTCAACGCTTTTCGGTTCAACATCAATATTGACCCTTACAATAAAGGATGTTTACCTATGTGTTGCACTGTCGATAGCCGTAATAATTATTTTCTGTGTGTTTTATAACAAGATTTTTGCCGTTACTTTTGATGAAAGCTTTGCCAAAGCAACGGGAATAAAAGTGGGGGCATATAACTTCTTGATAGCAGTTACCATTGCGGTTATCATTGTGCTTGCAATGAACCTTGTAGGTTCACTTCTTATTTCTGCATTGATTATTTTTCCTGCACTTTCGGCAATGCGACTTTTTAAAAGCTTTAAATCTGTAATTATCTTTTCTGCAGCCTTTTCCGTTGTATGTACGGTTGTGGGACTTCTTGCCTCAATTCTTGCAGGAACGCCGGTAGGCTCAACCATTGTTGCAAGCGATATAGCCGGATTTATAATTTGCTTGGCTTTATCAAGCGTTAAGAGAGGTGTAAGAGTATGAAAAAAATAATTGCAATTATATTAGCTTTAGTGTTGGCTTTGAGCTTTGTCGCTTGTTCAAAAAACAGTGATAAAAACGAGAATTCTAACTCAAAGTCTACAACAAAAGCAACTGAAACAACAACCGAGGCGAAGTCCGTTGATTTGGACTTGACGGAACTAAGCAGCACGGTAGTCTACTCTGAAGTTTATAATATGCTTATTACGCCTGATGATTATAAAGGCAAGATTATAAAAATGAAAGGTCAATTTAATCAATATACGGATGAAGAAACAGGCAAAATACACAATGCCGTAATTATTCCTGATGCAACTGCTTGTTGTCAACAAGGATTGGAATTTGAACTTTCAGATAAAACTAATCCTAACTTTGAACAAAATACGGAAATAACGGTTGTCGGCACATTCGATACTTATTCAGATGGCAAGTTTTTATATTGCCATTTAAAAAATGCAAAAATAATTGACGAATAGTAGATTGGATAATTGAAATTAATTAACGAAAAGGGTTTTACTATTATTTGTCACTATTTCTTGCAGTGTGGTGCATTATATTTGCGTTCTAAATATAGTTCATTTTTCAAGAGCATCAAAAAAGCATCAATTTTCAACAAAAACTATAAAGACAAAAACGAACAGCACTTTCAAATCCTGAAAGTGCAGTTTTTATGCGGAATTTTAGGGGGACTGCATTTTAACACGCGGCTTAACTGAAAGCGTGCTTTTCGCTCCAAAACCGCAAGAGGGGTTGCTAAGCAACTTCAAGTCCGTTTGTATACCATAGGTAATCTTGTGGGGATAATCATTGCTTTTGTATTACGGCGATTTCATTTGCTTTTCCTATATATAAAACTACGGCGCACGGTCTTTTCCGTATGCCGAATTTTGTTTGATAAGTTGAATATTTTTAATTTAATATATCCTTGGGCCAAGATTTTTTTAATGCTAAATAAGAAATGACAAAGTTTGCAAGCCAGCCTGCCGGTACGGCAAGCCAAACAAAGGCAATACCGAAACGGGGCGCAAAAATCAATGCTACGGACAAACGAATTGCAAGGTTAACCATATTTGCAATTAAAAACGGTCGCATATTTCCGATTCCACGAAGAACACCGTCTGTTGCCATTTTGATGCCCATAAATATGAAAAAGTAGCCGAGCCATTTCATATAATCACCGGACACCTGATACGCTAATTCAGTTCCGTCTTTGCCTAAGAAAAGCGAAGAAATTTGAGTGTGCATCGTTTCAATAATTACAAATGCAAGAACGGCAAAGCATACATCTAACAGTAAAGCAGCACGGTAGCCTTTCTTAATACGGTCGATTTTTCCTGCGCCAAGATTTTGCGAAACAAAGGGTGACACCGCATTCCCGATGGATACAAATATCAGTGAGAAAACATTTTCTACTCTCATTGTTGCCGCATAGCCTGCGAGTGCTTGAGTGCCAAAAGGATTTACAACCGCTTGCACAATCATCATACCGATTGATACTGTTGATTGTTGAAGGATAGACGGAACGGCGATTTTAAGCATTGCACGCAGTTCTTTTTTGTCAAACCAATGAAACGGACTTGCATATTTTCGCATACGGTAAAGAAAAATCAAAAGGGAAAGTACGGCTGAAATACCTTGTGCAATAAGAGTGGCAAGAGCTGCACCGAATACGCCGAGTTTAAGACCTCCCACCATCCAAAGGTCCATAATGATATTCAAAACAGATGAAAATATTAGAAGCCATAACGGGATTTTTGATTCACCGATTGAAGTGAACATGGTTGACAGAATATTATACATAAATAAAAACGGAAAGCCAACAAAATAGATACGTAAGTACAGCACCGCATCTTTCATTATATCCGCAGGCGTTTGCAGTATGCTCATCATCCAATGAGAAGTGCAAAATCCAAAAACACCGAGAAATACGCTTAAAAGCAAAAAACTTATTAAAGAAGTAGAAACGATTGTTTTCATCTTCCCGTAATCTTGAGCACCAAAATAACGGCTTACAAGTACACCTGCGCCTACACCTGCACCGAGTGCTATGCAAATAAAAACATTCGTAAGTGCGGCACAGGCACCGACTGCCGCAAGCGCAGATGAGCCTACAAATTGACCGACGATGATTGAATCAGCCATATTGTAAACTTGTTGAAAAAAGCTGCCTAAAATCATAGGCATTGCAAAAACAGTCAACGCTTTTAGGGGTGGGTCTGTTATTAAATATTCGTCCTTTTTCATTTTTATATTCTCCTGAACTTTGCTTGAATTATTTCTGTATGAGTTTTACTGAAATCACATCAAAAAACAATTATATTATCAAAAAGCCGAACAAGCTACAGCTATCTCAGTCTGCACCCTGTTCGGCTTTTGCTTTTTACTGAACAATCGCTCCCTGAGCGAACGTTAAAATTATATCATTGGTATAAATGAAAGTCAATGAAAAGTAATAAATTGACAATTTTACTTGTATGCTGTAATATAAGATTAAGATTATGTAGGAGTAAAATTATGAAAACTAAGGAAAAGGTTGAAAGTAAGAAAGGGAAAAAATTGAAAATTGTTTTGTTTGTTATTGCGGCAATAGTTATCGTATCCGTTGCTTTTATAAATTTAACTACTTTGCCGAAATATGACGATGATAAAAATGTTATTTATGTCGGTTCTATGGTGAAGTCAAAAACAATAGATTATAAGGATAAAAGCGGCGAGGGGTTGACTAAAAATCCTATTGTTAAAATTATGCAAATGGTTTGGCGCTTTTGTGACGGCGGTGATAAAAGCAAGCACGCAAAGCAAAATCCACCTCAAAATATTGAACTTATAAGCGATATTGCGTACATAGATGACGGAAATTATTATCATAAGCTTGATGTGATGTATCCTAATAATATTTCTGAAAATGATAAGCTTCCGGTTATTATTGATATTCACGGCGGCGGTTGGATGTATGGTGATAAAGGGCTTAATGAAAATTATTGCCGTGCGCTTGCCGACAGGGGGTATGTTGTTTTTGATATTAACTACCGTCTTGTGCCTGATGTTAATGTTAATGAGCAGATTAAGGACGTTATGTCTGCGCTTAAATGGATAGGCGAAAATATTGACAACTATCCTTGCAACCGTGAAAATATTATGCTTACGGGTGATTCGGCAGGCGGTATGCTCGCATCTTACGCAGGTGTTTTACTTCAAAGTGAAGAATTAAGAGATATATTTGATACCGAAAGCGCCGATATTAAGCTGACTGCTCTGGTTTTGACCTCTCCTGTTTCCTATATGAAGGACGGCGGTTGGTTCAGCGTTTATACAAAGCCGCTTTGGGGAAAAAATTATAAAAACAGCAAAACATACAATTATATGGATTTTGATGAGATTTTGCCTTTTGCAAATGAAATGCCGCCTACATATTTGATTACAAGCAGCGGGGATACTCTTGCAAAGAAACAAACCATTCAGCTTTATGAGCTTTTAAAAAAGAACGGCGTTTCGTGTGAACTTGCAAATTACGGTAAGGAATACGGCGAAACTTTGCCGCATGTGTTTAGTGTTTTGCAACCGTTTGAACCTGCCGGCAAGGACGCAATAGACAAAGCACTTGCCTTTTATCAAAATGAAATGAAACAAGGCGTAAATTAAGTTTTTAATTGCGCCGATTATGCTGCTTTGACAGCGACTCGATGATAAAAATATTTCGGTGTTATATATGACGAAAAACAAATTGCTTGATTCTAATCAGCTTAAAATAATTGCAATTGTCGCTATGACGGTTGACCATATTGCGTGGATGCTTTTTCCCGGTTATCCGAGGGAAGCGTTGCCTGTTATTATGCATATTATCGGAAGGCTTACTTGCCCGATTATGTGCTATTTTATAGCAGAGGGATATCATTATACTAAAAATATAAAGAAATATACTTTTAGATTGTTCCTTTTTGCATTTATATCTCATTTCGCATATATTTTTGCATCTAACGATTTTGTTGATGTTAAATCCTTTATCCCTTTTTATTACGGCAATTTTCTTAACCAAACGAGTGTAATGTGGTCGCTTGCATGGGGACTTGTTATGCTTCGAGTGGCTTGCAGTAACAAGTTAAATAATGTTTTAAAAGTTTTATTTGTTATTTTAATATGTATAATAACTCTTCCAAGCGATTGGAGTTGTATTGCCGCACTTTGCATTATGGCGATAGGTACAAATAGGGGAAATTTCAAAAATCAAATGCTTTGGATGATTTTTTATGTGTTCCTTTATTCATTAGTTTATTTCTTTGCTATTGATAAGCTTTACGGTATTATTCAAATGGCGGTTGTTGTTTCAATTCCTGTTATTTATCTTTATAACGGTCAACGAGGAAAAAATGAAAAGGTCAATAAATTTATGAAATGGTTTTTCTATATCTATTATCCTCTTCATCTTGCAATAATCGGAGTAATAAATTTAGTATAAATATAAAAAAGACGTGATGCAAAACTGCATCACGCCTTTAATCTTATAACTGCGAGGCTTCGTAAGAAACGCCTAAAAGTGCCGAGTCGCTTTTTAATTTTGAGCGTACTATATTAACGTTTTTAAAATTATCCATAAGAAGATTATATATTTTCCTGTCAATAAGGTCGATAACATAATCCTCGTTCATAATTCCGCCGCCAAGAACTATCAATGGTGGATTGAAAATATAGATAATGTTAATAAGACCTATAATCATTTCATCAATCCATTTGTCGATGACTGACCTTATTTCCGGTTTGCTGAAATTCTCTTTTTCAAAAATTTGAAATGCATTAAGATTAGTCGAGTTTGCCTTATTTACAGCTTCAATAAGCGCCTTTGCAGAAGCATAACATTCATAACAGCCTTCTCCGCCGCAGGTGCATTGCTTACCACCGGCATGAGTAATCATATGACCGAATTCTCCTGCGGATGATGCATTACCTTTATAAAGCTTGTTGTTAAGGAACATTGCACCGCCTATGCCTGTTCCGTAAGTAAGGCATAAAAAGTCGCTGTGGCCCTTTCCCGCACCGAATCTTGCTTCACCGAGAGCAAATGCATTTACGTCGTTTTCAACAAAGGTGGGAATATTTGTCTTATTTTCAATAATCTTTTTTACCATCATTCCGGTGTAATAGGGAATGTTATCGGTTGAATACACTACTATACCGTTTTCACTGTCAACCTGGCCGGCTGTAGAAATTGCAATGCGGTCTATGTTTTCATAGCTTTCGATTATGCGTATAATTTTTTGAACAAGCTCCTGACCGCCTTTTTGTGCCTCGGTAGGTACTGTATGCCTGTCGGTAAGATTGAATTTTTCGTCACAAATAGCATATTTGATATTTGTTCCTCCGATATCGAATGCCAATATTCTCATAGTATCACTCCATATATGTATTGTTCTTTAATAATTATATCAATTTATTTTGTTGAATTCAATAGTTATTGAAAATACGTTAAATTTGTGATATAATTAAATAAATAATTTATCTTAAGGAGATAGGTATGGCTGATGAAATTAAAGAGGAAAAGCTTGACAGTCCTCTTGTAGTACACAAAAAGGGAGATGCTTCTTACCAAGAAGAAGGCAACGAGGTAAGTATGCAAAATACTCACGTTGATGAGGACTCTGATGCCCCTACACTTGAAAGGCATAGATTTAAAAAAGAAAAGAAAAAGAAAAAATGGCCATATATGCTTGCTGTAATTGTTGTAGCTGCAGTTGTTGTTATTGCGTTGCTTGTTAATAACGGTACAATTAAGCTTTCACAAAAGGAAACTACGTCAGCTTCCGCTAAGTCGTATACAACAGATGTTGTTAATCCTTTTAAAGATACAATCACCATTAAAGGCACATATATTTTCTATGAAGGTGCGGAGCTTGACGATATCGGCTCTCTTGAAAGGGAAATTAAGTATCAGGATGCAGACACAACATTTACTGTTCAGGATGAGCATGCCGATTCTAATTTTTTAAATAAAGAGGTTTTGCCGCTTCTTACCAAGTATAAAATGAAATATAATGTCACTCATATACAGTCATCGGGTCTTATTTCAAAATATGAGGCAACTACACAAGCAGTAAGCGACACCGCACCGTCAAGTGATGCACAGGTGTCAGATGCACAACCGCCGCAACAATGATTTTATGGATATTGAATTATTAGCGAATAAAATAAATCTTAATAGTGAACTTAAAAATAAAGTGCTTAGCCTTGTCGAAAGGGACAGGGCTAAGCTTATTTCTTTATGTAAAAAAGCAGATAACGATAATTTTAAATCTGTTTTCACTAAAAATGATATGATTAAGCTTGCCGTAGCACTGCTTTACAGTGTTGAATTTACTTATCCTAAATATCAAAAGGCAGTTATAAGCGATGAAATATATTTTGAAACAATGAAAGATATCGCCGTTTGGTGCGAAAACAATAACAATAAAGGGTTGAAAAATCTTCCTTGGATAAAAAATCATCTTAATTTTGAACTGTTTAAATTGGGAAGGCTCCAATTTCAGTTTTATAAATGCAACAATAAACTGCTTGATTACAGCTTGTTCCCGTTTGATTACGGCGAAAAAGTTGTTTATGTTCATATTCCGCAGGGCGAAAAGCTTGTTTATGCCGAGTGTGTTAATTCACTTAAAAATGCTAAAAGCTTTTTTTGCGAATATTTTCCGAATTATGATTTTGATTATTTCTTTTGTGAAAGCTGGCTTTTATACGGTGAAAATTGGCAATTTATGAATAGCTCAAGTAATATTTTGCAGTTTTCGACTTTGTTTGATTTGGTATATTCGGTTGAAGATGACAGGCAAGCGATTGAACGCATTTTTGGAAAAAGGAAAATTATAAAATCAAAATATGAAGAAAAAACCACTTTGCAAAGAAACGCTAAACGCTTTATGCAAAATGGCGGTAAATTGGGTGTGGGTATAGGAATACTTAATAAATACGATATTTAGAGATTTTTGTAGTAGTTTACTGCTAGCTCATCGCATCTTTCGTTATACGGATGCCCGTTATGCCCTTTTACCCAATTAAACGTAACTTTGTGATTTTCGAGCAAAGGCAAAAGAGCTTTCCATAAATCGACGTTTAAAGCAGGCTTTTTGTCTGCTTTTTTCCAATTGTTTTTTTCCCAATTGTATACCCAACCCTTTGTGATTGAGTCGCAAACATATTTTGAGTCGGTGGTAAGATAAACCTCGCAAGGCTCTTTGAGAGCCTTTAATGCTTCTATAACCGCAGATAATTCCATTCTGTTATTTGTTGTTTCTTCACTGCCGCCGACAAGCTCTTTTTCTTTATTTCCATAGACGAGTATTGCCGCCCAGCCACCTTTTCCCGGATTTCCTGAGCAGGCACCGTCTGTATATATTTTTACTTCTTTCATATTTTTCACCAAAATGTAAATTTTTATATATTTTACCATTCTTTTTGGCAATAATCAATATAGAGTTTAGTGTCCTATTATTGGTGCTATGCGCTTTGAACACTTGACATTCAATCTATTATCATTTATTATATACTATAATTTCAGTTGAACGGAAAAAATATTTTTAATTCGGAGGTTTATATTTTAATGACAAATCAAAAAAGTCCTTACGGTAAGATTGCTGACGGAAAACGGAATTCCAAGAAGCGATATGTAACTTATCGTAAGACAAACAAGAAAAAGGCTCAAATTCCGCCTGAGGAGAAGGAGTCTGTACGTATAGCATTTTTAGGCGGCATTAACGAAATCGGAAAGAATATGACTCTTTATGAATACGGCAACGATATGTTTCTTGTCGATTGCGGTCTTGCATTTCCCGATTCCGATTTGCCCGGTGTTGACCTTGTAATTCCTGATTTCAGCTACGTTGAACGTAATGCTGATAAAATCAGGGGCATAATCATTACTCACGGTCACGAGGACCATATAGGCGGCCTTGCTTATCTTCTTAAAAAGGTAAACATTCCTATTTATGCAACAAAATTAACAATCGGCTTAATTAAGGGTAAACTTGAGGAACATAGGCTTTTAAATTCTGCAAAACTTGTTGAAATTAAGCCGAGAGATAACATTACGCTCGGTGCTTTCAATATTGAGATGATTCATGTTAATCACTCTATTCCCGATGCCGTAGGTCTTGCTATTCGTTGTCCTGCCGGAGTTATTATTCAAACCGGTGACTTTAAGATTGATACGACCCCTGTTGACGGCGATATGATTGATTTAAGCCGTTTTGCAGAATACGGTCGTAAAGGCGTATTGGCTCTTCTTTCGGATTCTACAAATGCCGAGCGCCCGGGATATACACCAAGTGAAAAATCAGTCGGCGACAGTTTTGAAAACCTCTTTAGAAAAGCAAATAAAAAGAGAATCGTTGTTGCAACTTTCGCTTCTAATATTCACAGGGTGCAGCAGATTATTGATGTTGCGTGTGCACGCCACCGCAAGGTTGCCGTTGTAGGAAGAAGCCTTGAAAATCTTGTTAAAGTCGGAAGTGAACTTGGATATCTTAATGTTCCGCAGGGAATTTTGATTGATATTAATACTATTAAAAATTATTCTGATGACCAGCTTGTAATTATTACAACCGGCTCTCAGGGCGAGCCTATGTCTGCTCTTACGAAGATTGCTTTCGGCGCTCACACAAAGGTTACATTATCGCCTAATGATTATGTTATTATTTCGGCTACTCCTATTCCGGGTAATGAAAAAATGGTAGGCAATGTAGTTAATGAGCTTATGCGTCACGGCGTTGAAGTTATATATGAAAAAATGTATGATGTTCATGTTTCCGGCCATGCCTGTCAGGAAGAACTTAAACTTATGATAGGGCTTGTTAAGCCTAAATATTTCATTCCTGTTCACGGCGAGCAAAAGCATCTTCAAAAGCATGCTAAACTCGGCGAAGCAATGGGCATTGACAAGAAAAATATTTATATTGCAAATATCGGTGAAAAAATTGAACTTGCCGACGATAAAATAAAACTTGTTGAAAACGTTCCGTCGGGTGAAGTTTATGTTGACGGTATCGGTGTAGGCGACGTCGGCAATATCGTTCTTAATGACAGAAAGCATCTTTCTATGGACGGTATTATTATAGTTGTAGCAACTATTGACAGTTCAACCGGTCAGGTTATAAGCGGTCCGGACATTGTTTCAAGGGGCTTTGTATATGTTCGTGAAAACGAGGCTCTTATGAACTCGGCAAGGGATCTTGCGTGCAGAGTTATTGATGAAAACTATAATGTTAAATTCCATGATTGGAATGCGGTTAAATCAGGGCTTCGTGATGAACTTTCACGATTGATGTATGAGAGAACAAAGCGCAGACCTATGATTTTGCCTATTTTGATGGAAATATAACGGAGGATATAAAAATGAAGGTTATTTTACAGCAGGATGTTAAAAATCTCGGCAAAAAGGGTGACCTTGTAAATGCTTCAGACGGATATGCGAGAAATTTTCTTTTCCCAAAGGGACTTGCAATTGAAGCAAATTCAAGCGCTATGAATGATTTTAATAATAAAGAAGCTTCTAAGAAATTTCATAAAGCTGAGGAAATTAAAGCGGCTCAGGCTGATGCTGCAAAGCTCGACGGCAAAACCTTTAAGCTTACGGCAAAAGCAGGTGCCAACGGCAAACTTTTCGGCTCTGTTACGTCTAAGGATGTTTCAAAGCAGATTAAAGATGAACTTGGAATTGATATTGATAAGAGAAAAATTGTTATGCCGGATGTAAAGGCATTTGGTACTGTTCAAGCTGAAATCAAGGTTTATCAAGGCATCAGCGCAAAGGTGTTTGTTCAGGTTTCGGAGGCTTAATTTATGGCTGAATCGTTAAATGTTTCAGGCTCGGTTAATATGCCTTTTAATCTTGAAGCAGAGCAATCTGTTTTAGGCTCGATATTAATTAAGCCGGAATGTATAGAAGAGGTAATTGAACACGTTAATGCCGATTCGTTCTATCTTCCTCAGCATAATGCAATATTCAGCAGTATGATGGTTATGTATAGCAATTCAAAGGCTATTGACCCTGTTATTATTGCTGACGCACTTGCAAAGGACGGAAAATACGATGAGGCAGGCGGCAGAGATTATCTTTTGCAGCTTGCTCAATCAGTTCCTTCTACAGCTAATGTTGTATATTATGCAAAAATTGTAAAAGAACAGTATTATCTTCGCCAGCTTGTATCTCTTTCGTCAAAAATTATTGAGGATGCAACAAGCGGTGAGGCTGATGCGACAAGCATTTTGGAAAATGCGGAGCAAAGTATTTATAATATCCGCCAGGGCAGGGAATCAAACGGTCCCGCAAAGGTAAGCGAGGTTATAGTTAACGATGTATATACAAAGCTTGCACAAATAACAGGGGACGATAAGGAAAAATATAAGGGAATTCCGTCAGGCTTCGGTATGCTTGATAAAATGCTTACGGGCCTTAATAAGGGTAATCTTATTCTTATAGGCGCCCGTCCTGCTATGGGTAAAACAAGCTTTGCGCTCAATCTTGCTCAAAATATTACAATGGGCGCAAGAAAAAAGTGTATAGTTTTCAGCCTTGAAATGCAGAAAACCGAACTTGCCGAGAGACTTCTGTCTTCTCAGGCAGGTGTTGAATCTCAAAAACTTAAAACAGGCGAACTTACCGATGATGAATGGGTAAGGCTTGGCAATGCTGCGGCAACATATAATGATGTTGAACTTTATCTTGACGACACATCAGCTATTACTGTTCCTGAAATTAAGTCACGTGTTCGCAGAATGAGAGGCGTTGATTGCATTATTATTGACTACCTCGGTCTTATTTCCTCTGCAACCAAAAAGGAAAACAGAGTTCAGGAAGTATCTGAAATTACACGTAGCTTGAAAATGATGGCTAAGGATTTGAATATTCCTGTTATCTGTTGTGCTCAGCTTTCCAGAGGTACCGAAGGTCACGGCAAAAATCATAAGCCGCAGCTTGCCGATTTGCGTGAATCAGGCTCTATCGAGCAGGATGCCGATATAGTTCTTTTCCTTTATCGTGAAGCATATTACAGTACAGAGGTTGATGAGGATAAGCAGGACCAAATTGATGCCAATAAAACAGAACTTATTGTTGCGAAAAACCGTCACGGCGCAACAGGCTCAATTGAATTGACCTTTGATAAAGAATATACTCGATTTAGGTCTGTTGATAAATCTAATTATGAATAAAAAAGCAATTAACACCGTAGAAAAATATAATATGCTTTCAAAAGGTGATAGGGTTCTTGTTGCCGTTTCAGGCGGTGCAGACTCTATGGCTTTGTTAGAGTTTTTTATATCAATTAAAGACAAGTATGATTTGAACCTTTGTGCCGCTCATATAGAACACGGCATACGTGGTGAAGAATCTTTGAGTGACGCTCTTTTTGTAAAAGAATATTGTGAAAAATCAGGCGTTAAACTTTATATGAAGTCTATAAATGCTCCCTATCTTGCAAAAAAAGCAGGTTTGGGTGTCGAAGAATATTCACGACAGGCAAGATATGACTTTTTTAGTACAATACCCTGTGATAAAATTGCAACTGCCCATAATTTAACAGATAATGCGGAAACTCTTTTATTCAGGATTGCAAGGGGAACAGGGCTTAAAGGGGCTTGTGCAATTCCGCCCGTAAGGGATAAAATCATTCGCCCTTTTATAGAAATTTCTTCTGATGAAATTCGTGCTTGGTGTAATGACAATAACATTGCTTACAGAATAGACAGTACAAATAAAGACGATACTTACAGCAGAAATCTTATTAGGCTGCAAATGTTGCCGCTTTTTCAAAGGTTAAACAACGGATATCTTGAAAATATCAATGATTTTATCAGCGACGTTAATGATGACTATTCTTTTATTATGAACGAAGCGCAAAAGGCATATAATATTTCGGTTGTTAACAATGAAATAGAACTTAATAAATTAAATTTGCTTGATAACGCAATAAAAAAACGTGTTATTAAATTATATTTTGAAAATAACAATTTGAATTTAGACCGTGTTCATTTGCAAAATATCAATAAGATTACGCAAAAAAGCGGAAAAATTCAAATAAAAAATGACTTATACGCTATTAGTGCAAAGGGCAAACTTCGCATTGCAAATCTGAAAAATTCGCCTAAATTAGATGAAATCGTAACCGAAATTTTAAATATTAATGAATTTAACGATAAAAATATTGATTTTTATTGTGACTGTGATAAAATTATCGGCAGCGTTACAATTCGCAAAAGATTACCCGGTGACAGCTTAAAACCCGCCGGCAGAAATGTTAACAAAACTCTTAAAAAGCTTTTTAACGAAGCGGCTTATCCGATTGAAAAAAGAAACGGTGATATTGTTGTTTGTGACGATAAGGGTATTATCGGCATTATCGGGCTTTGTGCTGATGACAGAGTAAAAAAGGATTGTAATACTGAAAATGTTTTTATAATCAAACTTCCTTCGGAGGATTAATTAATGAATAATATGTCAAAAAATTGGAAATCAATACTTGTTTATATTTTGATTCCTATTCTTTTAATAGGCGCTGTGATTTATTTTGTTAATTCGCAGACGTCTACGCAGTTGAAGTATTCTCAAGTTGTTTCTATGTTTAAAAATAACGAGGTTTCCGAGTTCAGTCTTGATTTATCAAGCGGTAATCTTGTTTATAAAACCTTTGCTAAGCCGAAGGAGGAAAAGAACTACTCTGTTCCGAATGTTTCATATTTCCTTGATGATATCAGGGAAAGTGTTGATAAATATAATGACGAGCATAGCGATAAGCCGATTGTTTATGACTATAGGGCAGGAACGTCAAATGCTTGGATTTACAGTATGATTCCGTCACTTCTTATGTTTGTCGTTTTGATAGCGCTGGGAATTTATGCGTTTAGGAAAATGAGCGGCGCTATGAATAGCGAAACAAACCGTACCTTGGGATTTGGCAAAATTAAAACCAAAACTCTTGTTGAGGATGAAAAGCGCAAGACTACGTTTAAAGACGTTGCCGGTTGTGACGAGGAAAAATCGGAACTTGAGGAACTTGTTGAATTTCTCAAAAATCCCGAAAGTTTTACCGAGCTTGGCGCAAGAATTCCGAGAGGTGTACTTCTTGTAGGCCCTCCGGGTACAGGTAAAACCCTCCTTGCAAGAGCCGTTGCAGGTGAAGCAGGAGCACCGTTTCTTTCAATTTCAGGCTCTGACTTTGTTGAAATGTATGTCGGCGTCGGTGCTTCACGTGTAAGAGATTTGTTTGAACAAGCTAAGAAAAAAGCACCTGCAATTGTATTTATTGATGAAATTGACGCAGTAGGTCGTCACAGAGGTGCCGGCACAGGCGGCGGCAATGATGAAAGAGAACAAACTCTTAATCAGCTTCTTGTTGAAATGGACGGCTTCGGTACTAACAGCGGTATTATTGTTATTGCCGCTACTAACAGACCGGATGTCCTTGACCCGGCTCTTTTAAGACCCGGCAGATTTGACAGGCAAATTACCGTTAACAGACCCGATGCTCAGGGTAGAGAGGATATACTTAAAGTTCATTCTCGTAATAAGCCGTTTGGTCCCGATGTTGATCTTAAAGAAATTGCTAAAGATACAATCGGCTTTACGGGTGCAGACCTTGAAAACCTTTTGAACGAAGCGGCTCTTCTTGCTGTAAGACGTAAGAAAAAAGCTCTTACTATGCAAGAAATTTCCGATGCAACCTCACGTGTTGAAATGGGTACTGAGAAAAAATCGCATAAGTATTCCGAAAAAGCCAAGAAACTTACTGCATATCACGAAGCAGGTCACGCTGTTTCATCATATTATATTGAGGGACACGACCCGGTTAAGGAAATTTCAATTATTCCCCGTGGAATGGGTGCCGGCGGTTACACTTGGTATACCCCACAGGAGGAAAATTATAATTCAAAGGCAGATATGCTTGATGATTTGATTTCTCTTCTTGGTGGACGTGTAGCTGAAGCGCTTTCGCTTAACGATATTTCAACCGGTGCGTCAAATGACCTTCAGCGTGCAACATCAATTTGCCGTGATATGGTTTCTAAATACGGTATGAGTGACGAACTCGGCCCTGTTGTTTACAGTGATGATAATAACGAAGTATTCCTCGGTAAAGATTACGGTCACGTAAACAATTACAGTGAAGCAACAAGCGCAAGAATTGATGAGCAGATTGAAAAGATGATGAGAAAAGCTTATTCTCAAACCGAGAGTATTCTTAAGACTCATTATGATAAGCTTGAACTTGTGGCTGAAACGCTTATTAAGAATGAAAAAATTTCAGGTGACCAGTTTACTCAGCTTATGGAAAACGGTTTTATTGCCGATGAAAAAGTAAGCGAAAACGAGGAAGTTCAGGCAGAAGTTAACGAAATTGTTGATGGTGAAAATGTCAACGAAGACGATTTATCTTCAAATGAACCGAAAGACTAATTTAATAAATAAAATCAGAGTGACGATGCATACAGTACCAGTATTGTCACTCTTTTTTATGTATTCTTGACTTTTATACAAGATATAGTATATAATAATATCAATTTTGAACTTCGACTTGGAGGGATAGTATTGGCAAAAAAACAAGAATATGGCAATGAAAGTATTAAGTCATTAAAGGGTGCGGACAGGGTAAGAAAAAGACCTGCCGTTATTTTCGGCTCTGATGGTTTAGAGGGCTGTGAACACTCTGTTTTTGAAATTATGTCAAACTCAATAGATGAAGCGAGAGAGGGCTACGGCAATAAAATTTGCGTAACCCGTTTTCTTGACGGCTCTGTTGAGGTGCAGGACTTTGGTCGTGGTATTCCTGTTGATTACAATAAAAACGAGGATAAATATAACTGGGAACTTCTTTTCTGCGAAATGTATGCAGGCGGTAAGTACGATAACGGCGGCGATAACTATGAATTTTCACTCGGTTTAAACGGTCTCGGTCTTTGCGCTACGCAGTATGCTTCCGAATATATGGAGGCGGAAATTCATACCGACGGCTATAAATATACCTTGCACTTTGAAAAGGGCGAAAATATCGGCGGCCTTAAGAAAGAAAAGTATGATAAAAAGGATACAGGCACACGAATTAAGTGGAAGCCTGATCTGGATGTTTTTACCGATATTAATATTCCTATTGAGTATTTTCAGGAAACTATTAAAAGACAGGCTATCGTAAACGACGGCGTTAAGTTTATACTCAAAAATCAAATTTCTGCTTCTAAATTTGAAACATTTGAATACTGCTATAATGACGGTATTATGGACTATGTAAAGGAAATAGCAGGAGATACGGCTTTCACAACTCCTCAGTATTGGGAGTGCGAAAGAAAGGGTAAGGATAGAGAAGATTTACCCGAATATAAGCTTAAAATAAAATCTGCCATTTGCTTTTCTTTAAAAAATCAGCTTAAGGAATATTATCATAACTCAAGTTTTTTGGAGCACGGCGGTGCTCCCGAAAAGGCTTTCAGAAGTGCGTTTGTTAATCAAATTAACGCTTATCTTAAAGCTAACAATAAGTATTCCAAAAATGACGGGCAAATTAACATTCAGGATGTTGAGGATTGCATAATTTTTGTTGTGTCGTCGTTTTCTACTCAAACCTCTTACGAAAATCAGACCAAAAAGGCTATCACTAATAAATTTATTCAAGAGGCTATGACTGATTTCTTCAGAAAGCAGTTAGAGGTTTATTTTATTGAAAACAAAATGGACGCAGATAAGATTTCTAATCAAGTTCTTATCAATATGCGTGCAAGAATAAAGGCTGAAAATACAAGAAAAACGCTTAAAACCTCACTTCAGTCAAAGATGGATATGACAAATCGTATTCAAAAATTCGTTGACTGCCGTTCAAAGGACGTTGATGAACGTGAGGTGTTTATAGTAGAGGGTGACTCTGCTTTGGGTGCTTGTAAGCAGGCAAGAGATGCTTCTTTTCAGGCAATTATGCCTGTAAGAGGTAAAATTTTAAATTGCCTTAAATCTGATTACGATAAAATTTTCAAAAGCGAAATTATTACTGATTTGATTAAGGTGCTCGGTTGCGGTGTCGAGGTTAAGAGTAAGGCCGCAAAGGATTTATCTCTTTTTGATATAAATAATCTTCGTTGGTCAAAAATTCTTATTTGTACTGATGCCGATGTCGACGGCTTCCATATCAGAACACTTATTTTAACTATGATTTACAGGCTTATGCCTAAGATTATTGAAGCGGGCAAGGTTTATATTGCTGAATCTCCGCTTTATGAGGTTACGTGTAAGGACCAAACCTATTTTGCTTATAACGAAAAGGAAATGGACGAGATTAAAGAGGAAATAGGCGACCAAAAATATACCGTTCAGCGTTCTAAGGGACTTGGCGAAAATGAGGCTGAAATGATGGCTCTTACCACTATGAACCCTAAAACGAGACGTCTTATTAAGGTTACACCCGATGATGCTCAAAAAACTTCCGAAATGTTTGATTTACTTTTGGGTGATAATCTTGAAGGACGTAAGGAATATATTTCGGATTACGGTCATCTTTATCTTGATGCCGCAGATGTCAGCTAAGGAGGTAATTTGTTTTGGCTAAGAGAAAAATTAATAAAGACGAAGCAAAAAATCAGCCTCTTGCAGATAACGTTCATATCAAAGGTGCAGGTTCTGTTCAGGATGAGGTGATTACAAACACCTTAACTGATAACTTTATGCCTTATGCTATGAGCATTATTCTCTCACGTGCCATTCCGCAGATTGACGGATTTAAACCGTCGCACAGAAAACTTCTTTATACAATGTATAATATGGGGCTTTTGCAAAGCGGAACAATTAAGAGTGCTAATATTGTGGGACGTACAATGCAATTAAACCCTCACGGTGATGCGGCGATTTATGAAACTATGATACGTTTATCCCGTGGTAACGAAACATTGCTTTATCCTTATGTTGAATCAAAGGGTAACTTCGGTAAAGCTTACAGTAAAAATATGGTGTATGCCGCTTCTCGTTATACCGAGGCTAAGCTGGCGCCTATTTGCCATGAACTTTTTGACGATATTAAGTCAGACACGGTCGATTTCGTTGACAACTATGATAACACAATGAAGGAACCTACTCTTTTACCCGTTACCTTCCCGTCAATTCTCTGTAATGTTACTACCGGTATTGCCGCAGGTATGGCGTCGTCTATTGCTTCGTTTAACCTTAAGGAAATATGCGATACGACCATTGCTCTTATGAAAAATCCCGACCATGAGGTCAGCGATACACTCCTTGCTCCTGATTTTGTCGGCGGCGGATATATTCTTTATGATAAAGAAGAATTTGATAAAATTTATCGTACGGGCAGAGGCTCGGTTAAGGTTCGTGCAAAATATAGCTATGATAAAAAATATAACTGTATTGATATTACCCAAATTCCGCCTACTACAACAAGTGAAGCGATAATTGATAAAATTGTTGAACTTGTTAAAACAAATAAAATTAAAGAAATCAGCGATGTTCGAGATGAAACAGACCTTTCAGGATTGAAAATTACAATTGATTTAAAACGTGGAGTTGATCCTGATAAGTTTATGGCCAAGCTTTATAAATCCACTCCTCTTCAGGACTCGTTTAGCTGTAATTTTAACGTTCTTATTAAGGGCAGACCTATGGTTTTGGGCGTTAGGGATATTCTTCTTGAATGGGTTGATTTCAGGCTTGAATGTATCAGAAGAAGAGTTACGTTTAATCTTAATAAAAAGAAAAATCAACTGCATTTATTAAAAGGTCTTTCTAAAATACTTCTTGATATAGACAAAGCAATTAAAATTGTCAGGGAAACAGAGAGCGAGTCAGAGGTTGTGCCAAACCTTATGATTGGCTTTGGTATTGATGAAATTCAGGCTGAATATGTTGCAGAAATAAAGCTTCGTCATTTAAACCGTGAATATATCTTGAAGAGAATTAAAGATATTGAACAACTTGAAAATGAAATTGTTGAACTTGAAGCTATCCTTTCAAGCAAAAATAAGATGAAAAAAATTATCATCAAAGAACTTGAAGAGGTTACGAAGAAATATGATAACGGCAGAAAGAGCGAAATACTTTATTCTGTTGACGAAAGTGTTGAAGAAGAAACGGTTGAGATTCCTGATTACCCTGTAACTTTGTTTATTACAGAACACGGATATTTCAAGAAAATCAAAACCGCAAATCTTCGTATGAGCGGCGAACAAAAAATTAAAGAAGGAGATACTCTTCTTCCTGAAATTGAATGTTCAAATAAAGATGAACTTTTGTTTTTTACAAATCAATGTCAGGTTTATAAGGCTAAGGTTGACGATTTTGCAGATACAAAAGCTTCGGTTCTCGGCGAATATGTTCCCGGAAAGCTTGAAATGGCAGAGGACGAGCAGGTAGTATATACCGCAGTTATAAGCGATTATACGGGATATATGATTTTTGTTTTTGAAAACGGTAAGCTTGCAAAGGTTGATATGGCTTCTTATGCTACTAAGACAAACAGAAAAAAGCTTATCAATGCTTATTCGAATAAATCGCCTTTAGCTCAGGCAATTTACATTAAAGAGGATACAGAACTTGTTATTTGCTCGTCAAGCGGAAGAATGCTTCTTGTTAATACGGGTGCGATTTTGCCTAAGACGACTAAGGATACGCAAGGTATTTCAGCAATGAAACTAAAGAAAACTCACAAAGTCGTTTCACTCCATATTTATCAAGAGGGTGAATTTGAGAAAGCTTGGAGATTTAGAGCTAAAAATTTGCCGGCGGCAGGTGCGCTTCCGAGTGAAAATGACGTTGCTGAGCAGATAACATTTTAAAAAATAAAATAACACTTGCATTTTTATTTTGCTTGTGCTATAATTCATTAGTAATTTATATAGACGGAGGAGATACTATGCTCTGGTATCATTATGTTTTCGGTGCAGTATTAATTGTATTTTCAATTGTAATTACTATCGTTGTACTTATGCAGGAAGGTCGTTCGCAGAATCTTTCCGGTGCTATTGCCGGCGGTGCTGATACTTTCCTCGGTAAATCAAAGGGAAGAACAATTGAGGCAAAGCTTGAAAGAATCACCAAATGGATGATTGTTGTATTTTTTGTTATAGTACTTGCTGCATTCCTTGTTTTTCTTTTTATAGGATAAGAATTAAAATGATTAACCTTGCGTAATGCAAGGTTAATTTTTTTGTGAGGAAAATATGAATTTTATTATTTTTGATTTAGAATGGAACAATGCTTATAACTATAAATTAAAGCGTGGTATGAATGAGATAATTGAAATCGGCGCAGTAAAGCTTGATGAAAATTTAGACGTAGTTGACACATTTAAGCAGCTTATTAAGCCGCAGCTTTCAAGAAAACTCGGCTCAAGGTTTAAAAATCTTACACATATTACTATTGATGAAATTAACGATAACGGAATACCGTTTGAAAAAGCCTTTGACGATTTTGCAAAATGGTGCGGCAGGGGGGACAAGCTGTTTTTAAGTTGGTCAACAAGCGACTTGTATACCTTGGTTGCTAATTTTAAATATTTTGAAAATACCGTTTATGTTGATTTTATGACTAAATATGCCGACGCACAAAAATATTGTATGAGCTTTATTGAAAATGCGAGTGCCGCCAATCAAATCAGTCTTTCACACTGTGCTGAAACTTTTGGGATTGATACAGATTCTGCTAATTTTCACAGAGCGCTTGAGGATTGTATGATTACGGCTTTGTGCTTTAAAAAGGTTTATGACCATGATAAGCTTGCAAAATATATTCATACCTGCGATATTTCATTTTTTGAAAGGCTTGTGTTTAAGCCGTATTATATCAGGGAAACGGAATATGAGGATTTTAAGCTTAACGATGTTAAAATAATATGCCCGATTTGCGGTGGTACTGTTGCCCCTATTAAAAAATATGAATTTACCAATAATACTTTTAGGGGAGCCGGATTGTGCGAAAAATGCAGCAGAAAGTTTTGGACTTATGTAAGGGCTAAACAAACGTATGACGAGGTTGTTGTATCGTCACGTGCCGTTCCTATTAACAAAAAAAGAGCAAAACATATTAACTGATTTTAAAATTTACAATTTAATTCTTTATTTATTATAATTTTTGTAATATAATAAATTATATTTTTTGACGGAGGTACTTATATGGCTTCAAATGATTATGATGATTTATTAAAGTCTTTTATGAGTAATTCTACAAAAGCATATAATGAAGATAAAACTTCAAGAGAAAACGGCAGTAATGTTCCTGCGTCTTATTCTCTTTCTTCCGCCGATGACAAAAAGGCAAAGAAGATACAGCGTGGCCGTGATATTGAAAAAGAGCTTGTTCAAAAGCAAGAAAAAAAGCTTAAGAAAAAAAGAGCAAAGCAAAATAAAACTCCTGCTCAAAAAGCTCTTTCAAATTTCGGCAAGGTTATTTTGGGCGCAGTAATGGTAATCGGCGTTGTCGGTATTGTTTGCTTTTCGGTGCTTGCGATTTATGGCTACAGCGTTGTTTACGGCGACCCTGTATTTGACCTTACAACCGAGGCAAAGGTAGGTCAAAACCAAACTTCGTTTATCTATGGTTATGACGGCGATGATGTTGTTGAAATTACAAGGCTTCACGGTGAGGAAAACCGTATTTGGGTTAATCTTGACGATATGAGCAAATATATTCCTGAGGCTTTTGTTTCAATTGAGGATAAGCGTTTTTATAAGCATCACGGCGTTGACTGGATAAGAACAATTGGTGTTTTTATTAAAAATAATGACCAAGGCGGCTCAACAATTACACAGCAGCTTATAAAAAACCTTACCGATGATAACAAGGTTACTTATGTTCGTAAGTTTAACGAGATTTTAAAGGCGCTTAACCTTGAAAGAAATTTCAGTAAGAAACAAATACTTGAGGCTTATCTTAATACAATTTATCTTTCAAACGGTTGCTATGGTGTTAAAACTGCGGCAGAAACCTATTTTGGCAAAGAAGTATCGGATTTGAATGTAGCTGAGGCTGCCAGTATTGCGGCTATTACTCAGTATCCGAGTAAATATGACCCTCTTAACGAGCCTGAAAATAATAGGAAACGTCAAATTGATGTCCTTTATTCTATGAAGGATAAAGACCTTAAATATCTTACGGAAGATGAATATCAGCAAGCTAAAGCCTATGAAATGGTATTTACTAACAGTAAGAATTATAAAGGCTCGCAGATTAAGAGTGACGACAGCAAATCAAAGAAAAACAGCATTACCGATTATTATACAGACTATGTAATCACAACTGTTCAAGAGGATTTGCAGAAAATGGGTTACACAAGTAAAAAGGCGCATGACCTTGTTTACGGCGGTGGCTTGAAGATATATACCGCTATTGATTTTGACGTTCAGGATTCAATGGAGGACGTATATGAAAACTATAGGCGTATGCCTGACGAAACAGTTCAAGGCGCTATGGTGGTTATGGGATATGACGGACGTGTAATGGGTATTGTCGGCGGAACCGGCAAGAAAAAAGCTTCTATGGTCCTCAACCGTGCTACAAATTCCAACAGACCGCCCGGATCTACAATTAAACCGTTATCTGTTTACGGCCCGGCTCTTGAAAAGACAAAAGAGGATAACGAAACAGGCGTTTATTGGTCAACAATTCAGCAAGACAGACCTTTCAAAACCGTTGAAGGCAAGCCTTGGCCTGTAAATGAGGGCGGAAGCTACTCAGGCAGAAGTGTAACTCTTCAATATGGTCTTTCAAGGTCGCTTAATACTATTTCTGCAAGAACTCTTGATAAAATAGGCGTTGATTATTCATACGATTTTATTACGGAAAATTTCCATATAACCTCACTTGACAGTGTTCGTGACTCCGATTACGGCCCGCTTGCTATCGGTTCTTTAACAAACGGAGCAACGGTTCTTGAATTAACTACTGCTTATGCGTCATTCGGCAACGGCGGTAATTATTATGAGCCTTATTGTTATTATAAAATACTTGACAGCCAGGGTAATACTCTTATTGAAAAAGAGCCTGAAAAAACAAAGTCAACTGCTTTGAGCGAGAACACAAGTTGGGTTATGAACAAACTTCTCCAAACTGTTATGACAGAGGGTACAGGTACTACCTATAAGCTCTCAGGTATTGAATGTTTCGGTAAAACCGGTACAACTAATGATAATAAGGACCGTTGGTTTATCGGCGGTACTCCTGATTATGTCGCAGGCGTTTGGTACGGTTATGATAATCCTAAGGAAGTATTTTACAACCTTTCTCCTAACCCATCGGGTACTATTTGGAGCACGGTTATGAAGGAAGTATATGCTAAGCTTGATGAAAAGAATAAGAAATATACAAAGAAATTCCCTGAAAGTGACGGCATAGTAAGAAAATCTTATTGCAGAAGCTGCGGTAAACTCAGAAGCGGTACGGGCGCTTACGGTTGGTACGATGTTGATAATTTGCCGGGCAATTGCACAGGTAACCATTCCGACGGAAGCTATTATTATAATTCCGGCGGCTCGTCATCAAGCGAAACAACGTCTGCTTCAAACGGCAATAATTCAAGCACAACAAAATCAAGTGCAGATAAAACAACGCAGCCTCAGACTCAGGCGCCTCAAACAGAGGCTCCGACTGAAGCCCCTGCAACCGAAACTCCTGCTCAATAATAATTTAACATTTTAAATAAGAAAGGAAGGTCGATTTTCGATTTTCCTTTCTTTGCTGAATAAATCCTTTGAAAGGTATTTTTTATGAAAATAATGTCTGTTGACTATGGCGATGCAAGAACAGGAATTGCATTTTGCGATAAAAATGAAATTCTTGCTACAGCCTTTGCAACTATTAATGAAAGCTATCAGCCAAAATTAATAGAAAAAATTAAAGAAATAATATCATCTCAAAATCCTGAAATGATTGTTATCGGTCTTCCGAGAAATATGGATGGCTCATACGGTTTCAGGTGCGAAAAGTGTAAGCAATTTGGTGAAGAACTTAAAAAAGAAATTGATATTCCCGTTGAATATGAGGATGAAAGGCTCACAACCGTTATCGCACACGATATTTTATCGAATAATAACGTTAAGGGTAAAAAGAGAAAAGCAAATGTTGATGCTGTTTCTGCCGTAGTTATTCTTCAAAGTTTTATTGATAAAAGAAAAAGTAATTAAGCATTTTTAATCATCGTAATATTTAACGGTGGTTGTATGCACTTTACAATTAAAAAATGCGATATATTTATTGATTATGCATTTATTCTTGTTTTAAGTTTAGCTGCTGTTTTTAATTCAAAGCAGGTTATTTATCTGTTGCTTTTTTCCGCTTTGCACGAAATAGGGCATTTGACGGCGCTTCTTATTTGCAAAGAAAAGCCTTATAAAATTCATTTGTCATATTACGGATTTGCTATAAGATATACTGACGATTTACCGAGATTTAAGGAATGTATAGTCCTTTTGTGCGGCCCTTTAGTTAATTTGGTATTATATTTGTTTTTTAAAGATAATATCAATTTGATTTTGTTTTTGCTTAATTGTTTGCCTGTTTATCCACTTGATATCGGCAGGATAGTACGTCTTTTTTCTATAAAAGCGTCGAGAATATTAAGCGTAATTACTGTTATTTTAATTTGCATTTTATGTGTTTATATGTTAATTTATAATAAATCATATTCGCTTATTTTTGTTACGATATATTTGATTATTTACAGTATTAATTATAATTAATAAAACCCGAAAGGTTAAAAATTGATGAAAAAAGAAGTTGAAAAGCTGTTGCAATATGTTCAAAAGCCTGCAAGATATATCGGCGGCGAGCTTAATGCGGTAGTTAAGGATAAAGATAAGATTGATATCAGATATGCTTTCTGCTTTCCCGATACTTATGAGATTGGTATGAGTCATCTCGGTATGAAAATTCTCTACGGTCTTGTAAATGACAGGGAGGACAGTTGGTGTGAAAGAGTGTTTGCTCCGGATAACGATATGGAAGAGCAACTCAGAAAAAATAATGTTCCTCTTTTTGCTCTTGAAAGCGGCGATTATATTAAAGATTTTGATATGATTGGCTTTACTCTTCAATATGAGCTTTCATATACAAACGTTTTGAATATGCTCAATCTTGCTCAAATACCGCTTAAATCAAGCGACAGAGAAAATTTGACGCCGCTTATATGCGTTGGCGGCCCTTGTGCCTGCAATCCGGAGCCGATAACAGATTTTGTTGATATAGTATTTCTTGGCGACGGCGAGGAAACTACAAATCAGGTTATAGATTTGCTTATTGATTGCAAGAAAAAAGGACTTTCAAAAAAGGAATTTTTGCTTAAGGCTAAAGATATAACAGGCATTTATGTTCCGTCATTTTATGAGGATTCATATAATGAAGACGGTACGTTGAAGGAACTTAAGCCGCTTTACGGCGCACCCGAAAAGGTGAAAAAAGCAGTTGTTTCTGATATGAACAAGGTGTTTTACCCCAAGGAATTTGTTGTTCCTTATATTAATATTGTTCATGACAGAGCAGTTGAGGAAATATTCAGGGGATGTATAAGAGGCTGCCGCTTTTGCCAAGCAGGATTTATTTACAGACCGATTAGAGAAAAAAGTGTAGAAACGATTAATAAGCAAAGCAAGGCTTTGATTGATTCGACAGGCTATGACGAACTTTCGCTGTGTTCTCTTTCAACTTCGGACCACAGCGAGGTTAACAATATGCTTACAACGCTCATTGATTGGACCGTTAAGGAAAATATAAATCTTTCTTTGCCGTCGCTTCGTGTTGATAATTTTTCCGACGAACTCGTTGAACAGCTTAATAAGGTAAGGAGAAGCGGTCTTACATTTGCGCCTGAGGCAGGCACTCAACGACTTCGTGACGTAATCAACAAGAACGTTACTCAAGAGGAAGTAATAAGAACTTGTACTAAGGCTTTTGATAACGGCTGGACATCGGTTAAGCTTTATTTTATGATGGGCTTACCAACCGAAACAATGGAAGATATCGAGGGCATTGCAAATCTCGGTATGGACGTTATTCACGCTTTTTATAATAACCCTAACAGGCAAAAGGGGACGGGTGTGCAGGTGTCAATTTCGTGTGCATCGTTTATCCCTAAGCCGTTCACTCCGTTTCAATGGGAACCTGAGGACAGTATGGAGTCGCTCAAAGCTAAGCAAAAACATTTGCTTGAATCAATACCAACCAAAAAAATCAGGGTTTCATATCACGAAACTCCGACCTCGCTTCTTGAAGGCGTTCTTGCACGTGGTGACAGACGTCTCGGAAAGGTTATACTTCGTGCGTATGAGCTTGGCTGTAAATTTGATTCTTGGGACGACCAATTTAATTTTGACGCTTGGATGCAGGCTTTTGAAGAAAACGGAATTGACCCCCATTTTTACACTCACAGAAAACGTGAATTTTCAGAACTTTTACCTTGGGATCATCTTGATTACGGTGTGAGCAGGAAGTTCCTCGAATTTGAAAATAAAAAGGCACACGAGAATAAAACAACCCCTCATTGCAGAATTAAATGTGCAGGTTGCGGTGCAAATAAGCTAAACGGAGGACATTGCGATGCGAGAGGTTAGACTTCGTTTTTCAAAAACAGGCAGATTAAAATATATCAGTCATCTTGATATTAACCGTGCAATGTCACGTGCTCTTAAAAGAGCAGGTATTCCGCTTTGGTATACCGAGGGTTTCAATCCGCACCCTTATATGAGCTTTTCGCTTCCGCTTTCTCTCGGCGTTGAAAGTCTTTGTGAAAGCGTAGATTTGAGAATTACCGGGGAAATTACTAATAAAGAAATTAAGGATAGGCTCAACAGCGTTTTGCCCGAAGATTTGAAAATTGTTGATGTTTATGACGATTTTCGGGATAACAGCGAAATTGTATATTCCGATTATGTTTATAAATTTGAATTTGCGGATAATGATTTAGCTTTAGAAAAAATTAAAAATGTTTTATCAAGCGATGAAATTCTTGCTCTCAAAAAAGGAAAACAGGGTAGAAAGCGAGTTATGAAAGAAACAAATATTAAGTCATTTATTGATAAATATTCCATTTCAATTCGCAATGATGTTATAGTGCTGAATATTCGTTTGCTCGCAGGACCTGAGAAAAATCTTAATCCCTCGCTTTTGTTTGATACGATTATAAGGCTTATAGATATGGATTTTGAGTGGAAAAGCATTGCAAGAATATCACTTCTTGATAAAGATTATAAAGAGTTTAAATAAATCTTTTACTTTTTGAAAAAATACTTGCAATTTCCAAAACATTATGGTATTATATATCAGCATTTAATCCGTTGTAACTCTTACAACGCGTGTAATGTCGGCGTTTAGCATTATAAGAAGATGGTCCTCTTTCGTTATTCGTTATGAACATCTCATAAAATTTAGGAGGAAGAAAAATGGACGCACTCAAGTTAATTGAAAAAGACAGCACAAAGGCTGAACTTCCAAAGTTTAACATCGGTGATACAGTTAAGGTATCGGTTAATATTCGTGAAGGTCAGAGAGAAAGAATTCAGATGTTTGAAGGCACTGTAATCGCTATTAAGGGTTCAGGCATTTCAAAGACATTTACCGTTCGTCGTCTTTCATACGGCGTTGGTGTTGAGAGAGTATTCCCAATGCATTCACCTAACGTTGTTGATGTTAAGGTTGTTCGTAGCGGTAAGGTTCGCCGTGCTAAGCTTTATTATCTTCGTGACCGTGTCGGCAAGGCTGCAAAGGTTAAGGAAGATATCCAGTAATTTAATATTACTTATTAAATACCACAGATTATATTTCTGTGGTATTTTTTATTGATTGAAATATGAATATATGGTAAAATATAATTAGAAAATTTTTGAAAGGAGACAATATGGCTGATTTTCAAAAACAAACTGTTCAGTGGTTTCCCGGTCACATGGCTAAAACAAGGCGAATTATTAAAGAAAGTCTTACGCTTGTTGACGGTGTAGTTGAACTTGTTGATGCTCGTATTCCGTATAGTTCGTCAAATCCTGAACTTGACAGTATAATTAAAAGAAAACCGAGAATTGTGCTTTTAAATAAATGCGATATTGCAGACCCGAACGCTACTAAGCTTTGGATTGAATATTATAAAAATAACGGTAAATACGCTATCCCTGTTGATTGCAGAACGGGTAAGGGGCTTAATGCTTTTATCCCGACGGTTAATAAGGCGCTTGCAGACGTTATTGAGAAAAATAAGGCGAGAGGAATGGAAAATAAACCGCTTCGCCTTATGGTAGTCGGTATTCCGAATACCGGTAAATCGTCATTTATCAACAGAATGGCAGGCAACAGTAAGGCTAAGGTTGCAGACAAAGCCGGTGTTACAAGGCAAAAACAATGGTTTGCGGTAGGTAAGGGGATTGAACTTCTTGATACTCCCGGTGTTCTTTGGCCTAAGTTTGACGATAGTGAGGTTGGCGACAAGCTTGCTTTTACAGGCGCTGTTAAAGACGAAGTTACCGACCTTGAAACATTATCATGCAGATTGCTTGAAACTCTTGCAAAAACAAGGCCTAAGGCTATTTGTGACAGATATAAACTCGATGGCGTGGATAATCTTCAAGGCTGGGAAATGCTTGAACTTATAGGAAAAAAACGTGGCTTTTTGATTAAAGGCGGAGAAATCGACTATGAGCGCACAGCAGTTATGCTTTGTGATGAATTTAGAGGAGGAAAGCTCGGCAAAATATCGCTTGAGTTGCCGTAATTATGGATTGGCTTGAATATGAAAACAAAGCCTATGAGCAAGGCTTTAATATTGTTTGCGGTGTTGACGAGGCGGGCAGAGGTCCTCTTGCAGGTGACGTGTATGCCGCCGCAGTAATACTTCCGAAAGGGTATGTTGTTGAAGGTGTTAACGACTCTAAAAAACTTTCTGAAAAGAAAAGGGAAGCGCTCTTTGATAAAATAGTTGATGAATGTATTTGTTATAGTGTCGGAACGGCAAGCGTTGAGGAAATAGACGAAATTAATATTTTGCAGGCTACTTTTCTTGCTATGAAACGTGCGGTTGACGGCTTAGAGGTTAAGCCGGATATTGCGCTTATTGACGGAAATAAAAAGCCGGGGCTTGATATTGCCGAATGGGATATAATTAAAGGTGACGCAACAAGCGCAAATATTGCCGCCGCTTCAATTATCGCTAAGGTAAGCAGGGACAGATATATGCGCCAAATTGCAGAAAAATATCCTGAATATCAATTTGAAAAGCATAAGGGATACGGTACTAAGCTTCATTATGAAATGCTCGATAAATACGGAATAAGCGATATTCACAGGAAAACATTTTTGAAAAAATATATGAATAAGAAAAATGAACAATAAGGGTAAACTTTGGGAAATTGAGGCGGCAAATTATTTAAGGAAGCACAAATATAAGCTTGTAGACGTGAATTATACAACACGCTTTGGCGAAATTGATTTAATTGTTCAAAATAAAAAATATTTATGTTTTGTCGAAGTCAAGCAAAGAAATATCAATTCAATTGCTTTGCCGAGAGAATTTGTTACTTATTCAAAGCAACAAAAAATAATCGCAAGTGCAAAAATGTATTTAATGCAAAACAAGACTGATTTACAGCCGAGATTTGATGTAATTGAGATTTATACCGATAATAATAAAATAAAATCTATAAAACATCTTGAAAATGCTTTTCAGTTAGTATAAAATATTATAAACCTAAATTATAAGGTGAAAGGAAACAATATTATGCTTTATACATCTACAAGAGATAATTCAATCAGGGTAACGGCTGCTCAGGCTATTGCTCAGGGTATAAGTGAAGAAGGCGGACTTTTTGTTCCTGTTGAACTTCCTAATTTTGATATTAACAAAATTTCTTCAATGACGACTATGAGCTATATTGACAGAGCTAAAACCGTTCTTAAGGAGTTTTTGACAGATTTCAGCGAAGAAGAACTTGATTATTGCGTAAGCGGCGCTTATGCTGCTCAAAAGTTTTCCTCTCCTCAAATTGCGCCGACTGTTAATGTTGACGGCAATAAAAATATATTGGAACTTTGGCACGGTCCTACTTGTGCATTTAAAGATATGGCTCTTCAGCTTTTGCCTTATCTTATGACTGTTTCGGCTAAAAAGACTGCAGACGGTAAAACAATTGTTATTCTTGTTGCTACATCGGGCGACACAGGTAAGGCTGCTCTTGAAGGATTTAAGAATGTTGACCACACTAAGATTTTAGTGTTTTATCCTGTTGACGGCGTTTCTCCTATGCAGAAACTTCAGATGACAACGCAGGAGGGCGATAACGTTTCAGTTTGTGCAATCAACGGCAATTTTGATGACGCTCAAAGCGCAGTTAAGTCAATCTTTACAAACGCTGAGATTAAGAATGAGCTTGCAAAGAAAAATATGATGTTCTCATCTGCAAACTCTATCAATTGGGGCAGGCTTGTTCCTCAAATTGTATATTATTTCTCAACCTATTGCGACCTTATCAATATGGGCAAGATTAAAGCCGGCGACAAAATAAATGTTGTAGTTCCTACGGGTAACTTCGGCAATATTCTTGCAGGCTATTATGCTAAGAAAATGGGGCTCCCTATTAAAACTCTTGTTTGTGCTTCAAATTCAAACAATGTTCTTACCGATTTCTTGAAAACAGGTACGTATGATAAGAACAGAAAGTTTTATACAACAACTTCTCCGTCAATGGATATTCTTATTTCGTCTAACCTTGAAAGACTTCTTTATCATATGAGTGACGGTGACGATAAGCTTATTAATGACTTAATGAATCAGCTTTCAAATGACGGTAAATATACTGTATCGAATGAGCTTATTGCTAAGATTCAAAAAGAGTTTGACGCAGGATTTACTGCAGAACAAAATGTTGATGATACAATTAAATCTCATTTTGACAAATACCATTATCTTTGTGATACTCATACAGCGGTAGCTGTTAAGGTTTATGATGAATATGTAAAGGCAACAGGCGACGATATTCCTACAGTAATTGATTCAACTGCTTCTCCTTACAAGTTTTCGGCAAGCGTGCTCAATGCTGTTCTTGCCGGCAAAGCACCAAAGCTTGATGAATTTGCTATGGTTGATGAGCTTCATAAGTTTACAGGCGCAGATATTCCTAAGCCGCTTGCTTCTCTTAAGGATAAGAGCATTCGCTTTGAAAATGTTTGCAATAAGGAAGATATGAGCCAAATGGTATTCAAACTTCTTAATTTATAATAAAAAGGCATTAAATAACGGCTCTGCGCTTTACAGAGCCGTTATTTTGATTGATTTTAGCGACAACTGCAGCCGTCGCCGCATTCAAATGTTTCGCATTTTGTGTCAGTTGAGCTTGTTGCGTTGCTGTTACCTACTTTGATGTGACCTGCGTTGCAATTATTAGTCTTATCGTGATATTTGCAATTTTTAACGTCGCAGGAAATGCCTTTGATTTCCATATCCATTATTTTTTCACTCCCTTCGGTTATTATTATTTGATTAAAAAGATTTTTTATTCATATAATTTTTAATAAAATTTTCCTTTAAAAGAAAGGCGGAATATATGTCACTTTTCGCAATTGCCGATACTCATTTATCATTTGGCACCGATAAGCCTATGGATACTTTTGAGGGTTGGTCAAATTATACACAAAGACTTAAAGAAAATTGGAATAAAATAGTTGACGATAAGGATTACGTTGTCATTGCCGGTGATATAAGTTGGGCTATGAGTTTTAGTGAGCTTGAAGCTGACTTTGATTATATCAATAAGCTTAACGGTAAAAAAATCATTCTTAAAGGTAACCACGATTATTGGTGGAACACAATGAGCAAAATGAATAAGTTTATTGAGGAAAACGGCTTTGATACAATTTCAATTCTTCATAACAGCTCTTATGATTTTGACGGCTTTTCCGTTTGCGGAAGCCGAGGTTGGTTTTTTGACAGTGATGAAGAGCATAATGAAAAAGTGCTTAATAGGGAAGTAATGCGCCTTAAGGCTTCGATTGAAGCGGCAAAAAATGAAGAGAAAATTGTTTTTCTTCATTATCCGCCTGTTTATGAAAATCAAAATTGTAAGGAAATTTTAAATCTTTTAAAAGAAAAAGGTATAAAAAAATGTTATTATGGGCATCTTCACGGTATGGCGGCTAAATATGCCTTTGATGATAATTTTGAAGGAATTGATTTTAAACTTATTTCTGCAGACAGGCTTAAATTTGTTCCGCTTTTGATAAAAAAGTTTTAATTTGTAAATAATTAACAATATGTTTAATATTAAATGAATATAAAAAACTTGATATTATCGGCATTATATGTTATAATACCGCTTCGGTGATTAGAATTTTTATTGATAGGAGGTCATTATTATGGCACTTAAATCATCTAATAAAGTAGATACTAATGTTTATGAAATTGAAGTAACTGTTACACCTGAGGTGTTTACAGATGCTTGTAAGTCTGCATATATGAAGCAGAGAAAGTCAATCCAGCTCCCCGGTTTCCGTAAGGGCAAAGCTACACAGGGTATGATTGAAAAAGTTTACGGCGAAAACGCTTTCTATGAGGAAGCACTTGAGATTGTTTATCCTGAAGCTGTTACAGCTGCTATTGAGGAAGCAGGTCTCAGAACTGTTGACACTCCTTTCGACCTTGACGTTCCTGTAATGAGCAAGGAGCAGGGTGTAGAAATGAAAATGAAGGTTACAGTTTATCCTGAGGTTAAGCTTGGAGATTATAAGGGTCTTAAAGCAACAATGCTTCCTACAGAGGCTACTGATGAAGATGTAGATAAGGAAATCGAAAATATGCGTGATCGTAATTCTCGTCTTGTTACAGTTGAGGACAGAGAAGCTCAAATGGGTGATACAGCAGAAATTGATTTTGAAGGTTTTGTTGACGGCGTTGCTTTTGAAGGCGGCAAAGGCGAAAATTATCCTCTTGAACTTGGCTCAGGCTCATTCATTCCTGGCTTTGAAGAGCAGGTTGCAGGTCATAAGAGTGAAGAGGAATTTGATGTAAATGTTACATTTCCTGAGGATTATGCAGCAGAACTTGCAGGAAAAGATGCTGTATTCAAATGTAAAATTCACGAAATCAAGTCAAAGGAACTTCCTGAGCTTGACGACGAATTTGCTAAGGATGTATCTGAATTTGATACTCTTGATGAACTTAAGGCAGATATCAAAAAGCAGATGAATGAAAGAAAGGCTGAAGAAGCTAAAAACGATTTTGAAAACCAGCTTATTGAGCAGGTTATCGATAATATGGAATGTGAAGTTCCGAAGTGTATGTTTGACAAGCGTGCAGATGAGATGGTTCAGGATTACGCTTACAGACTTCAAATGCAGGGTATTGACCTTGATACATACCTTAAATACCTCGGACAGGATAAGGATGCATTTAAGGCAACATTTAAAGACGGCGCTGAGAAGCAGGTTAAGGCTTCTATTGCACTTGAGGCTATTGTTGAAGCTGAAAAGCTTGAAGCAACCGAAGAAGAAATCGATGCTGAAATCGCTAAGCTTGCCGAGCAGTATCAAATGGAAGCAGACCAGATTAAGAAGGCTGTTCCTGCTGACCAAATTGCTGCTGATGTTAAGACAAAGAAAGCAATCGACATTATTGTTGATTCAGCAGTTAAAGAATAATTTAATTTGTTTTAATTCTGCCCGTTTGCTACAGCGGGCAGTATTGTATTATTAAGTAGCAGAAAGGTCATGATAAATATGGCATTAGTACCATACGTACTTGAACAAACAAGCGCCGGTGAGCGCTCAATGGACATTTATTCAAGACTTTTAAATGATAGAATTATCGTTTTATCCGATGAAGTTAATTCAACTACGGCTTCTCTTGTAGTTGCTCAGCTTCTTTTCCTTGAGGGACAGGATAAGGATAAGGATATCAGTCTTTATATTAACAGTCCCGGCGGTTCTGTTACCGACGGTATGGCTATTTACGATACAATGCAGTACATTAAGTGCGATGTATCAACTATTTGTATGGGTATGGCTGCATCTATGGGCGCATTCCTTCTTTCAAGCGGTGCAAAGGGAAAGAGAATTTGTCTTCCTAATGCAGAGGTAATGATTCATCAGCCTCTCGGCAGAACAGAGGGTCAGGCAACAGAGATTGAAATTGCAGCTAACCACATTTTGCAAACTAAGAAAAAACTTAATTCTATTATGGCTGAAAACTGCGGCAAAACAGTTGAGGAATTGACAGCCGCAACAGACAGAGATAATTGGCTTACTGCTAAAGAAGCTCTTGATTTCGGCCTTGTTGATAAAGTTATTGATAAAAGATAATTTGAGGTGATTATATGGCACACGACGAACCTAAAAACGGCGTTGCAAGATGCTCTTTTTGCGGCAAGCCTGAAACGTTGGTTCATAAGCTTATTGAGGGACCGGGTGTGTTTATTTGTGATGAATGTATCAATCTTTGTTATGATTTGATTGAGCAGACATCATCACCGGATATTCCCCATACGGTTAAGCAATCAGACAATAAGGTTCTTCCAAAGCCTGAGGAAATTAAGGCTAAACTTGATGAATATGTTATAGGACAGGATGATGCAAAGGTTGCATTGTCTGTTGCTGTATATAATCACTATAAAAGAATTTACTCTAATGTACGTGGCGATGTTGAGCTTCAAAAGAGTAATGTTATGCTTTTAGGTCCGACCGGTGTTGGTAAAACCATGCTTGCCCAAACGCTTGCCAAAATTCTTGATGTTCCGTTTGCTATTGCAGACGCAACCACTCTTACCGAAGCAGGATATGTTGGCGAAGATGTAGAAAATATACTTCTTAGATTAATTCAGGCAGCTGATTTTGATATTGAAAAGGCAGAACGTGGAATTATATATGTTGATGAAATAGATAAAATTTCCCGTAAGAGCGAAAACAGGTCTATTACACGTGATGTAAGCGGTGAAGGCGTTCAGCAGGCTCTTCTTAAAATTTTAGAGGGTACTGTTTCAAATGTTCCTCCTACCGGCGGAAGAAAACACCCACAGCAAGAATATATTCAAATAGATACTTCAAATATACTTTTCATTTGCGGCGGTGCATTTGACGGAATTGAAAAGATTATTGAAAAAAGAATCGGCGGTAAATCACTTGGTTTTGGCGCTGATATTGAAGCTGAGGATTTTGACGGCGACGATATTATGAAAAAAGCGGAACAACACGACCTTGTTAAGTACGGTCTTATTCCTGAACTTATAGGCCGTGTTCCTGTTATAACCGTACTGCAAAATCTTGATAAAAAAGCTCTTGTCAGAATAATGACTGAGCCTAAGAATGCTATTGTAAAGCAATATCAAAAATTATTTGAATTTGACGGCGTTAAGCTTGAATTTAAGCCTGCTGCACTTGAAGCAATTGCTGATATCACTCTTGAACGTCACACGGGCGCAAGAGGACTTAGAAGTGTTTTTGAGGCAGTTCTTAAGGACCTTATGTTTAAGGCTCCGAGCGATTATACGATCGAAAAGGTTATTATTACCGAGGATGCCGTAAGAAAGGGCGATGAGCCTATTATTCTTCGCAATCCTAATAAGACTCCAAAACGCCTTACTACTTCAAATTTAAAGAATGCATAATTATATAGTAAAAAAGAGTTTCTTTTCAGAAACTCTTTTTTTACTATATTTAGATATTGCCTTTTTTTGTGCATTAGTATATAATATATACTAATTATTTATAATGAACTAAGTAGGTTTTAATATATGAACGATAATAAAGAAAATTTATTTTTAGAATTACCGATTATTCCGCTTAGGGGTATTGTAGTATTTCCGAAAATGGTGCTTCACTTTGACGTTGGCAGAAGGAAAAGCGTTAAAGCTCTTCAAAAAGCAATGGATGATGACCAAAGAGTATTTCTTGTATGCCAAAAGGATGCATCGGTGGACGAGCCTAATATTGACGATATGTACGATACGGGTGTTATTTGTAATATCAGGCAAATGATGCGTATTCCCGGCAGCGACAATATGCGTGTTGTAGTTGAGGGCGGTGAAAGAGCTATTCTTTACAGCTTGACCTCTGTAAAGCCATACGTTTCGGGACTTGTTGAGCTTGCAAGCGAAAATCCGTCTAATCTTGAAATAGATGAGGATGAAAATAGGGCTTATCAAAGAATAATCAAAAGAGAATTTGAACACTATGCCTCATTAATGCCAAAAATCAGTAATGAAGTAATCGCAAAGGTTATTTCTATTAAAGATTCGGGCGAGCTTGCAGATTTTGTTTGCTCAAATACTTTCCTTGATTATTATGAAAAACAGGATATCTTGGCTGCTCTTGACCCGGCAGACAGGATTTGTCAGCTTGTTGCTTATTTAAAGAAAGAAAATACCGCACTTGAAATTGAAAGCGAAATTCAGGAAAAGGTGCAAAATGAAATTGATAAAAGTCAGCGTGAATATTATCTTCGTGAAGAAATGAAGGTTATTTCCGATGCGCTCGGTGAGGGTGATAATCCGCAGGAGGAAGCAGAGGAATACAGGGATAAAATCAATGCGCTTAAATGTAATGAAGATATTAAAGAAAAACTTCTTAAAGAATGCGATAAGCTTTCAAAAATGCCGTCAGGCTCACATGAGGGAACGGTTGAAAGAATATATCTTGATAAATGTCTTGAAATTCCTTTCGGAAAATATACTAAAGATTCAATTAATTTAGAAAAGTCGAGAAAAATCCTTGATAAAGAGCATTACGGTTTAGACAAGATAAAGGATAGAATAGTAGATTCTTTGGCTGTTTATAAACGTAATCCTGATTTTACAGGTCAAATTCTTTGCCTTGCCGGACCTCCCGGAGTAGGTAAAACCTCTATCGTTAAGTCCCTTGCAAAAAGTATGGGGCGCAAATATGTACGTATTGCTTTGGGTGGCATACACGATGAGGCTGAAATAAGAGGACATAGAAAAACTTATATCGGCTCAATGCCCGGCAGAATTATCGAGGCAGTTATTAAAAGCGGCGTTATGAATCCGATAATTTTGCTTGATGAGATTGATAAGGTTGGTAATGATTTTAAGGGTGATCCGTCATCTGCTCTTTTAGAGGCGCTTGATCCGGAACAGAATAATTCGTTTACAGATCACTATATCGAATTTCCTGTAGATTTGAGCAAAGTGCTGTTTATTACTACGGCAAACGATACTTCGTCAATTTCTGAGCCGTTATATGACCGTATGGAAGTTGTTGAACTTAATTCTTATACCGCACTTGAAAAATTTCATATTGCCAAGGAACACTTGATTAAAAAAGAAATGGCTAAGCATTCTTTAAATGGCAGAGAATTTAAAGTGAGCGATGACGCAATAAACGCTTTGATTGAAAATTATACAAGAGAAGCGGGAGTTCGTAAACTTGAAAAGGAAATTGCAACTCTTTGCAGAAAAGCAACTGTTGCACTTGAGAGCGGAGCAAAATCGTTTAAGGTAACAAATGATAATATAGAAAAATATTTAGGCAAGAGAAAATTTGAAAAGGATTTGGCAAGTGACGAAGACCAAGTTGGTGTTGTTAACGGTCTTGCGTGGACAAGCGTGGGCGGAACAATGCTTCCGATTGAGGTTTCGGCGCTTGACGGAACGGGAAAAATCGAACTTACGGGTAATCTCGGCGACGTTATGAAAGAAAGCGCCAAAACAGCAGTTTCATATATTCGTTCTAAGTGTGATGAATACGGAATTGACCCTGATTTTTATAAAAACAAGGATATACATATTCATGCACCTGAAGCGGCAATACCAAAGGACGGTCCGTCTGCAGGTTTAGCAATCACAACTGCTATTGTAAGTGAACTTACCGGAATTTTGATTAAGTCAAATGTTGCTATGACAGGTGAAATTAGTCTAAAAGGCAAGGCACTTCCTATCGGCGGTTTAAAAGAAAAGTCAATGGCAGCATATAAAGCAGGCTGTGATACAGTTATAATCCCTAATGAAAACGTTAAGGACCTTGACGAAATTTCGGCAGAGGTTAAAAATGCAGTCAGATTTGTAAGCGTTAAATCATTTGATGAATTGTTGCCTGTTGCACTTGTTACGTTACCTAAAAGAAAAAAAGACGTTAAAAATAACAATGTTGTTATAGCGGACAAGAAGTCTAAGGCAAATATTGTTACTCAGTAGGTGAAATATGAATTATAATAAAGCAGTCTTTGAAAATGCTTACGGAGTGCTTTCTCAATTACCGGAAAGTGACGAACCTGAAGTTGTTTTTGCAGGTAGGTCAAATGTTGGCAAAAGTTCACTTTTAAATAAGCTTTTCAACAGAAAAAATTTAGCGAGGGTAAGCTCCGTTCCGGGCAAAACGATAACTATTAATTTTTATGATGTTGATAATATTAAATTTGTTGATTTACCGGGTTACGGATATGCCAAAATAAGCAAGCAAGAGTTAAAACGATTTGGCGAACTTATGGAAGGCTATTTTAAAAGCGGACGCAATATCGCTCTTGTAGTTCTTCTTATAGATATGCGCCATCCTTTGACTAAAGATGATGAGGGTATGATTTGTTTCTTAAAAGAGATGGACATTCCGTTTATAATAGTTATGACCAAGGCTGATAAACTTAAGAAAACCGCTTACAAGGAAAGACTTGATTTATCAGGTAAAGAGCTTGCATTTGCAGGCAAAGTTCCCGTTGTTCCGTTTTCTTCTGTTACAGGGCAAGGAATTAACGGAATAAAAAATTATATAGAAAAATCAGTGATGTGATTTAGGAGGATAAATTAATGGCAAAGATACCGTTTGTATCAAAAGAAAAGGTTGAGGAAATTGCGGCAAAATATCCGACGCCGTTTCATCTTTATGATGAAAAAGGAATCAGGAAAAATGTTGAAAATCTTAAAAAAGCATTTTCCTGGAATAAGGGATATAAGGAGTATTTCGCAGTTAAGGCTACGCCTAATCCGTTTTTAATCAATATTCTTCGTGAATATGGTTGCGGTTGTGACTGCTCATCTAAAACAGAGCTTATGATGGCTAAAACCATCGGAGCTGTGGGTGATGATATTATGTTTTCATCAAATGATACACCGCTTGACGAGTTTAGATATTGTAATAAGCTCGGCGGTATCATCAATCTTGATGATATTACACATATCGAGGCAGTTGAAAAAGCTTGCGGCAAATTACCTAAAAAAATGAGTTGCCGCTATAATCCCGGCGGAATTTTCAAAATTTCCAATGATATTATGGATAATCCGGGCGATGCTAAATACGGTATGACTACCGAGCAGATTTATGAAGCGTTTAGAATACTTAAGGTAAAAGGCGTTGAAGAATTCGGCATACACTCGTTTCTTTGCTCAAATACGGTTACTAATGAGTATTATCCTATGCTTGCAAAGCTTCTTTTTGAACTTGCTGCCGATCTTAAAGCTAAGCTTGGTGTACATATTACCTTTATCAACCTCTCAGGCGGTATCGGAATTCCTTACAAACCCGATCAAGAGCCTAATGATATTTTCGTTATTGGTGAGGGCGTAAGAAAAGCATACGAGGAAGTTCTTGTGCCGGCAGGTATGGATGACGTATCAATTTATACAGAACTTGGCAGATATATGCTCGGCCCCTACGGCGGACTTATTACAAAAGCTATTAACCAAAAGCATACACACAAGGAATATATCGGAGTAGATGCTTGCGCAGTAAACCTTATGCGTCCTGCTATTTATGGCGCATATCATCATATTACTGTTTTGGGTAAGGAAAATGAGCCTTGCGACCATAAGTATGATGTAACGGGTTCTCTTTGCGAAAACTGTGATAAATTTGCAATTGACCGTTTTCTTCCTGAAATTGAAATGGGAGATTATCTCTTTATTCACGATGCAGGCGCACACGGTTTTTCTATGGGATATAATTATAACGGCAAGCTTAAGAGCGCAGAAATTCTTTTAAAACAAGACGGAACGTTCAAACTTATCAGAAGAGCGGAAACACCTAAGGATTATTTTGCAACATTTGATTGTTTCGACTTTTATGATGAACTTATAAAAGAATAATTTTATTTATAAAATCTCCGATTATTTTATTATTGTCGGAGATTTTTCTTTACTTTCACGATTTAGTGTGTTACAATATGATTGCTTTAAATTATGAGTAATATGTCGAAAGGGCAGATAATATGAATAATAAATTAAAAGACGATAATATTGACTTTCTTTTCAGGGCTATTCTTGAACTTGAAACGGTAGAGGATTGCTATGACTTTTTTGAAGATTTGTGTACTGTTCAGGAGCTTAAAACAATAAGCCAAAGAATAGTTGTTGCAAAAATGCTTTCTGAAAAATGCGTTTATACAGATATAGTTAATGCTACCGGTGCGTCAACCGCTACAATCAGCCGTGTTAATCGTTCGCTTCAATACGGTTGTGACGGATATGACAAGATTTTTGAAAAAATTAAACTTGAGGACGAAAGCAAAGCGGAAGAAAACGATGAGTTATAATACATTTGCTAAGTTTTATGATAAGCTGACGGAAAATGTTGAATATAAAAAAAGAGCTGATTATATTTCTTCGTTTTTTAAAAGATATGCCGATAAATGTGATACTGTTCTTGATTTGGCTTGCGGAACAGGCTCTGTAAGCAAATATTTGAGCGATTTGGGCTATAATGTTATCGGGCTTGATTTGTCCGACGAAATGCTTACTGTGGCAAGCTCAAAGCAAATAAAGAATGCAATGTTTATAAAAGGTGATATGACGGATTTTGAATTGCCGCATAAGGTGGATTGTTGCGTCTGCTCTCTTGACTCAATTAACCATTTAAAGGATATTGTTGAGGTTAAAAAGTGCTTTGACTGCGTTTATAATTCTCTTAATGACGGCGGCGTATTTGTTTTTGATGTAAATACCGTTTATAAACATAAAAATGTTTTAGGCAATAATACCTTTGTTTTTGACGAAGAAGATTTTTTTCTTTCGTGGGATAATGAGTATTTGGGCGACAATACAGTCAGAATTTTGCTGGACTTTTTTGTTTATAACGGTAAAAATTATGACCGTTTCAGCGAGGAGTTTAATGAAAAAGCATATTCGGTTAATGAACTGAAAAGCGTACTTAATAATTTTAATATAATCGGAATATATGATGAACTGAATCTTGATGATATAAAAGAGGACAGTGAAAGAATTTATTTTGTTTTAAAAAAAGGTGATAATTAAATGGGAAAAATAGTAAGATATATTACAACTGATGGCAGTGCATTTGTTATTGCCGGTGATACAACAGATATGGTAAGCAAAGCTGAAAATATCCATAAGACATCTGCTGTTACTACGGCGGCGCTCGGTCGTCTTATGACCGCAGCTTCTATGATGGGCGTTATGCTTAAAGGTAAGGATGACAGTGTTACATTAAGGCTAAACGGAGGCGGTCCGGCAGGTGTTGTTCTTGCCGTTTCGGACAGTCAGGGCAATGCGAGGGGTTATGTTGAAAATCCTGTTGTTGAAATTCCGCTTAATGATAAAGGTAAGCTTGACGTGAGAGGTGCTGTTGGTACAGATGGCTTTTTATACGTTATGAAGGATATGGGTCTTAAAGAACCTTATGTCGGCAATACGCAGATTGTAAGCGGTGAAATTGCAGAGGATATTACAAATTATTTTGCAGTGTCTGAGCAAACGCCTACAGTATGCGCTCTCGGAGTGCTTGTCAATCCTGATTTGTCTGTTGCAAATTCCGGTGGCTTTATGATTCAGCTACTTCCCGGCTGCCCCGATGAAATTATTTCTAAAATTGAAGCTTCCATTAAGGATATCGATTCTGTCACAACTATGCTTTCGAAGGGTATGTCTCCCGACGATATTGCCAAGAGAGCAATGAGAGGAATTGATATTGAAAAGCTTGATGAAAGTGAAATCGAATACAGATGCAATTGCTCAAAAGAAAAGGTGGAAAATGCTCTTATTTCAACCGGCAGGGAGTCTTTACAGCAAATGGTAAACGATAATGAGGACGTAAATGTTGAATGTCACTTTTGTGATAAAAATTACAAGTTTACACCGTCTGAAATTAAAAAATTGCTGGAGCAAACAACCAAATAAAAAAGTTTAAAAAAGTTTCAAAAAAGTATTGACTTTTCAATTGACTTATAGTATTATATAACACGTCGCAAGTGCGGCGAATATGCGTGGGAGCATAGCTCAGCTGGGAGAGCATCTGCCTTACAAGCAGAGGGTCACAGGTTCGAGCCC
>ERZ773114.165-NODE-165-length-77886-cov-6.772777_pt1 | contig 77886 bp, 57 predicted proteins | sample MGYA00580564_ERZ773114 | MGnify/ENA primary metagenome ERZ773114 (study PRJEB29015, sample SAMEA2737836) | human gut metagenome | biome: human gut; feature: human-associated habitat; material: faeces | place: China | collected 2012 ... | reverse complement strand
TCCTTGTGTCACTGGTTCGATTCCCGTTGGCACCACTTGAAAAAAGAGAGTTACAATTTTGTGGCTCTCTTTTTTTATGGTTAAACATGGCAAAAACAGGGAAATGTTTTCTCCAATGTTTTAACCGAAATGACAACAGTAGATGTAATTTGTTACAAGTACAAACCTCTGAAAAACGGGGAGTTACCCATTAAAATCAGGATTTGTAAGGACAGAAAAACGAGATATATAAATCTTGGTGTTTCTACCCAAGCAGAGGACTGGGATTTCGAAAAGAATCGACCCAAACCTTCCTGCCCTAACAAGGAAGTACTGGAAAAGTTGATTTACAATAAAATAAGTGAAATCAAACGTAAAATAGTAGAGTTAAAATCCGATAACAAGGACTTTTCTGTCGCCACACTTGTAGAGAATGTTTCCAATCCTACCAAATTTATTACGGTTGGGGAATTGTTTAAACAACATATTCATTGTCTTGAAGAGGGAAAAAGAACCGGTTACAGATTATCCATACAACAAACCTATAACTCATTACTCAAATTCAACAGGCACTTGGATATTCCATTCTCTGAAATGGATTGCAACAGGCTAAGGAGATATGAGACTTGGCTAAGGAAACAAGGCAAATCGGAAAACACCATAGGAATAAGGTTCAGGAACATCAGAGTGATATTTAATCTGGCTGTGAATATGGAATTGGTCAAACAAGAAAACTACCCATTCAGAAAATTCAAAATCTCCAAATTACATCAAGAGACAGCTAAAAGAGCCTTGACAAAGGAAGAGATACAAACTACCATAAACTACCCGACAGAAGGAAAGGACTTCTACACAAGGCTTGCCATCAATTTATTTACTTTCTCCTATTTTATGGGAGGCATCAACTTTGTGGACATGGCTTATCTGACAGAAAAGAACATCATGGAGAACAGGCTTATATACCACAGAAGAAAAACAGGCAAACTTATCAATCTGCCTATGCAGGAAAGAGCTCTGTTGGTCTTGAAGGAGTATAAAGATGGCAATAAGCCGTATCTGTTTCCTATACTTTCAACTTTGCATAAGACAGAACAGCAGTTTGCCCAATTTTTGGGCAAGAGCAGATTATACCAATATCTTCCATCAGAGCAAAAGAAAAAACTTCCCCCAATGCTTATGACCGATACCCAAATAGGGCTGGTGGCGAGAGCATATTATCAAGATGATAACTTTTCCCTTCCTGACAATGGTAAGGAAATCAGCATGTGGAATGTGTATAATTTGCTTACGGGGGCAAACAAATCTTCCTACATAGATAACTTTTTGGATCGGGCTTACCATGCCACCAGACTTTCGGAAGGCTTGAATCAAGCCTTGCATGGAGAGGGGGAATACACTTGGTTCATTCAATAGAAAATGACTGGTCATAAAGAGGTTCTGAAAGAACCTATCCATTATGGTAGGAAATTCTGATTTGTACATCTAACCCCAAATTTTTATATATAGAGACTGGGTTAGGTGTACATTTTCCCTTAAAAAAGAGGTTATCTATTATGGTCAGGAAGAGGATTGACTTTAATGAGTCTGGGAATGCTGATAATATCAATATCCTTTTCCTCTTCCTGACACTGTTTGTTTAGTGTATCAGGTAATAATTGAGAAAAAGTATGTCCTTATCGAGAGTAGTTGGATAACTAATCATCATATGGATAGTTCTCCGCATTCTGGCAAAGATGTTGGACAGGAAACAGCCCATACCTCGATTTAGGTTTTTTCAAGCTAACAGGATGTGCCCTTTTAAGAAAGGGTTACATACCCTGCTTTTACGAGGAATAAGAGTACTTTTGCATATAGTTTAAGGAACGGCCCATTCCTATGGAGTCTGATATGACTTAGTTTACTTTGAAAAAAGTAGTCGTCAGGATATTGTTTGTTTCCGAATAATCATAACTTTGTGAAAACAAACAAATAACGGGACAATGAAATAAAAGTTTAACAAGTCATAATAGAAAAGAAGTGTTTACTTCTGCTTGATGTATTCTGAAAATCGCCAATTAGAGGAATATAACCATCACGGCATGAGAGTGAATGCTCCCTCCATAGGGTGTGTGCTTTCCTTGTTGTATGGTTATAGGTGTTTGGCGATACCTCAAATAGCAACAAGTAAAGTCTGCACCTTTCTTTTTGTGGTATGGCTACAAAAAGAGTACCCAATGATGGATTTAAGAGTTATCAACTTTCCTGATAAGGTCTTTAAGAAGTACCTTATAGATAACTTTGATAAAGACGGTGATGGAGAAATATCACTTACAGAAGCATTGACTATTAGCAAAGTCCTTTGCTCCCAAAAAGGTATCAAGTCTATTGCAGGAATAGAGCATTTATCAAACTTGGAAGTGCTTGATTGTTCAAGGAATGAAATTGAAAACATTGATATATCGGAGAATAAGAAGTTAAAGCATTTGAGCTGTTATAGCAATCCTATATGCAGTCTTAACATTAAAGAAAATCAGCACCTTATTACATTATATTGTGGAAACTGCAATATAGATGAATTAGATTGTTCGCAAAATAAAGATTTAGAGATTCTTTCTTGCAGATTTAATCCTTTGAGAGAAATAGATTTGTGGATTAATAGAAAACTTTCTGTGTTAAGAGTTCGCAGATGCCAATTAGAAGAGCTGGAGTTGCGCAGTTTGAAAGAACTCCAATTTGTAGATTGTTCTGAGAATAAACTATATGAACTTCAGCTATTTGAAAACAAGGAACTTACCTATTTAGATTGTGCTCGTAATGACTTACACAATGATTTATATGTAGGGGCAAATACAAAACTTAAATATTTAGATTGTCGGATGAATAAGTGCTTAGATAGCATTACCATTTCAGAAGGGCAAACTATTGAAGAAGTTAGGTCAGATATTCCCCCCATGACAGAAACTTATAGAAAATATCTTTTATGGAGAAATTACCAAAGTGATAATATTGAAGATACTTCATGGGAAGATGGGGAAAACTGGGAAAACCAAAGGTTTGATGCTTTTGAAGGCGATGAAAGTAATTATTGGAATATAGACTGATAGCATATGGAAAGAAAAATAATGTCAAAACAAACTTTGTTGGATTTTTCAATGAAATATGGGAAAGTGCATATTGACCCAATAGATGAAGTACATGATGGAAATTGGACAAAGTTCAAAAGATTATTCTTTTATCACAATGAAGAATATTATTATGTGAATGTATCTCCACGATTAGGATTAATATCTATGATGGATATTGTGTCTCAAGCGAGGAACTGGTTTGTTATTCAGTTTGATGATGAATCATATTATTTATGTTCAAAAGAAGAATTGATTTTTAACAACAATCTATAATTATGGAATTCCCACTGATATTTGGCCTGCAAAATACTGGTTTGCCACTAATCATGACATCGGGGAAACTGAAAAACCTGTGTTTCCTAATAGATACAGGTTCTACCCATAACACCCTTTTTGATTTTGTGTATGAACATTTCAGGGATGAATTTAAGCTACTTGACAGTTCATGCAGAACAATGGGCATAGAAGGACATTATAAAGAAACTCCCGTCATTGAAGCCACATTCAATTTTGAGGGAGTTGATTATACTTCTACTTTTGCTGTGCTTGATGCTACTGATGCCATAGCACAAGTGCAAGAAGAAACTGGAGTACAGATACATGGTGTATTGGGTATAGAGTTTCTCATAGAGAATAAATGGATTATTGATTTTGAAAAACTCACTATCAACAATGTCAAGTGAGAAAATATTTATTGAGATTAAAGTCTCAGTCTTTACATTTCTTCCTGACAAAAGAGAGATATTTAGCTTGCCGGCCTTGAATTATTACAAAAAAGGAATAGAAATATGCCGTCGCATACTGAAATAAGAATCAAAGATTTTTCGTATGATATGAATTTTGGGGTTAAAGGACGAGCCTTTACTGATTTTTTACAGTCTGTCAGCAGTGGTATTATTTATGGTGATAAACGTAAAAAACTTGTGCTATCTGATATAAATACACAATGTATTGTTGAGTATACGCACATTTTATTGGATAAAATACATTTTCGAGGGAACTACACACTCGGTTTTCAATTGGATTATCCCTCGGGATACTACCTTCGAAATAAAACCTATCCCCAAATACGTATGGAATGCTTATTCCCATACATTGTTCCCGAAGAATCTCCCGAATTTGTGTGGCAAATGTATCTATTGACTAATGCGGACAAAATATTACATGGAATAAACGATTATGTGTCCAGTTACTGTGAGTTGTTATGGATGTATTCAGATGAGTACTTAAACACTTTCAAATGGGAGCCGAATATTAATGAGTTTCTAGACCCTAAACTGGTTTTACATGGTACTTATGCTAAGGTCGAATGCTGTTGGATAGAATCAAATGAGATGGGATTATACAAAGATATTTGTGAATATGACATTCGAGATGAAACTATTGAACAGAAAAGCCATACAACACAGTTATTACTGCCACCTTGGGGCAGTGACGATTATTATCAGGCGGTACTTGACAAATTATTGCCCTTTTAAGGTGTTTGTATTTCCCTTTGAAGGAATCTGATTCGTAACTAAAAAACAATAAATATTTAAGATAAACCAAAAATGAAAAAGAAAACCGTAATGATTATGTGTGCCGTATTTACCATGTTGACAAGCATAGTAAGTTGTTCTGAAAAAGCACAAAGATCAGCAGATACAATTCCTGCTGATACCTTACAGGCGTCTTTGATAATTGCGGATTCCACATGCTCTGATAACTTTATCAATAGCCAAGATTTAGTAAACTACGCCGTTCATGTTGAGACACAACAAATGGGTGGAGGAACTGTTGAGGATATTAAGGAATTTCAAAAAGAAATTCTAAAACATGAACATAAAATTGAAGTATTGAATAAGGAAATTATTTTTTCAGTTCAAGATACAAAAACTCAGCAATTATTTCAAATAGAAAGCCTGTACTGGAAAAACTTTTCTGTAATGTACATTAATTATCTTTCCAATATCATTTGTTTATCGCATTTTGGAGGAAGTATATGTAGCCCTTATTTACTGTACATGACAAATAGACTTTTTATGGACAGAATTACAGAGCAAATTCAGGTATTTAATCTGTTAAATAATACCCATATATATTATTATGAGAAAGAAGGTTCTAATCTGTTGGATATTTTTAGAAATAAAACAAAACAGGCTATAAATTATAATCCTGAAATTAAAGAATTTTATAAAGAATGTAGCTCTTTCCCATATATGGCAAATTTATATGACAGTACATATCTTGAAGCAAAGCGAAATTATATTCGTCTTCAATCTCAGATAGTTGAATGGGTTAAAATAAGGAAAGAAATAGAACATGTATTAAAAGATGATACGATACAAAGTAATACTTATAAAAATGTAACTTTAAATTTTATATATAAAATCAGTCAGTATCCAGATTCAATAAAGTAAAAATAAAGTACGATGTTGATTAACATAATAAATATAATACGTTATATAAAATCATATTTTAACTACAAATAAAAATTGTACATCTAACTTATCTTTATTTCTTATAATAAGAAAAGTCAGGTGTATAATTTCATGAGATTATTTAATTTAATATTAACCTGAAAATATTTCTTCGTTTTTCCTATTGTTTTAACCGTATGGAGGGCATTCAGTATAAATCATTGATTATTAAACTTGTTGATAAACAACGATTTATTACTGAAAATCCTTGTGTCACTGGTTCGATTCCCGTTGGCACCACTTGAAAAAAGAGAGTTACAGTTTGGTGACTCTCTTTTTTATTTCTTTACTTTTGTCTATTATAGAAAATTCGGCTTTCACCACGGACGGTGCGGTGGTCTTGTCGGTTGAAAATCGCGAGGCGAGTCGTGATAGTCGCTTATTCGCTTTCCGGCAGTGTTCAATAAGTACCACCCCATGATTTTGTCTTTCACCAAAGCGACGCCCCGGTGAAACGGATAGGCTTCTTCGTAATAGTCGCCGAGTCGATGACCGTCCCTATTGATGAAACAATAGCCCATGATTTTATCTTTGACAAGTGCATACCCTTCGTGGAAGTCGTCGACGAGAAGGTAATAATCGGTGCATCGTTTACCGTCGAGGGAAATGAAACACCAACCCATGATTTTGTCTAATGCTGCTGCCCGACCTTGCCTATAAGGTCGGATTTGTTCGTAATAGTCGCTTATGCGGTTTCCGTTTATGTCGGAAACGTACCAACCCATGATTCGGCTTTTCTGAATGATAAGACGTGGGGTATTATCGTGGTAATGATTGCCGCTATCGTAAGGATAGTCATATTGGGCTTGTATGGATAGGAATCCGAATAAAATCGAAATAAGTATAAATAGTGGTTTCATGTGTAATCTTTTTTCATTTGACGAAGTTAACGAAAAAAGGTTTAAACGCAGTCATAACTTATTATTAATCTCTGCTGGGAATATGTGATTTTCTGTATTCGAATAGAAGTCTGTTTGTATATCGGCGAGTGTTTATCGGTTGTTGTAATGACTCTAAAAATAAAAAGGTAGGCCGTATGAATCTTTTAGAGCATTGTTTGTGTAACTTTGCAAGAGGCAATGCGACAAGGAAGATTTCGGTACGAGTGTATTTATTGTTGTCCGAAGCTGCGCTGTCACTGGAGAAATAATTTATAAGATATGAATGTGAGGATAGAGGAAAGTTGGCGAAAGAGGCTGCAAGACGAGTTCGATAAGCCCTATTTCGAGCGATTGGTTTCTTTTGTGCGGAGCGAATATGGCCGTGCGCATGTTTTGCCTCCGGGACATTTGATATTTCATGTATTCGATGCATGTCCTTTCGAGTCTGTGAGAGTTGTTATTTTAGGCCAGGATCCCTATCCCAATCCCGGACAGTATTATGGTGTTTGTTTTTCTGTACCCGAGGGGGTGGCTATTCCCGGCTCTTTGTTTAATATGTTTAAGGAGATACATGATGATTTGGGCAAGCCTATTCCCGCTTCGGGCAATTTGGATCGGTGGGTGAGGCAAGGTGTATTTCCTTTGAATTCTGTGCTTACCGTGCGAGCTCATGAAACAGGATCGCACCGAAACATGGGCTGGGAGGTTTTTACCGATGCGGTCATTCGAAAGTTGAGCGATGAGAGAGAAAATCTCGTGTTTATGCTGTGGGGGAGTTATGCTAAGGAGAAGATTGCGCTTATTGATGCTCGCAAGCATTTGGTTTTAACAGCCGCGCACCCGTCGCCACGATCGGCTGATCGTGGCTTTTTCGGATGTCGGCATTTCAGTAAAGCGAATGCATTTTTACGGAGTAAGGGAATACGGGAAATCGATTGGTGAGATTTTTAGTCCCCGTTTATTATGATTTCAATCTTAGTATAAAACGGCTCCCTTTTCCTAATTCGCTTTCTACGGAAAGAGTCCCCCCATGTGCTTCTACAAAATCTTTGGATATAGACAATCCTAATCCGCTGCCTTGTACTTTTGTTCCCGGCACTCGGAAATAACGGTCGAATATGCTTTGATGATAGCGAGGGTCGATTCCCTTCCCAAAATCTTGTACATAGATTTCGACCATATTACCGTCTTGATGAGTGCCGATAATTACGCGACCGTTTTCTTTGGAATAACGTATAGCATTGCTTACAAGATTGGTAAGTACCCATGCTATTTTTTCGCTGTCGACAAATAGTTTCTTTGTATTTTCGTCATAATCGACTTCGATGTGTATGTTGAATTTGTCGGCTTGTACCTGATTGGCCTTGATCGCATATTCGATCAATTCTATGGGCCGGGTTATCTTGGGCATCAATTGTAGTTTTCCGGCTTCTACTTGGGTCATGTTCAGTAATTCTCCGGTGATATTGAGCAACCGTTCTCCGTTCTCCTTAATACTTTGGGAGAGTTGTTCTTGTTCTTTGTTAAGAGACCCGATACGTCTGTCTTCCAATAATTGCAGACTCATCATAATGGCTGATATGGGAGTCTTCAATTCATGAGATATCGTCGAGATAAATGTTGTTTTCGCAGAATCCAGCTCTTTAAACTCCGTGATGTTTTTCAATATAATTACGTGCCCCAGTTTTTCGGGTTCTTCACTGTCGTGATTCGTGTTGTCTATTTCTATATAGGAGGCTTTGAAGTAACTCTCTTTATTGTCGGCATATATTTTGATAGGCTCTTTCTGAGGATTGGGAGAAACCAGTTCTCGTATTAATTTCCTTAATAAATCATTCTTCAAAGAAATCTCTTCGGCCGATTTGAAGATTGTGTTTTCTTTTTTCAGATTCAGTATGTTCAGAGCTTCACTATTTATGAAAAGTATTTTGCGGTCTGGATCTAATCCTATTATGGGATCGCTGATGCTATTGATAATTGCTTCGAGAAATTTTTTATGTGCCAATAGTGTCGATAGGGTGGTAGATCTGTATTCGGACAAGTGTTGAGCCATTCTATTGAAACTATTGACCACATTTTTAAATTCTTCGTTTTTATCCGATATATTCAGCCTTTTTTCATAGTTGCGATTCGCTATTTCGAGGATACCGTCGGTTAGCTCCTTGATAGGTCTATTTATCGATTGAGGAAGCCAGATAGCTAATGTGATACCGCAGACTATGCAGATGCCTCCGATAATTGCCACCCATACAACGGCTTGTTTTAAGCCTGTCGAAGCTATCGGGCTGTCTGGTTCGGCAGCCGTCAGCATCTGTAAATAGATAACTGATAAGGAGACCAGCAGAATAATCATTCCGGTCAGTAACCCTATACTTAAAAGCAACTTTGTTTTTATATTCATGACGGGTATTTTTATTAGGCTAAGATAATTAAATCTATATTGTTCTCGGATAAAGATTTCATGAAATTTTTATATTTGGACACCGTAAATATGGTTTTGGGCAATTTCAGTGCTGGAATTCCTGTACATATTGTTGTAATTTGTTTTTCGATTGCGACCTTTATAATGCTTTCGAGAATGTGCGGGGAATGTACTTGTATGACTTCTCCACCTAATTCAGTGGCTAATTTGAAATGGTTTAACAGATGTCGCTGATCTGCCAGCGAGATGCGATCGGGATCCTCTTTGGGTGTTTGTACATATAGTACGAAAAATTTTGTGTTATATCGTGTAGCCAATCGAGCGCAGCGTCGAATGATTTTGCGGGGCGTTTTTTCGTGGGAACTGATGCACGCCATGAATTTTTCATGACGTACGTGAGATGTATCTAAGGGGAGTTCGTTTTCTACTTTTTTTTCGACCCGTAAAGCAACTTCTTTGAGTGCGAGTTCTCGTAGTTGTAAAATATTCTCGGCCTTGAAAAAATTATTCAATGCCAATTCTATTTTTTCCGGCCTATATATTTTCCCGGCTTTTAACCGTTCGATCAATTCTTCTGCTGTGAGGTCTATATTTACGACTTCATCGGCCTCTTCCAAAACACGATCGGGAATTCGTTCTCGAACTTCGATTCCTGATATTTCCTGCACCTCTTCGTTCAGGCTTTCGATATGTTGGATATTTACTGCCGATATAACATTGATACCGGCATCGAGTAACTCCATGACGTCTTGCCATCGCTTTTCATTACGACTGCCTTCGACGTTGGTATGAGCCAGTTCATCGACAATAACCAATTCGGGACGCATTTGAAGGATAGCATCCAAATCCATCTCTTCCAATTCTTTCCCTTTGTAGAAAATTTTTTTTCTTGGGATAACGGGAATCCCTTGTAGGATAGCTTCTGTACCGGTACGTCCGTGTGTCTCTATGAAACCCACTTTCACATCTACGCCGTTTTCTAAGAGTTCGTGGGCTTCTTGTAGCATTCTATAAGATTTCCCTACACCGGCAATCATGCCGATGTAGAGTTTAAACTTACCTCTCCTCGATTTTTTTATCAAGTCGAGAAAATATTGTACATTTTTTTCGTTTTCAATTATATCCATTCTCCCTGTTATGGTTTAAGAGTGATTCCGAATACGATATGAGCATCTTCCATACGAGGGTTCCATATTACTTGTGAAAATATCGGAAGGGAGAACGAATCTGTGATTTTAATTGCGTAGCTTCCTTTCAATGCTACATTAGTAACGGCAAATCCGTTGGTATAGTATTGAGGTGCTTTATAAGGTACTATACCACATGTTACATTGAGATCGACCGATTTTACACTGAACGGATAATTGAGTTCTACATAAGACGAGTAGTTGTTTTTATCGCCTTTTTCATTTTTATCCATACCGGCAAACATGGTGTACCATGCGATCGAAAGAGGAAATTTTTCTACCGGAAGTACATAAGCAAGACTTGCTTCGAAATGATGAGCTGTCGTCTTGTTATTGAAATCGAAATATTTTCCAGCTCCTTGTCCGGCCCACCACATATCGGCAACCGAAACTGTTAGTCCCAATTTTGGGAAGGTATAAGCCAGAGTCAAGTCAAGTTCTTTATTTGCAGAGGGAATATTACCATTCCGATAACCATCGAAGTCGGTGGATCCCCATGCCGTCAACGATAGGTTTTCAACACTGAAACTCAACGTCGGTTGAATACTGGCACCTGTTTGATACATACCTCTCCACACATAGGAGCTAACTAAATCTCCTTGTACATTGAATCGTACTTGAGCAGATGCTTTATTGGTAAACATGGCAAGGAGTCCTATAATCGAAATGATTATCAATGCTCTGATAAGGCTAGCGCCTTCTTTATCGATTAATTGTTTCTTTTTCATGGTAGCTATTGCTGAAATGTTTTTATTTGTTTTCATAATTTTCTAAATTAATGTTCAATTTTAATACGTTTACTTTCTCTGTTCCGAATAATCCTAAAAATGGTTTTTCAATTGTTTGGTCTACTATTTCTTTTACGGTAGTTTCGTCCATATTTCTGGCTGCGGCAACACGCTTTACTTGTACGTATGCACTTTCTGGCGTGATGTCAGGGTCGAGACCAGAACCACTGGCTGTGACCATTTCTGCCGGTACATCTTTACGTTCCAAATAAGGGTGGTGTACCAAGAAGGTGTCGATACGAGTTTCTACTTCTGCCAAGTATTCTTCGTTCGTAGGTCCTTTGTTGCTACCGGCAGAACTACTGGCATCATATCCATCTCCGGCACAAGAGGGACGGCCCCAGAAATAGATGTCTTCGGTGAAGACTTGCCCTACATTGGCTGCACCCACTATTTTCCCATCTAAGGTCGCAACCTCGGCGTTTCCAGAGTTTGGCCCTGCGAATTGGGCGAATATCCATAATATCAGTATATAAAATACTGAGAAGAAAAGGCAGAAAACTAATGTTAGCCTGATTGATTTTATGAAATTTTTCATTGTTGCTTTTATTAAAAGAATAATCCTATTACTAAATCTATGAGTTTAATGCCGACGAATGGAGCTATTATACCACCTAATCCGTAAATGAGCAGGTTGCGGCGGAGTAAAGCCGAAGCTCCGATAGGCTTGTATTGAACACCTCTTAAAGCCAATGGAATCAATATGGGAATAATGATTGCATTGAAAATAATGGCCGATAGAATAGCACTTTCGGGGCTATGTAATCCCATAATGTTCAGTGAAGCTAATTCTGGTACGGCTATCATGAATAGAGCCGGAATAATGGCAAAGTATTTTGCGACATCATTGGCGATGGAGAATGTGGTAAGGGTTCCGCGAGTCATTAATAATTGTTTCCCGATTTCTACAATTTCGATTAATTTCGTCGGATCGTTGTCCAAGTCTACCATGTTTCCTGCTTCTTTGGCTGCTTGAGTTCCACTATTCATAGCTACACCAACATTCGCTTGGGCCAAAGCAGGAGCATCGTTGGTTCCGTCGCCCATCATGGCTACCAGTTTACCGGCACTTTGTTCTTTCTTGATGTAGTTCATTTTGTCTTCGGGTTTGGCTTCTGCGATGAAGTCATCTACACCGGCTTTTTCTGCAATGTATTTGGCCGTTAATGGATTATCCCCGGTAACCATGACTGTTTTAACTCCCATTTTACGCAACCGTTCGAACCGTTCCTGTATTCCCGGTTTGATAACATCTTGTAATTCTATGACACCGGCAGGTTTTTCATTGACGCTAACTACAAGAGGGGTTCCCCCATTTTTTGAAATCTCTGTGATACGATTTTCCAAATCTTGTGGAATTTCGTAGCTTGCGTTTTGAGCAATTTTTCGAATAGCTTCTGCTGCCCCTTTTCTAATCCGAGTACCGTCTGCTAAATCTACACCGGAACATTTTGTTTCGGCACTGAATTTGATAAGCTTGCTACCGGTTGTATTCAAGTTGTGTACTCTTAAACCCGATTCACGAGCCAGTTCTACGATAGATTTACCTTCGGGTGTTTCATCGGATAGAGACGACATCATACAAATTTCGGCAAAAGCATGATTTTCCAAACCGTTGGCGGGATAGAAATGGGTAGCTTTACGGTTTCCGATTGTAATAGTTCCTGTTTTATCCAAAAGGAGAGTATCGATATCTCCGGCAGTTTCTACTGCTTTTCCCGATTTGGTAATTACATTTGCTCTCAGAGCTCTATCCATTCCTGCTATACCGATAGCTGAAAGCAAACCTCCGATTGTCGTCGGGATAAGGCAGACAAACAACGATAAGAAAGATGCTATTGTAATAACAGTTCCTGTATAGTCGGCAAACGGTTTAAGGGTTACACATACGATTAGGAATACCAATGTGAAGCCGGCTAAAAGGATTGTCAGCGCAATTTCGTTAGGAGTTTTTTGTCTGGAAGCGCCTTCGACGAGAGCAATCATTTTGTCCAAGAAACTTTCTCCCGGTTGTTGTGTGACAAGCACTTCGATGCGATCCGAAAGGACTTTTGTTCCACCGGTCACTGAACTTTTGTCACCACCGGCTTCTCGAATTACAGGAGCACTTTCTCCGGTAATCGCACTTTCGTCGATAGAAGCCAATCCGTTTATGATTTCACCATCGGCTGGTATGGTATCACCTGCTTCACAGATAAATACATCACCTTTTTTCAGTTGAGAGCTACTTGTCGTTTTTATTTGTCCATTGACAAGTAGTTTTGCCGGAGTTTCTTCGCGGGTTTTTCTCAAACTATCAGCCTGTGCTTTGCCTCGGGCCTCAGCGATAGCTTCGGCGAAGTTGGCGAATAATAGTGTGATAAACAAGATAACAAAAACCCATGCATTGTACACGAATGAACCTTGAGCGTTGTCAAAGATGGAATAAATCATCACAAGGAACATAATGGCTGTACAAACTTCTACCGTGAACATGATGGGGTTTTTCACCATGATTCGAGGATTCAATTTAACGAATGATTGTTTTAAGCTCGTTAAAACTTGCTCTTTTTCAAATAAAGAAGCTGATTTATTATTTTTCATATCTATCGTTCTGTTATTATAAGCTGAAATGTTCTGCAATAGTACTTAATGCTTGAACCGGGAAGAATGACAGAGCTGCAACGATAAAGATGACAGCGAAGGTCATGACACCGAAAGTAACTGTATCGGTTTTTAAGGTTCCTGCACTTTCTGGTACATATTTCTTATTGGCTAATAATCCTGCAATGGCAACTTGTCCTACGATGGGAAGGTATCGGCTGAGTATCAATACTATACCGCAAGAGTAGTTCCAGAACCATGTATTATCACCCAATCCCTCGAAACCGGAACCATTATTGGCGGCACAGGAAGTAAATTCATAAAGCATTTCGCTTAGTCCGTGGAATCCCGGGTTATTCAACCAACCGCCTTCGTTTTCGACAAAGGAAGGTGCATGAACATATAAATAGGCCGCTAATGAGGTTCCTACTAAGATGACAAATGGGTGTAACAAGGCAACGATCGTAGCGATTTTCATTTCTCGAGCTTCTATTTTTTTGCCGAGGAATTCGGGGGTACGACCAACCATCAATCCACTGATAAATACGGCGATAATGATAAAAGTAAAGTAGTTCATCCAACCTACACCTACACCACCGAACCATGTATTGATTTGCATGTTCAGCATTTCGATCATGCCGGAGAGAGGCATGGTAGAGTCATGCATACCGTTTACAGAGCCGTTGGAAGTAACGGTGGTTGTCACGCTCCAAAGCGCCGTAGCAGCAGAACCCAGTCGGACTTCTTTTCCTTCCATAGCACCGTTGTCTTGTGCTATACCCATTGCGTCGATGCGCGGGTTGCCACCTGTTTCTTGGGATACATTTATCCATACCCCGGCTAAGTAAGCAAATAGCATTACTCCGAAAATACTGTATGCTAATTTCTTTCGTTTAAGGTAAAACCCAAAAGCGAATACCATAGCCATAGGTAAAATCAATATGGCCCAACATTCTATCATATTAGTGAGATAGGTAGGATTTTCAAGAGGGTGCGATGAATTTACTCCGAAGTATCCACCTCCGTTCGTACCTAATTGTTTGATGGGAACTATCGCCGCAGTAGGACCTTGCGATACATATTGTGTTTGTCCTTCTATTGTAGTCACTTCCATCTTTCCGTCAAAGCCCATAGGGGTCCCTTCTATAATCAGTATGAATCCGATAACGAGGCAAATAGGAAGTAAAACACGGGTACAGCTCCTTACTAAGAAGTACCAGAAGTTTCCAATTGTTTTGGTCGTTTTAGCGGCCAATGCCTTCATGATACCCGCCATTGCCGCCATACCGGTTGCAGCGGTGATGAATTGGAACAGCATGATAACGAATAACTGGGTGAGATAGCTTAGCCCACTCTCTCCGCTATAATGTTGTAAGTTACAATTCACGAGGAAGCTGATACATGTGTTGAATGCCTGATGAACAGACTGTCCTAAATTGCCGTCTGGATTTAGGGGCAGTGCTCCCTGAGAAACTAATAATATCATTCCCCAGAAAAACCAAAAGAGGTTTATCACGAGCAATGCTTTCAGGAATTGTTTCCAGTTCATCTCTTCTGTTGGATCGACACCTCCCAGTTTGTACATGATTTTTTCGATGGGAGTCATGAAGTCCGACCAAACTTTCTCACCTTTGAAAACCTTTGAAATGTATTTCCCGATGGGGTAGGCGAGTACGACCATCAGGACAATTTGTGCAATAACACCTAATATCTCTGTATTCATTGTGTTTAATCTTTATAAATGACTAAAACTTTTCGGGTTTTACTAATACATACATCAGATACCCGAACATAATTACGCTGATAATAAATAATGCAGTGTACATGTTAAATCTCCTTTTAATTAAATTTTTTCAAACCAGTCTATGCACTTATAGAAGAGCCAGAAACAGGCAATTCCACTGAGTATACAAACTCCAAAACCTAATGCGTCAAATTCCATGTTACATTTTTTTAAGTGAATACTAAATTATTTTTTTCGGTTTGGGGTATGCCAAAGTTGTGCCAATATTGTTTTTGAATATTTTAATTGATTCATAATTAGTATTGTAAATGAAAAGGGAGTATCTGTTCACCAGATACTCCCTTTTCATTTTGGTAGGGTTGTGTATTATTTTGAAAAGAATTAGAGTTTATATTCTTCTATTTTTCGATATAAAGTGGTAAGTCCTATTTTTAGGAGTTTTGCAGTTTCGGTTTTATTGCCGTTCGTATAGTCCAGTACTCGGGCGATGTGGCGTTTTTCCATAGCCGATAATTCGAAACCACTATTATTGCAGCTTTTTTCCTTAAAAGCTGCATTTTGTATTTCTATGGGTAAATCTTCGGGGTGTAACTCATCACTTTCACAAACAATAAGACTCCTTTCGATAACGTTTCTGAGTTCACGCACATTGCCTTTCCATTCTTGTTGTTCGAGCATGTCGATGAATGCTTTGGAAACCGTTTTCGAGGAATGGGTCATTTTTTCGGATAAGGATTGTACAAACGCTTCGGTTAGAAGCCTAATATCTCCCGGACGTTCTCTCAACGGCGGTAAATGGATTTGGAAAACTGACAGCCGATAAAACAAATCCTCCCTGAAATGCCCTGCATTTATTTCTTCCGGCAAGTTTCGGTTGGTTGCTGCAATGATACGAACATTTACAGATGTCGGTTTGGTTTCACCTATTTTGATATATTCTCCGGTTTCTAATACTCGAAGCAACTTGGCTTGCAACTCTATCGCCATCTCTCCAATTTCATCTAAAAATATCGTTCCGTTGTGAGCCTCTTCGAAAAGTCCCTTTTTGTCTTTCAAGGCTCCGGTAAAGGAGCCTGCTTTATGTCCGAATATTTCGCTTTCCAAGAGTTCTTTGCTAAATGCCGAACAATTTATTGCAACGAAATTTCCTTTATTTCGTTTGCTCTCGTGGTGAATCGCTTGGGCGAAAACTTCCTTTCCTGTACCGGTCTCTCCGGTTAAAAGAACCGGTACATCGGTCGATGCCACTTTTCGTGCCAACGCGATAGCTTCCAACAAAGGCTTTGACTGACCAAGAATAGAATTGAATGAATATTGCTGAAAGGTTTCTTTTTCGGGACGATTTTTTACTCCGTTAGTTCGAGCTTTTTCCATAGCCCGACTAATCAGAGGAATAATTTTGTTATTGTCGTCACCTTTGGTTATGTAGTCGAAAGCTCCGTTTTTTATGGCTTGTACCCCGTCGGGTATATTTCCGTGGGCTGTTAATAAAATGATTTCCGATTCGGGCGATATTTTTTTTATTGTTTTTATGAAATCTACACCATTCCCGTCGGGGAGAAAAACATCGCATAAGATAACATTGGGAGAATACTCCATTTGTTTTACTGCCGCTTTACAGTCTCCTGCCTGTAAAACTTCATATCCTTCCAGCCCTAAAATGCGGGCTAATAACTGTCTTATCTGTGGTTCATCGTCGATGATTAGAACCTTATTCATAATATTCTCATTCTTACTCATGCGTGCAAAGATAGGATATATTTTTGTTCCGAAAAAGCAGATACAGAAAAGGCGAGACATTGCATGTTCCCGCCTTTATAGTTTGTGGAAAATTTATTAAAGAGCAATTTTAAATGTTGTATCGTATCCTTCTATGGAGATGAAATATATGCCATGAGGGAATCCTTCTATACTGAGAACCGTTGTTTCGTGTTCGGCTGAAATTTGTCGGCTCAAAATGCCTTGATCGGTATATATCGAAATCAATTTTCCAGTTTGAATGCCGTCAATTTGGATTGCGTTATTGTGTCTGACAATAGAAATATTTTTATGAATATTGGTTATGGCCGAGGAGGTAGATAGATTGACCGAGAAAGCATCGGAGAATGCAGTTTCCATAAACGAATGTGCCTTTACACGTACAGTGTAATCTTTTTTATCGAGATTAGAGAAACTGGCCTTCTTTTCGGTAAGTCTGGTTTTCGTGTCGACAACTTGTCCATTGGCAGATAATTCGACACTCCATGTGTTACCGTTGGTTCCATCCCATAAAATGTCGAATGAATTTTCGGTTTGATTTTCTGTCCGTAGATTCGTAGGAGTCTGCGCTACTGTTTCCCAACTGTAATCGGTATCGATAGCGCCCATACACCATGCTTGATTACCTTCGGGCTCTGCTAAGTTGGCCGTGTGGTCTCCATTACCTTCTGCGAAATTGAAATTTTTAATCAGTCCTGTCGTGGACGGTTCTACTTGTTTCTGATAATTATTTTTTATTTCTTCTGCTGTGCGGGCTACACTCCAAAGTCGAAAGTCTGCCATTTTGCAATTGCAAGGATTGCCCCACGGAGCAGTTCCCAAAAAAAGAGGCTTTCCATCGGCTTCCGTATTATATCCTGTTGTATTCTCCTGTGTTCCGGCTATTTCACCGTTAACATAGACAATCATCTGACTTCCGTCGGCGACACAAGCGATGTGAGTCCAGTTCTCTTTCCAAGAAGTAGGATCGATCCATATAGATGCTCCGTCCAACTGAAATTTAAACCACCCGTCGAATCCTAATGCGAATCCCTTGTCGTTGTGCATATTGCTAGCGAAAAATCCGGTACTATTGTCTATATATAACCATGTTTCTAAAGTCATTTGATTAGACCCGATTGTTGTTTCCAACGCATTCATACCGGCAGCCGATGTTTTGAAAGAAATAGCTCCGATGTCCGCTTTTGTAGGCATAGCTGCAAAAAGACAAGCTGTTATTAAACCTGCGATTTTGAATGAAGTAATTGTTTTCATAGATTTGAAATTTAAATGATTAAAGAATTATTTACTGAGAATTTCTAAAATGGATTTTCTGAATTTTTCTATTTCTGCATTGTTTTTCGAGTATTTTTCGGGCGATTGGTATATAGATTGGAAAAGGGTTTCGCTTTTGGCTCTTCCTATTTTCTTTTCGAGCTTGGCAAGGTATTCATAGTCTTCCATACTGTCTCTCCAACGTTCCATTCGTATTGATACTACGGGGCTTGTGCTGTTGAAATATTGGCCGGGGTAAATCAGCACACCGTCGCCCTCGGGGAGGTCTTTGCGAAAAGCCAATGTGTCGGATTCGGCATAGGCATTGACTGCCCAATATAGGAATCCGGTGGTACGCTCTTTCCAGCTACGCCATAATACAGCTCGATGCTGGTATCCGTCCATCGTGAGCAATAGATTGGGCTGCTCTTCTCCGGGGCCCATGCAGACATAAGTCCACCATTCTTCATTGTCTCGGAGAAGAGAACGGCATGTGTCTGCGTTGGCTTCGTTCGCTTGTAAAGCCCAAGCGCTCATACTGAAAATTTGAGTGTCTCCTCGCCAAAGGTCGAATACGGAAAACAACCGGTCTTTGTATTTCCCGTCTTTCGGTCCACAGTAAAAGGTCGTGAGGACCTTTGCTTCGGGCATGAGCTTGTGTATTTCTTGGGAATATTGACCGATGAGGTGATATTCTTTCATATAAGCAGGTTCGTCCCATAAGTAGAAGTAGGATTTATCGAGTAAATCGGTTTGTTTTAATCGCTGCAACAAGCTGTCCAATTCGTTGTGTGACAGAGAGTGGTAGGGGACAGCGAACCGATTGAATCGTTTGTCCGATAGGAAAGGAACTGTTCGCTTGTCGTTCCATTTCCACGGAGATGAAGATGCCTCATGTTTCATGCTGTTGGCCAACCATGTGGAGAAATAGGGATTCATGCGATAATCAAGGCATAATTCTGCCCATTCCAGTTTGTTTTGCAAAGTTTGTTCTTCCGAAGTCGAGTCGATGAGATTCTTTTCTATGATACCGAATGCTGCTGGTAACGAAGGTGTCGAGGGTAATGCCGTGTCGTACACTTGCAGATCGATTTTTATTTTTTGCCGTTTTCCGTTACCATCGATCGAAATTTGTTCTTCGTATTTCCCCGGTCGGGTCGACTCGGCCGTACGGAATGTAATCCATAGTTTAGCGATAGAGTCGTTTAAAGTAACTTGTTCTCCATCTATGGGGACTAAGGCATCGTCGAATCCATATACCGATTTGATTTGCCGACAACTATATCGGATAGAATTGTCGGCATTTTCGTTTCGATGTATTTTATAGGTCTCTCCCGGACAGCCTTTGAAAACGATTTGGATATGTTCCGCTTCATTTTTAGCGAGGAATAACGTGCCGGAATTTTGGGGTTGAACTTTATGAAAATCAGATGCTTTGTCGGTCGAAGGTATAAGGTAACATTCGATTGTTTGTTGACAAGAGATTAAAAAGAATGTACAGCTTATGATGAGAAGCCGATAGAAAAGGTGATGTTGCATATCGAAATATTTATTCTGTGATGTTTTCAATTAAATTTTTACGTAGAGCCAATGCGTATTTGCTTTGATCTGTGTAGTTCGAGGGACTCTTATAAACGTTGTTGAGAAGAGATAAGGCGGCCGATCGTCCGAGTTTTTTTTCGTACAAGACCAGCATGTCGTAATCTTCGGCTCCATCGCGCCATCGTTCCAACCGGACAGAGGTACAAATTTTGTTTGTGCCGAACGATTCACCGGGATAGATGAGTATCCCGTCTCCTTCGGGCAGTTCAGGGCGAGGTCTGAGGGGATAAACGCTGGCGAATCCGTTGACGACCCAATATAGGAATCCGGAATTTTGTTCTTTATAATTACGCCACATGGTTGCCCTGTTACCGATAGCGGTAGAATTTGAGGCAAGCCCCGGAGTGTTAGACATGCACACGTAGCTCCACCATTCTTGTCCTGATTTTAATTTGGCTTTGCATTGCTCCGAGCGATTTTCATTATCCTGCAACGCCCATACGCCAGTACAATAAATAGATGTCGCTCCATTTAGAATGTCGAATACGGCGAATAAATCGTCTTTGTGTTCTCCGTCGGTAGGGCCGCAATAGAATGTAGTGAGCACTTTGGCTTCCGGTGCATATCGATGAATGCGATCCGAAAGAGTTTTGATTTGTTCATATTCATTGGTCTTTGTAGGTTCGTCCCATACATAGAAAAATACTTTGTTTAGCAATCCGGTTTCGCGAGCTTTATTCAGCATCATCTCTAACTCATCGTCGGATAACCCATGCGATGGCAAGGCAATACGGCTAAAACGTTTGTCTGCCAAGTATTCCCAAGTGCGATCGTCATTCCATGCGTATGGCGAGGAGAAACATTCGGTTTTCATCGTTCCGCTCAGCCATGTGGAAAAGTAGGGCGATATGCGATATTCCAATAAAAGATCCGAAGCTGCTTTGCGCTTTTCTATTTTTTGTTCTTCCGATAGACCGGTGAATATGAAGTTTTGAGGGTTGATTCCGAATACCGAGGCAATAGATGGAGTTTCTGGCAAAGATGCGTTAACGACATTAATCGATATAGCTACGGCATATTCTTTGTCATCGGTTTTGAATCGTATGATTTCTTTATGTCGTTTAGCCTCGGCTTTGGACCTGACTTTAAAAGTGAGCCAAGCTCGCACTACTTTGTCGTCGGGTTCTATTTCGTTATCGCAAGGAATCAAAACATCGTATTTCCCGTTGAAAGCTTCCAGTTTCCGACATTGAAATTCAATGGCATCGTTGTTGCCGATACGTTCTATTTTCAGACTTTTTTTACTATCGGTTTGTATAACGAGCTGTACACTTTCGTATTCGTTACGAACCATATTTATATCGTATCGGTTTTCTGGATCCGAGTTGGAATAATTTTCTATGTTATCCAGACTGTTTAATAGCCAAGTATTGGTCGCTATGGAGGGAACGTCGTTGTCCGAATTTTCTTTTTCACCCGGCCCGTCGTCTTTACAGGCGGCAAGTAAAAACGAGAATAGTATTATATAATAAAAATGTGATGATTTCATACCTACAAGACTATTTAGTTAGTTTAATCAGTTTTACGCCATGCGCAGGAACAGAAAACGAGACTGAGTTATTTTTGATTTCCATTGATTCGTTTTTCCACAAATCGGTGATGTGACCGTCTCCGATATAATTTATGGTTTGTAGTGGAAAGGTGTAAGATTCTATATCTTTATCGGTAGTGTTAAATATGGCGATATAGTGGGTCAATTCGTCTTCGCTTTGAGCATACCAAGCGATTATTCCATTTCGATCGAACAATTCTTTATTTCCTTTGGAATATTGATTAATGTCAAGTACCTCTTTATTTGTAATCAAGTTTAGCGTGAAATCGTCTATTTCGGGTAGATTACAGCCAATCATCAGAGGGGATCTAAACATGGCCCATAGTGTGAGCATTGTGTATTGTTCGTCTGGTGTAAAATTACTCATTCGGGGAGTTCCTCTCATGGCTCTTTGTGCCATTGGGCCTATGGGGAGCATATCGGCGTCGGGCCAGTGCCCTTTACAAATATACTTTTGCCATTTCCGGCAAAGTGGAAATTGTTCTTTCAGGGCCTCCCAGTTGTCCCAGAAATCTTCGGAAATGCGCCATAGTTGGGCTACGCTTTGCAAATGTTTTATGTTCTCGACAGGGGCAGGACCAGGAGAAAGGCTCAGGACGATGGGCCTTTTCCCTTTTCTTGCGGCTTTGGTTATCGCTTCTATTTCGTCGTGTGCATAAATGGGAGATAGTAAATCGTCGGCCTTTACATAGTCTATTCCCCATGATTCATAAAGTTCGAAAAGCGAATCGTAGTATTCCTGAGCTCCGGGCTTACTCGTGTCTATCCCATAAAATCCGAAATACCATTTGCATCGAGAATCGGTATTGACAATGTCTCGTGCTCGATATGATGTCCCTTTTATGGGTGTATTAGCTTCGACAGCTTGAATGGGAATGCCTCTCATGATGTGTATACCTAATTTTAAGCCTCTGCTATGCAGATAATCGGCGAGAGGTTTCAACCCTTCTCCGTTTTTTGCAGATGGGAATTTTTCCGCATCGACGATGAGGCGTCCGAATTTGTCGATGATTTGATGTGGCGTTGCCGATTCATATTGCTCCAAAGTCTCCATGCCGGGCGCATACCAACCGGCATCGATAACAATGTATTCCCAACCGTATTTTTTCAGATTTTCGGCCATGAAGTCGGCATTGGCTTTAACTTCGTCTTCTGTTACAGAAGTTCCAAAGCATATCCAGCTGTTCCAACCCATCGGTGGGCGTTCGGCTAATATTGCGGTGGATTCCGGTTGGTTGGTTTTGTTGACGTTGGTGCAATTAGAACAAAGTAGGAGTATGAGTAGCCCTATTGCAATTGAGGTTTTGATGTTCATGATATTCAGTTATCGGGGTTAGGATAAGTATGTTATACGTTATTGCCGAATCCTTCGGCAATAACGTATAGCGATAGTTTAATCTAATACGCAGCGGACACTATATCCTCTGTTCCTGTCGTAAGGATAAAGGGCGGCTCCTGAATCGTTAAGTGTGAATCCGTATGTTACTCCCTGATTGGGGAAGTTTACGGGATCGGGATTCCACGGGTACACATCTCCGTCTTTGGGAGCTGTCGAGGTCCAGAAATAGGTATTGGCAAAGGCTTCTATTACATTGTTTTCAGGGATGCTCCAAATGTATCCAGTCCCAGCCATATTGAATCCGATAGAGTTCATACCGACATCTCCGGCATTAGGATCCCAATAGCTTTTTTCTTTTAATATGGTGGCGGGCATAGTGGGGTCACCGCAAGCATTGATTAAGAAGTCCCATTCAGTTTTAGTCGGTATGTGCCAACCTTCGGGCGCTATACCTTGAATTTTTTCACCTTCTTCTGCTCCACGAGTGCCCCGCATGGTGGCGGTCCATGTGTAATACCCTCCGAAAACTTTTGTCCAAGATTCGTCTTCTCCTTCTTGGGGAGTATAGAATTTTACATCATTTTCTCCAAGAGGAGTTCCGTCGGAATAGGTCGTCGCTCTTAAATTGTCGGCCAACCATACGGCATAATCTTCGGATATAGGATCGAAAACACGACATACGCGATATTCTTCGTTGTCACGAGGATCGATGAAAGGTTTATAAAAACGGAACAATTTCATGCTGCGAATTTCGCTGCGGGACAAGGTTCCTTCGTTTTCACTTTCGACCGCCCAATATAATTCACCTCTTTTGTATTCGCCTACGCCCAGTTTACCGAGTAAGTCGTCGAGGTCTTGATGGGTGAGAGATGTGTACATTTCGGTTCCGATATCAATTCTCTCGATGTTGTTCATCTCTTCATCGAGGCTGAATATAAGAGCGTATGTAGCTCCTTCTTTATCGCCTTCCCATTCGAATTTCAGTTTTCGTGTAGGATTTTCGTACAAAAGATCAAACTCTTCCAAATCGTCGGGCGCGTATAGTGTAATGTTACTCTCTTGCCCTTTGGGGTCATTGTCATTGTTGTCCTCGGAACATGAGGTCGTAGCAATGAGTAGTGCTGCTGTTAAATAAAAAAGTGATTTTTTCATTGTAATTGTGTTTTTAGGGTTGATGAATTATTTAGTGATTTGTATAGTACCGATTTGTAGCCAGTCGTTTATGAATTTCCCGTTTTTTACGGCAAGATTCAATCCTGGTTTTTGATTTTGGGTATCGTCTGTAATGGCAACTGCCAATATGTATTGTCCGGCTGGGACAATTAAAGATTCGCTGGTTTTATACGTTTTATCGGTTCCTTTTATCCATGCCGACGGTTCTGCGTTTTCATCGGTGATCCATTGTTTTATTTCATGGCTTTCGGGATCGAGTAGGGCAAATGAAACTTTATATTTATAGTTCCATCTTTTGTTATTGTTGGGACATACGCCTACCCCGCTATTTCGCCATGTATGCTTTATGGATAATGTATTTCCCATTTGTACCGATGCTGGATATTCTATTTGGATAGGGGTTAATCTGTATCCACCGTTACTAATGAAGTCTTTTACCAAATCTTTGGCGTGGGTTATCCAACCTCTGGTTTCGGTAGCCTCTCTCAAATCGAGTGTATTGGCATGTCCTCGTATAGCGTCTTTATAAGCCTGAGCATAAAAGTCGGACCATGATTTGAATTTGTCGGCATAAAGCGGATCGGTGTTCCACGGTTGATAGCTGTCGGAATTTCCTCCCCAATAGCAGCCTTCGGCTATGAATGCTTTTTGTGGGAAGAGCGAGTTGATGATATTGACTTCTGCATCTTGGAACCAATAACTGCCGATTCCGTCACGGCGAGTCAAAAAATCGTGTTTGTCGATAGCCAATCGTTTTTCATATTCGAATCCTATTTCTGTTCCAAAGTTCACGACAAGTAAAACATTTTTGAAATTCTCGGCATATAGGTCTGTAATCCATTGATACACTTTGAATTTATTATTGTTGTTCAAATATTGTACGTGATGCCCTTCACCCCACCAGCCTAAATTGTAAGCGTCGATAAAATCTACTTGTTCGGGATTGTCGAACTCTTTGGCGAAAGCACGGATAAAATTCCCGAATTTTTCCTGAAAGACGGGGTCGTCGGCATAGGGAGTCCAGTTGTTGTTTTCATTTGCAGGGTCCCAGAGCTTATGGACTGCATAACCTTTGGCTCCGGCCTCTCTTACGAAGTCGGGAGTACCGTTATGAATATTGTCTTGTCCGTCGATGTAAACTCTGAATGCCAATTTCAATCCTCGGTCAAGGGCGCCTTGAATGAGCGCTTTGAAATTCTCGTCATGTTCCCATGCGTATTTACCTTCTTCTGGTTCGAGCTCAGACCATCGGGAACGCCAATAGAAAATAGAAGCATATTTTTCTGCTGCGGCTCCCTGTTGATTCCAATAGGTATTCGCTTGTGCGACGTAGTCGTTTGCATCGTCGTATAAAGTCCAACCCGATGCTGGATTGCGGATAAGTGTATTCAGGTCGGGTTCGAACGAGATTATTTCATCTCCCGATTGTAGATTGTCTTCGCCACTGTTCTTTTCACTGCACGCTGTAAGATTCATGCAGATACAAAATAGGAATAAATTAGGAAACAGATATTTAAAATTTAATTTGTTCATAACTAAAAACCTTCGTTATTTTTAAGATTTGGATTTTCATAAATTACCGATTGTGGTATTGCATATAGAATGTGTTTGGGTTCGGCCATAAGCTTGCCACGAGCAATGGCATTGGATATTAGTTCTCCATGACGAATCAAATCGGGGCGACGCATGCCTTCCCAACAAAACTCCCAACCTCTTTCTTTTAATAGGTGTGCTCTGAATGCATTTTTATCGGTTATGTCATTTATCTCTTTTTCGTATTTGCTGCCTTTGTAATTATCGAATGCTCGTTCCCGTATTTCATGAACGAGGTCTTTGGCCTCTTGGGTCGGACCGTATATTTCGTTCAGAGCTTCGGCTCTGGCCAATATTACTTCGGCATATCGGTTTATTACGTATTCGCTGGCATCCCATTGCCCTGTCGTGCTAGGATTTTCTTGGTATTTCATTGGAACAGCACCCGGTTTACCCGTGTATTCAGTACGGCGGTCGACCATCTTTTTTCCATTCCAATAGGTCGCCAACAAAGCATTTCTCCGTTTGTCTTTGGGATCATAGGTGTCGTAAAAATCCCAGGGAACAAGGAAACCTCCCCATTTAGTCAATGCTATTCCGTTTTGCGATACATAATCGGCGGGTAATGCATGTGCGAGGAAACAGTTTCCTAAACCGCCTTCGGGGAAATTGGGTATCGGGAAAATTACTTCGCTGTTCCTTTGGTTCGAAGGAGACCATATCGACATGTAATCTTTTTGCAGGGAGTATTCTCCGTCTTTTATCATGACTTCGGTAATCGAATCTACCCGATTCCACCACATCATAGCTTTGCCTTCGTCGTTTCGATAATGGCGTTCTTGACCGGCTTCATGCATATAGAGTTTCAACATATACATTTGAGCGATACCTTTGGTCATTCTCCCGTATTCGCTTGCCGCGAGCAGACTGGCCGGTTTCAAATTTTCTTCTGCTTCTTTTAATTCAGTGTCTATGAAGTTGACATACCATTCTATCGAGGGCCGTTCTGGCATATAAGATTGGGCTTTTTGAGGATCGAGGGCTATATCTGGATCGGTAATTAATGGTACTGTTCCGTAGAGATCATATAGATCATATGCCCACATAGCTCTGAGACATCGGACTTCGGCCATATATCTGCGTTTTATTGGAGCGGATATAGATATTTTTCGCATGCGTTCCAGCAGAGAGGTCGCTTTGGTAACAGCGGGAACTAGTCCGGTATAAAATTGCCCTAAATCGGTTGTTTCGGCAGTCCACAGAAAATCGAGTTGTTTGTCCCATACCCAGTTGCAGTCACATTCATCGGTACAACCGATTTGCATAGTTAGTAGAGAACCCCATGCACAATTATAGCGATCCCAGCCTCCGCCACGTAGTTCGTGGTATATCCCGGTGACAGCGGCTTTGACATCGTTTTCGGTAGTCATCACGTTATCGGAGCCAAGTTGATCATAAGTTTCGTTTTCCAAAGAGCACGAATATGCTGCTATGAGAAACAGCGAGGAGAAAAATATATTTTTAGTTTTCATAATTCATATAGGATTAAAAGGTTATGTCCACTCCAAAAGAATAGGTACGTTGATTGGGGTAACCGGCTTTGAAATCGGTTTCCGGGTCATTGCCAGAGTAAGGTGTAATTACGAAGGGATTTGAAACATCTGCAAAAATCCGGGCTCTGGAAAATACTTTCCGTATCCATTTTTGAGGAAGTGTATAACCCAGAGTGATATTTTTACAGCGTATGAACCAAGCGTCTTCCCACAGATAATCAGATGGCTGCGGGTATTGGCTTACGAATCCAGACGGATATTTGCTGTGTGGGTTTTCACTAGACCAACGTTCGGATATTTCTTTCATCATGTTTTGTCCGTTTAGAATAAAACGAATATTGGGAATGGAGAATTTTCCACGCGTGGCGTTGTTGACGATTCGGTCGAACATGCCGTAAAAGAATATATTCAGATCGAAACCTTTGTATTCGAATGTATTTCCAAATCCGATTGAGAAGCCCGGATCGTATGTTCCCAATAATACGATATCCGCTTCATCGATAATCCCGTCCGGGGCATCTGTGTATTGAACGTTTCCGTTTTCATCGGGTATAAGGTTCCCGAAGTCGTCTCGGAGATAACCGTTTACGTCTTTTATTTTATATTCACCGGGCAGCAGGTTGGGCATGGAAGCGGGAGGTGTCTCGTCTATACCCAGAACTCCGTCGGATAGGTATCCGTAGTGAGCTCGAATGGGATCATTCGCTTTTTGCCAAGGGCTTAGTTCGTCTTCGGGATTACGCTCTTTCCAACGGTCTACATATCGGGTGAAATTAAGTTCAGTGTCCCATTTGAATTCTCCTGTAAAATTTCGGCTTTTCAAGGAGATTTCTATACCGGTACTTTGAGTTTTTCCGATGTTGGCGGCTACCGTAGATACTTCCATGAATGATTTTAGCGAGCGGTAACCCAAAAGGTCTTTCACTTCTTTTTTAAAATATTCGAATGTACCACTTAACCGTTGGTTGAAGAATCCGAAATCCAAACCAAAGTTAAATTCGGTTGTTGTTTCCCATTTTAAATCTGGGTTGGCGATTTGCGATTTTGCCGTTCCGGTGTTAATCGAATTGCCAAACACATATTGTTGCCATGCTGCCGTATAGTATTCAAAGGCGTTATTCCCGATTTCACTGTTACCCGTCTGACCTAAACTTATTCTCATTTTTAAGTCGGAGAGGAAGTCGACGTCTTTTAAAAAGTCTTCCTGTTTGATACGCCATGCAAATGCTCCCGACGGGAATATTCCGTATCGATTGTTTTCACCGAATCGGTTTGAGCCATCGACACGAGCAGTGAGAGTGAAAAGATATTTATCGAACAAGTTATAATTTATTCGACCGAAGTAGGAGATGAACATAGTTTTTGACTTGTTGGAAGCTACCGTGGGGCGGGCTGCTTCTCCGGAAGCCAGTGAGTTGTATTTGAATATATCGGTGAAAAATTGTGAATTGGCGGCAGAGAATCCTTCGTTGTTGAAATCTTGATAGGAATATCCTGCTAAAATATTGAACTTGTGCGCTTTTGCAATATTGAAATTATAGTTTACGGTTGCTTCTAACAAGCGGTCGAATTGCTGTGCCATACTTTTGCTGGCTTTTCCTCCTTCTTGCTTACCGTATAATGTAGTAGTGGGTATGTAGGAATTTCTTACACCGTTTTGGTCATCGAATCCTATATTGATTTTTGCAACCAATCCTTTTATAATTTCTGCTTGAAGAAAAGCGTTCACCAATAATCTTTTAGTTTGTGTATAGTCATCTATTTCGAGCATGGAAACAGGATTGGGTACAGTAGTCATTCGATCGCTTTGTGCATAATCCCCGTTTTTGTCTCTGACAGGAGTCGTCGGGTCGTACGACATAGCCGAGTTTATCAATCCTGAGTTTTCGAAGTCTTCTGTTCCCAATGGAACATTCGAGGACTTGATGTAACTTTGAGTCGCATTGATTCCGTATTTGAATATTTTATTTATTTGATGTTCGATGTTCAGACGTCCGGTATAGCGGGTGAAGTCGCTGTTTCTAACAACTCCGTTTTGATCGAAGAAGTTGAATGATGCCATGTATTTCAGGTTGGAAGTTCCGCCAGATACCGATAAATTGTGTTGGTGAATCATACCTTCTCTGGTAATTAAGTCATACCAGTCGGTTCCTTTCCCCGCATTTTTTATATCTTTTGCGTTATAAGGATAGACGATGGGGTCTTTTATCGACGATGGGTTCGTATTTCCGTATGGATATACTCTGTTGTTATAGAGCCATTGCTCTTTGGCGAATTTGTTGGCTTCGGTCATGAATTCTTCGGCTGTCATCATTTCCGTCTTGTTGGCAATTTGTTGGACGCCATAGTTTGCGCTGTAATTGACAACGGGTTTTCCCTCGCGTCCCTTTTTAGTCGTAATGATGATAACACCGTTCGCAGCTCTTGCTCCGTAAATAGCCGTGGAAGAAGCATCTTTTAGAATCTCTATGGATTCGATGTCGTTGGGGTTGATAGAGTTCAGAGGATTACGAGACCCGAAATCGCTATATCTGTTGTCTGCTGCCGGTTCGACTTGGGATCCTCCTACTGGAAATCCGTCGATGATGTATAAAGGTTCGTTTCCGGCTCCGGTAGATGCTTCGCCTCGTATACGTAGAGTGACGCCGCCACCCGGTTGTGCGCTGTTTTGAACCGATGTTATCCCGGCGGCTTTTCCCGATAACATGTGAGAGATCGATGTGTTGGCTGCCATCGGAAGGTCTTCGGTTTTTACCGAGGTAACAGCTCCTGTCAGGTCACTTTTTTTCATACTGCCATATCCGATAACGACCACTTCGTCGAGGTCATTTATCTTTTCTTGTAGGGTGGCGTTCAATATATTCCCTTTTCCTAATTTTAGTTCTTGGGTATCGTAGCCTACATAAGAGAATTGTATAACCGATTTGTCGGGTACAGTTAAAGAATAATACCCGTCTATATTGGTTATCGTGCCTTTGTTGGCTCCTTTTGCAATGATACTTACCCCGATGAGCGGTTCACCTTGTTTATCGGTTACTCTACCGGAGATTTTTTTGCTTTCGGCTGTGCTTCCTATCTGTTTCGAATCTTTTTCAGGGGCTTTAATGATTCTTACCATTTTACCTTCTATTTCGAAAGAAACCGGTTGGTTTTGGAATATGGTTTCCAAGACCTTTTCGATAGGTTGGTTTTGCAAATCGGCATTGACTTTTTGTCGTAAGTTTACATCATTCGTTTTGACAGAGAAAGAATACCCTTCTTGATTCCGAAGAATTTCCAAAGCTCTTTCTACTGTTATATTCGGGAAGTTGACAGATATGTTTTGTCCGTATCCCATAAAGACGAAGCATAATAAAAATGGGATTATGCCTTTCTTGCATCTCCCGACAATGTCGGCGGAGTGATGAATTTTGTGCCTTTTCATGATAAATTAGTTTGATTGTCAATAAATTTCTATGATTTTACCATCTCGTTTGATTGTTAAATATCCGTCTAAATTCATGGCCGATAGAATGTCGTCTAAAGTTTCGTTGTTGACAAATGCCATGTGATAAGGAATTTGTTTGAGTGAATCGTTTTTGATAATTATGTTGACATCGAAATTCCGCTCTAACTGTTTGGCAATATTTTCCAATGTTTCGTTTTTGAAATAGTATTTTCCATCTTTCCATGAAGAATAGTCGGATAGGATAAAATTTTTCTTTTCCAGATTGTGGGTTGTGCGATTGTAATAAACTTGCTCGCCCGGAGAGAGGATACATTTCATTTCTTGGTCTGTCGTACTCGGATAACAGAACGCTACCGATCCATCGAGAAGGGCTACTTCTATTCTGTTGTCGTTGCTGTACGATTTTAAATTGAATTGGGTTCCTAAAACTTCTATACTGCTTTCGTTCGATTTAATGATGAATGGTTTTTCTTTATTTTTTGCCACAGAAAAATGACCTTCTCCCGTAAAGAATATTTGCCGGAAACGGCCGATGAACTCTTCGGGGTAAATAATAGTGCTGCCGGCATTCAACCATATAGTGGTGTTATCGGGCAAAGTGATATGTTTGATGTCGCCATATTCGGCACTTTTTTCTATCCACACTATGTTTTCTTCTTTTTGGTGTTGATAGAATAAGTACCCCGAAAATATAATCAGAGGGAGAATGAGGATTGCCGCAATACGTTGTATCCAGAGAAACAAGTTTGGTTTTTTAGACTTGTTTTCTTGGGGTGCGGAGCTCAGTAGTCGGGCTTTGAATTGCTCGAAAGCGGCTTGTATCTCTTCGGGAGAAGTAGATGATGTAGTATCTTCCAATTCTTCCCATAAGGAGAATAATAACTTTTTGGCTTCTTGACTGTTACCGTTCTTGAAAAACCAACGTTCGACCTTATTGCTTATTTCGGGCGTGCACCGGTCGAAAAAATAACTGGATAGTTCTTGTCTGGTTGGAGTTGGATTCTGCATAATTTTATCTTATATAATATTATACGATTGAAGGAAATTACACACGTAACGACCGTGAAAAAATTTTAATATAAATCTTTATCGGAAAGAAAATGACGATAGGAGATAACAGCTATTTATTTAATAAAGAATATAAACAGCCAGAAAAGGAAGTCTCCTAAATTTTTTTTAATGGTAGCCAATGCGAGGCTGATGTGTTTTTCTACCGTACGTTTGGATAAACCGAGGGTTTTGGCGATTTCGTCATTGCTTAAGAATTGCTCTCGGCTCATTTGGTATATTGTCCTTCGTTGCGGAGGCATGTTTTGCAACGTACGATTGACAATGGATTTTATTTCTTTGATGTTATATTCCGAATCGATTTCGTACTGTAAATTTTGTGGAGTAGACAACATTTTTTCTTGGTATCCGAGCGAATAGTGTTTTTCTCGAAAAAAATCGTAAACTTCATTTTGTACGATGGTGAATATGTAACTGCTCAAAGTGTTGTCGGACGAGAGTTTTTCCCGATTGGACCACAACTTTAAGAATACATTTTGTGCTATTTCCTCGGCTTCGTATTGATCTTTTATCATACCGAATGCAAAGCTTTTAACCCGAGGATAATATGCGTTGAACAAAATCTCGAATGTTTTGATTTTGCCTGCACGTATCTCTTCTATTTGTTGACTGGTGATTTGCATAAAGTGATGCTGTCGAGGAGCAGCTTGTTTTATCGGCATCAAATTACGGTAAAAAATGATAGAAAAACAATATTTAAGGAATGAAAAGAATGAAGTTTTATAATTCTAAAAATCTACATAGATAAATCAATAATTACCTATGTAGATTTTTTAGAATAAATATTAATATTTATTGGTATAATTGTTTCCAACGGAGATTTTCTTTGTAGGCCGCTTGATTAAAACGTTTCCATGATTTATTTGAAGGTGAGGTCCAGCCACATTCGGCAAAAGCCGCTATACGAGGATATAATTTACGGTACATGTCCGAAGGGGTAGGTATCCATTCTCCCCACATTTGGGCTCCTATTCCGATAATTAAATCCGTTTCTTTTCCGGTGATACCCGCCAAAGGATCGAAATGGTATGCTTTTTCGAGAGAAGTGTATGCCGTGTCATAATCGAGGTAGGTATATTCGTGATAGGAGTTAACCACTTGGTATCCTTTTTTGACTGTTTGTTTGATCAAAGAAGGGTCTCCTCTCCAAAAATGTACGATGGTTCCTTCTGCAAGCGATGCTCCGGAGGCTGCATCCTCAAAATCGGTGTAATCGTGTATTTTAACTCCGGTAATTTCATTCCAGCCCATCATGTGCTTTTTTTTGCTTTCCAGGTAATGGGAAATGGTATTTGTGAACCATATTTGGAGATCGGCAGGTGTTTTTATATTCTGTTCTTTCATGAAATTACGTACCTGTGCCGATTTTTTCCATTGGTCGTATTTGACTTCGTCTCCTCCGATGTGAATTGTTTCCGAGGGGAAAAGGTTACATACTTCGTCTAAAACATCTTTTATAAATTGTATGACTTTGGGGTCGGCGACGTTATAAGCATGGTATTGTACTCCGAAGCGTGTAGGAACCTTGATAGATTGTTTTTCTGTTCCTAACTGGGGATAAGCTGCAATAGCCGCAGAAGCATGCCCCGGCATTTCGATTTCGGGAACGATAGTTATTTGTCGCTTGGCTGCATAGTCTATTATTTCTTTGATTTCTTCTTGTGTATAAAATCCCTCGTGTACTTTTCCATCGTAAATGTTACTGTTCCAATTCCCTATTTGGGTAGAATCTCGTTTCCCTCCGATTTTGGTCAGTAACGGATATTTTTTTATCTCGATTCGCCACCCTTGATCGTCGGTCAAATGCCAATGAAATGTATTCATTTTGAGACGAGCCATTTCGTCCAATAGCTTTTTAACTTCTTCTTTTCCTTTGAAATAACGGCCTTCGTCCAGCATGAGAGCCCGCCAGAGAAATTTAGGGCTATCGGCTATTTCGACGAACGGAATAACAAGCGTATTGTTTTGAGATGTTATTAGTTGTCGGAATGTCTGTAATCCATAGAATAGACCTTTTGTATCGGAGGCCGTAATTTTTGTTCCATAGTCGTTGGATACGAGCCGATAGCCTTCTAGGCCGATTGTATCGGGTTTTATGTCGAACGTTAAATCGGCTATCCATTTAAAATTAGTAAACTTACATTTGACACCGGTATCGGACAAGAGGTCTTCGATATAATCTTTGTCCATTCCACTTTCGGGAGATAGGTAAATCGATAAGTTTTTCCCTATCGGCCTATATTGAGTTCCGATGGCGATTTGGTTGGGGTAGGGGATTATGTGGACTGTTCCTGTAAAGGGCTGTTGTCGGCAAGACGAGAATAATAAAATGATAATCAGTAGATTGAAATTTGATAAATTTTTCATGGTACTATTGTTTTTTATTTATACGGATAATTTTTTGAACGTACGTAATCGGTTATTTTCTTTTTTGAATCGAGAACAAAAATATATTTATCTTTGTACTCTTAAAAAAGGATTGTTTATGTTGCGGTTACATACACTTTTTGTTTTTCTCTTTTTTGTATTTATTTCGGCTTATGGAGCTCAAACGTATTCTGTAAAAGGAGTGGTGACGTCTCATGCAACGGGTGAGGGATTGCCCTTTGTCAGTGTGGGTATTTGGAATACTCCGATGGGGACGATGACCGATTCTTTGGGTAATTATTTCATTGGAAATTTATCTCCGGGAATGTACCGCATACAGGTTTCTTCTGTCGGATATAAAACTTATGTCTCTCCTGAGTTTCGTATATCGTCTTATGATTATACGCTCGATATAGCGTTGGAAGAATCGCAGGTGGCTTTAAGCGAGGTAAGTGTTGTGGCCGCTCCGTTTAGAAGTTCGATAGAGAGTCCTATCGCTATGAGGGTTATCGGTGTGCAGGAGATAGAAAAAAGTCCGGGCGCAAACCGGGATATTTCGAAAGTCGTAAATTCTTTTCCCGGTGTGGCTTCGGCTGTGGGAAACGGGTACAGGAATGATTTGATGATAAGGGGTGGAGGTCCTTCGGAAAATAAGTTTTTCTTAGACGGGGTAGAGATACCTAATATCAACCATTTCAGCACACAAGGTGCATCGGGGGGGCCAGTTGGGATTATCGATGCCGATCTTATCCGTGAGGTCAATTTCTATACGGGGGCTTTTCCTGTAAGTCGGGGAAATGCTTTAAGTTCTGTATTCGATTTTAAACTGCTCGACGGTAATCCCGATAAATATACTTTTAAAGGAACCGTCGGAGCTTCGGAGCTGGCTTTGACCTCGAAAGGACATATTGGGAATAAGACGACTTATATCGTTTCAGTAAGGCAGTCTTATTTGCAATTACTGTTTTCCTTGCTCGATATGCCGTTTTTGCCCCGTTATACCGACGCTCAGTTCAAGGTAAAGACCCGTTTTTCACAGGAACATGAGCTTACGGTCTTGGGATTGGGCGCGATAGACGATATGAAGTTGAACACGGAAACGGATCCCGAAGATGAATCGAAACAATATCTGTTGAACTATTTGCCTACCATTAAACAGAATACCTATACTCTGGGTGCAGTCTATAAGCATTATTCGGGCAATCATACACAGACGGTCGTGTTGAGCCGTAGTTTTATGAATAACAGTAATATTAAGTATAGGGATAATGATGAATCTTTTACCGATAATCTGACTTTGAGGCTTAAATCGGACGAGATTGAAAATCATTTGAGGTTCGAGAACAGGTCATTGGTGGGGCTGTTTGATTTGACCGCTGGATTTAATGTCGATTATGCTGTTTATAGGAATAATACGTTTCAACGTGCATTTACCGATATCCCTAAGGAAATAAGATATAAAACGGATTTGGGTCTGTTTAAATGGGGTATCTTCGTAACTTCTGGATATAAGTCGGCCGACGATCGTTTTTCGGCTTCATTTGGATTTCGTCTCGATGCTTGTAATTATTCTTCTTTGATGGATAATCCTTTCAAGCAATTTTCTCCCCGGTTGTCGCTTTCGTATAATGTGATAGGGAATTTCTTTTTGAATGGTAGCATAGGTCGGTTTTATCAGTTACCGGCATATACGACAATGGGGTATCAAGAGGATAATGTTTTGATAAATAAATCGAGATTGAAATATGTTTGTTCCGACCAAGCTGTCGTTGGAGTGGAGTATTATATCAACAAGTGGGCACGTTTGACGGTTGAAGGGTTTTATAAAAAATATACTCATTCACCGTTGTCTCTAAGGGATAGTATTCCATTGGCCTGTAAGGGGACGGACTATGGTGTGTCGGGTAATGAGGCGGCAAGCTCGACTGCGCGAGGCAGAGCCTATGGTTTGGAAGTGATGCTCCGTTGGTTTGGTATGGGGCGGTTTACGGCATTGGCTTCTTATACATGGTATCGTAGTCAGTTCGAGGATCCGGCAACCGAGATTTATATACCGTCGGCATGGGATTATCGTCATCTTTTTACTTTGTCCGGGACGTATAAGTTACCTAAAAACTGGGATATAGGATTGAAATTCAGGTTGATGGGAGGGGCTCCATATACTCCTTATGATGAGTATACTTCGTCTCTTGTTCCGGCGTGGGATGCCACGGCTAGACCATATTATGATTATGACCGGTATAATACAGGACGTTTGAAAACTTTCTATGAGGCTGATATCAGAGTGGATAAGTCGTTTTATTTCAAAGGTGTGATGTTGGGATTTTATGTAGATTTACAGAATGTGCTGAATTTTAAATACGATAATCCTCCGGTATTGATAAGCACGGGAGAAAAATATGTGGATAATGACGGGACAGAACGGTATCGCATGAAATACATCGCCCAACAAAGCGGAGTGATTCTGCCGACATTGGGAATTACCGTGGAGTTTTAAGAAACTGTTTTAATTTTTGTAGATAGATATTTTGTGCGATGATCTTAATCTGGCATAAAAAACTCAATGCGGCTTCGAAGTTATTTTTTCACTTGTTTCGATCTGCGGTTCTTATAGATTATGTCTGAAATTTTTTCATTGAATGATGTTCCGGTATGTTGCATGAAACGAACATGTATCGGAAGAAAATAGAGCGCTTTTTTTATTGCGTCATCGAATGGGACCGATCGTAGTCTCGCTGCATCTTTTTCTGTGGTGATGATGTATTTTTTCTCTCCTTTCAAGGCCAAAAACCGTGTCGTTATATCGTTCAGATCGTTCGAAGTAAAGTTATGATGATCGGGATAAAGTAACTTTTCTCGCAGGTCGTGAAAATGAGAGATGTATTGCAGCATGGGAGCCGGGTTGGCGATTCCGGTTACTATCATCAATCCGTCTTTTTTCGATATATCTTTTAGCGATATTTCTCCTATGGCAGTATCGGGGAATACTGCTTGCAGATGACCGTAAGAAAGAGTCGAGAAATATAGATTTTGGTAGGGAAACAGGTGTAACCAACGAGATATAATATTATATTCAATAGGTTTCATATCTATTGGACACTTGGTTACGATGACCATATTGGCTCTCGACAATTCGTGTCGAGATTCACGTAACCGTCCCGCCGGTAATAGTTTGTCGAGGTGTAAAGCTCTATTGTAGTCGGTCAGTACTATCGAGGACAACGGCGTAACATAGCGATGTTGGAAAGCATCGTCGAGTAGAATCACATCGATGTCGGGTATTTGTTTTTTTAATTGTTTGATACCTCGACGGCGATTGGCATCTACCGCGACGGTTATATTGGGGTATTTTCTTTTTATCTGGTAAGGTTCGTCTCCTATTTCACGGGCGGTAGACTTGTCATCGGCCAATATGAATCCTCTGCTTTTTCGTTTGTATCCCCTGCTGAGTACGGCAATATGATATTTATGACCGAGTAATTCGATCAGGTATTCGATGTGGGGCGTTTTGCCTGTTCCTCCTACGGCAAGGTTGCCTACTGATATGACGGGTATGTCAAACTCTTCGGCCGGGAGAATACCCCAGTCGAAGAGTTTGTTTCTAATCTCTACTCCGAGTCCATATAGCCAACTGACCGGAATGAGCCAATGGTTTATCTTAACCGATTTTCCGTACATAAGACTTAGTAGAGCTCAATGTCTTCCATACGGTATTGTACGGGATCTATATTTTGACATTGCTCCAACGCTTTGAAATATTTATAATTTTCACCTAAATAAGAAGCGGCTATTTTTGAGCGAACATTCATTCCCAGCTCGTCCATTAATTGTTCCATAGCCGTTTTTTGTTTTGGATAAGCACTTGTTTTATATTTGTCGAGTTTGGCTTTTTGAGCAACCCATTCGATAGCAGCATCCAAATCTCCCAATTCATCGACCAGACCTATTTCGAGGGCTGTTGCACCGTCCCACACACGACCTTCGGCGATTTTTTTGATCGCCTCGATATTCATGCCACGGCCTTCGGCGCAACGAGTGGTGAATAATTCGTAGCCTCGTTCTATGTATTGTTGCATTTGCCGATGTTCATCGGTTGTCATAGCCCGGCTTACCGAGGGGAAATTACCATATTTATTGGTTTGTACGCCGTCGAATGTAAGGCCTAATTTACCAGTCAATAAACCTTTATAGTTAGGGATTAGGCCATAAATACCGATCGAGCCTGTCAATGTAGTGGGATTTGCAAAGATACGGTCGGCATTGCAAGAGATGTAATATCCACCCGATGCAGCGACATCGCCCATCGATACGGCTACTGGTTTTCCGGCAGCTTTAATAGCTTCGATAGCAGCCCATACTTGTTCCGAACCATAAGCACTTCCACCCGGAGAATTAACCCGGAGAACAACTGCTTTTACGTTTTTATCGTTTTGTATTTTGGTTAAATCTTCGACCAGCTTGGCGGTGTTCACTCCGTTAGTTTCACCCATATCGATTCCTCCCTCGGCATAGACGATAGCAATTTCGTCTTTGGCTTTATTTTGGGCTTGCTTGATCGATGCTACTTCGTTGATTGATGCGAAGATTAAATCATCGTCTTTATCTATTCCCACTTTGGCTTTCAGAAATTCGTTCATTTGAGGACGGTACATTAACGTATCGACCAATCCTTTGGCAATTAATTCTTTGGCATCGACTGTCACCAATAGAGTGTCGGCCAGATTGTTCAGCTGGTCCACCGATATGTCTCGGTCTTGCGAAAGTTGTTCGAGAAGATGATTCCAAATAGGAGTCATGTAGGCCATCGTCTGCTCGCGGTTCGCTTCACTCATTTGCGTGTTGATATAAGGTTCTACCGCCGATTTGTATGTTCCTACTTTTAGGACTTGGACTTCGATACCCAATTTATCGTAAAGCCCTTTTACAAACATTATTTGACTTGCCAGCCCTCTGAAATCGATAGCTCCTACCGGATTTAGAACGACACTGTCGGCTACCGCACTCAGTAGATATTCGCGTTGTGTGTAGTCGTCGGCATAAGCATAAATGAATTTATCGCTCTCTTTGAAATCTTTCAGAGCCCGGTGTATGCGGTCGAGAGTGGCAACACCGAGGGAAGAGCCGTTAGCATCGATGTATATGCCGGCAATGTTCGGGTTTGTCTTGGCCGTTTTTATAGCTTTAATGATGTTGTCAAGACCGTCTGTTTTTTGTTGATTCCCAAACAAAACGCTCATGAAATCTTCTTGGCTACGGTCGGTAACGATACCTAAATCCAATTTCATGATAGTGTTTGGTTTCGCTGTGTATTCGGTTTCTGTCGAAACCGCCATTCCGGTTAATGCGGCGATGGACAATAAGGTTAATAATATTCCTGCAATCATTACGCCCAATACGCAGGCGAATGTCGTGGTGAAAAATTTTTTCATTGTTCCTTGTTTTTATTTATTGTTTGTTTCATTCTATTTTTACAAAGATAGATTTTTTGTGAATAAAAAGGATTGTAACCGGTTTATCTTTCATTCTTAATATGGTGCAAACATACATATAAAATTTTAATTCAAAAAGAAAATCAATAAATAATTATCGTTTTTCGATAAAATCTATATATTATACTTTGCTCTTGGGTGTTTATTTTGATTGATATTTATGAATTTTTATTTGTACTGGTTTGATTATTAGTGAAATATATCCTTTTTATTGATTCTTCGATGATTGTTCCGCAGAGTGATATGTGCCATGAGATTGGAGAAAGATAGATTTTTGGGGGCGGTGACATTTCTCTTTATATTCAAGAATCAGTATCTTCGTAATGAAAAAAAGTATAAGCACAATGATAATAAGGTTTGCAGAAGAAAAGGATATAGAGCAGATAAACAAACTTTTGGTTCAAGTGAATAGTATTCATCATCGAGGACGCCCCGATTTATTTAAATCCGGGAAGAAAAAATATACAGATGAAGAATTAAGAAAAATTATGTCCGATTGTGATACCCCGGTTTTGGTAGCGGCAGATGATAAAGATAGAGTATTGGGATATGCGTTTTGTATTTTTCAGCAACATCGGGATAGTCATATCCTCACGGATATAAAGACTCTGTATATCGACGATTTGTGTGTCGATGAAGGCCAACGGGGCAATGGTGTGGGTAAAGTGATTTATGATGCGGTGGTTCGGTTGGCTAAGGAACAAGGGTGTTACAATGTCACTTTAAATGTGTGGTGTTGCAACGAACCGGCTATGGCGTTTTATGAAAAATGTGGTTTAAAACCTCAAAAAGTAGGAATGGAGATTATTTTGTAGGTCAACATCTGTCGTTTTTGTTTCATGAAGAAGGTTAAAGGAAGCGATTTTTTCTGCGGTGAGTTATTCCCTGAATCGACTTCTGTCGAAAAAACAGAGGCTTTACCCAATTCCTATGATTGGGGAGACCTTTTCGAACGACTTTCACAGTCCCGGTTTCGCAGCAAATTTCGTTTAACGACTAAGGAAATAGTGTATCTGAAAGAAAAAGGAGTGGATACGATTGCCCGTCATGCCGCCGATTTTATTCGTAAACGATTGGCTCCGGCCGTGATTCCCAACGATGGTAAACAAACTCCCATGCGCGGGCATCCCGTATTTATAGCTCAACATGCCACCGGGTGTTGTTGCCGAGGTTGTTTCGAAAAATGGCATCGTATACCGGCCGGTCGAGAATTGACCGATGAGGAACAACATTATGCCGTGGCCGTGGTGATGGAGTGGATAAAACGACAGCTCGGAGAATAGTAAAGAACACGGTTGTAGTTTATTTCTCATTTATTTTTTGTCTGTATCGATTTAAGGTTGTTGTGTTCGGTGACAGCCATTATCTCTTTGAACATATATTGCTATTTATTTCTAATTAAACCATTTTCAGACCTATGATTGATGCAATTAATGTCGTAACGAAAAACAGTCGACCGAAAGTTGCAGGTTCATGAAAAAAAACGATGCCTACTATCACCGTACCGACAGCGCCGATTCCTGTCCATACAGGGTAGGCCGTGCCGATAGGAATTGTCTGTATGGCTTTGGCCAGAAGTATCATACTTAGAGCCAGACAAGCTAGAAAACCTATGCCCCAAAAGTAATATTCGAGGCCTACAACTCCTTTCATTTTTCCTAAGCAAAAAGCAAAACACGATTCGAAGAATCCTGCGACAATCAAAATAATCCAGTTCGTCATAAAATCAAGAGGTTAATTTGAAAACGGTGTAAAGTTATTCCAGTCCCGCCTATTTTTACTTTACATTTGATAAGAAGTGAAATAAGTTTTTGACGATTAATGATGAATGATATCGAACGTAATAAAAGAATCCCGATACATAACAATGTATCGGGATTCTTCGAAATATAATTAGATTATTTAGTCACGACCAATTTGGTTACCTCGGTTTGGCTGCCGGAAACGATTCTGACGATGTAGATACCCGATGGCAGGTTCCGTACGCTTATTGTTTCCCCGTAAGAATAACGAGCCTTTTCATTCCCGGATATATCGAATATGGACAAGTAGTCATATTCACCGGAAACTGTTACTGTCTCTTTTGCCGGATTGGGGTGAATCGTTCTGCCGTTTAATTGGTTTTCTTCTATTCCGCTGCCTTCTTCCACATCAAACTCTATTTCTGTCATAGGGGTCGTTACCGAAGAAAAGACAGCTTTCACACCTGCTTTATGTTTACCTTTATTCAGACCGGAGAACAGATAATTGCTCTGTTGGGTCGTGTTGATTTTTTCACCATCTAAATAGACTTCGAAAGAGATATTTTCTTTCATGTTGTTTAAATCGACTCCTTCTGGTAACTCTACTCCGATGAATATATCGTCGACCATAAAGATGAAAATATTATTGGAGACGCAGTTAATCGTTATATATTTGGCTTCGGCAGGAATGGTATATTTATATTCCGTCCAATTTCCCATCGGAACTTCTATCGGGTTTTCTCCGTTCAGCCAGATGAAATCGGTTGCGTCATTACCGGTGACCGAATATCCTACGTTCATCAACTCTTTACCATAATCTTCCGTATAACTCTTGGCATAAAACTTCAATATAAAGTCTCGATTGAAGTTCAGTTTGGGAGAAATGATAAAGTCATTGTTCGCACCCGGACGTGCAGGGAATGAAGCTAAGTATTTTTCTCCGCTACGTGGTCTGATATTGGAATCGAAAAGTGCGATGTTGGGGTCGGTAGCGTATGGGTTAAAGATCATATAGGCTTTCGGAAGAGTCGCATTGATGTAGTCTACGTCGTCGATTCCATAAGTTTCTTGACCGTCACCGTCGATATAAGTCCAGCCTATGTTTCCTGCCGAGTTGATGACAAAATCGGTATGAGTTTCAAAATCGTCGAAAAGATGTTCCGACACGTTCCATTTGAACATGCGCTCCTGTTCATTGTCGGTTTTCACCACTTCGAGATTGAATGGATTGACGATATATTCTTGTAATATGTAGCCAGATTTTTCGTAACTGTTTTCAGTGGAAAAGTCTTCGGATTCGGCTGTGTAGTTATTGAATCCTTTTAATGAAATGTTTATATCGTAAGTCCCTTTCCATATATTGGAGAAGACGATTTTACCCGAAGCATCGGTTGTACCGGTGTATATATGTTCGCTGTTTCCATCAATATTTGTCAGAACTACTTGGGCTCCTTTCGCTTCGTTGGTAGGAGTGTTCGTTTTTATATTGAGGGTGACCCGAGTGTACATATCTTTCGTTAACGCTTGCGTGAATGCTGCCGGCGAAACGATTTCTCCGTTATTGTAAACGGTTTTGACTGCATAATGATAAAATCCTTGTTTCAAGGAACTCCAATTTGTATCGGTATAGGAATATGCCTCTACTGTTTCGGCAGTTAATAATTCCCATTGTTCCGGAGTGTCTTTCTGTTCGGCGGTTAGTCTCCATACTTGGTATTTTTTATCTGTCGTGGCAGGCGGTAATTCGTCTTCACCGCTCAGAATACCGATACCGCGAATCATCAGAGAACGTTTGATATCGTGTTCTTCCGTATAAGTGAACTTTCCGGTCGTGTAATCTTCTGAAAAACAATTTGTTTTTTCGGTAAACGGATAGTCGGGTCCTTCGCCTGTATCGAGTCCTAATCCGACGTGGCCTTCATAGCTGAGTGCCAACATGTATCCATTCGGTGCATTTATCGGTTCCGGGAATTCAAAACTGCTCCATTCCATATCTTTGTTGGGAACATTCGTTTGAGAGTATAAGATGGTCGAAGTGGGCTCTCCTTCGGCATCTAAATCGAACACAAAAATATTGACCGTGTGATGTGTGGTAAGGTAGTTTTCTGTGAACCATGTCATTCCGGTTAGCTTGGTCGGTGTCCTGAATACCGAACCATATACGCTTTTTACTGTCGATCCTGTTGTCCCGAGTCTTCCACCATGTATCCCGTTATCGTGACGGAATAAACGGGTATCCATAGGTTCTTTCCACTCTAATTTTACCTGTTCTCCCTGAATTTCAGCTTGCAATGAATAGGGAGGCAGAGGCTTGTCTTTTAGTATGATGTCGTCTAAAACGATATTACTATTCTCTACGTTCAGAGTCAGTGTATCGTTGCTTAACCCGTAACGTTCGATGGTTAGTGCGTATAGGTTGGATTGATATACTTGTGGGAATATAAATGTACCGTCGGAACCGGATTCTGTCGAGTAATCGGTATATCCGGTTATCGATACTTGCGCATGACTGATAGGTTCGTTTTTACTGTTTACTATTTTACCGCTTACGGAATAAGTAGGCAGTTCCTCCAACGTCGTATTTATTTTCGCAGTATCTCCCATTTCGACGATTATATCGCTCTGTTCGATATAGCGGTAACCTGTTTTATTGAACGTCAATGTATAGTTTCCTGCTTCCAGTTCTTTAAATTCATAGAAACCTTTTTCATCGGTAGTGCATTTAGTTTCAGAGTCTTTTATGGTTACTTCCACACCCTCCAAAGGTGTTTGTCCGTTTGTTACGACACCCGATAAGACCCCTTCGCTGACTTCTTCTAATAAAACGTCGGTTACATAAAGGATAAACATGTACGGCTCAGAGTGGCAATGGAAAGAAATGTGATAATTTCCTGATTCCAACTTTTCGGGGAGAATGACTTTATATTCGACGAATGTATTGCTTTCGATTTCGTAGTCGCCGAGTAAGGTCGTCTGTTCAGCGACAGAAGCTCCTGTACCCAGATGTACGGCGACCTTTTCGGGATAACCTACGTCATAGGATTGTAATTTAAACTTTAAGCGATAGATTTTGTCTTTTTCCAAATGAATCGGCGAAGAAACCAACCAATCGTCTCCCCCGGTTTCTCCATCTTCATTATAGTAATAATAAGCGGCTGCAAGAGTTGTTTCCCGTTTCCATGTGTATTTGTCATTATTGGCGTCGATCACATTCCAGAGAGCGAATTGGTCGTCTGTCGCGAAATTACATCGGTAAGGTACAGTTAATGCCGGGCCCATGACAAGCCTGTCCGTGGTTGCGGTTGGACCTGCGCCATCGGGGGTAATGGCTTGTATCTGATAAGAATAGATATTTAGTTTTGTAATGGAATTATCTATATACTCATTACCGGTCGTAGTTTCGGCTACAACGATAGAATCCGGAAGACGAGTAATTTTATAGGTGAGAGCAGAGGCATCTATCCAACCTCCGTTTGCACCGGTTTGTGGAGTAGTCCATGTTATCTTTGCTCTGTTTTCATCGAGGACAATCAATGATAGTTGGGAAGGAGCTGCCGGTACGTCACGTCCTATGAATATTGCTTGTGCCGTGGTGCTGCTTGTTCCCTCGTTATTGATTGCGGTAATTCGATATACAACCGACCCATTTTGTTGTATTCCGGTATCTTGCCAATTACTTTTTTCTCCGATTGTCGGGTTTGTGATTTCGTGAACGAGTTGTTCGTTTCTATAAATTTCTATCTTTGTTAAGTTGGTTAGTTTATTCCCTCCGAAAGTTAAAGATGGATTTGTCCAACTCAATTCGGCAGATAATTCTCCATTAGCTCCCGGTGTGATTTGTAAATCCGAGATTTCGGCAGGAGCATTAGGATTCGTTTTTTTGAAGGGTATATAAAGTCCTACGACTTGTGCATAGTTCCCTAATTTACTAATCCCTTCTGCTGCTCCCGTAGAGGTATCTATCGTTCCCCAAAAATTATATCCGGCCCAATAAAGAGTATTTGTTTCGTGATCGAACTCCATAGATTGAAGATCCTCGCTTACCCGTTCACCGGTATAGCCGATGTCTGTGGCTGCCCCCGTGAATTTATCGATACTCCATAAATCTCCATAGTCTACATCGATGGCATATAATTGACCTTCATAAGAACAGGCTAAGGCTACATATTTGCTTTCGCCTATCTCTCCTGCAATGGTCGTTTCTCCGGTGGTTAGATTTACTTTCAATAGCAGCGTTGTATAGACGCTTTCATCATACCCGATGGCATACATGGTTTGGGTCGAATAGTCGTATGTCATATCCTGAAATAAAAATGGCATGCCTCTATAATCTGCGACCTGTGTGGACTCTCCGGTGGAAAGATCTATGCGATTGAATGAGTAAGGGGTGGCATTATAACCGTCGGTCTCATATAGATAAACATAATAGAATCCTTCGGCGAATGCACCTGCACAGGCTACTCTTGCTTGGTCGTAAGGCCATACGGGTTGAATGTCATCGGCCGCATCGGTTTTGAATTTACAAATACCGTATTCGTCTTGGTTGTAATCGTCATATCTCAGCCAACCGTAAACATCACGACTGTCGGTTTGGGCAGAGATGGTCATGGATAATAAGGTAAATCCTAATAATACTAATAAATGAAAAAGTTTTTCTTTTCTCATATTAACCACTATTTTTTAGTTTTAATATACAAATGTAAACTAATATGCTGCTTTTCTCGAAAAAAAAGAATGGACAATCGGTGGACAGATGGCATTTTTCGTATATTTGTATCATGAAAAGAGGTTTTTTATTCGTTTGTTTATGGTTATATTCCTTTAACTTTTGGGGGCGTGAGGTTATAGGGACGTATTGGAAGCCTATCGATAATACATTCGATTCGATTGCAGATGTGCTTGAATTGGAATTTATATCTACCGATAGTATTTATTATCGGGATTCGTTGATACAGGAATTATATACCATAGCCCGAGCTCACCATAAAGAACCGGTGTACCTGTGGCGAGCTAAATTTTGGGATGCAAGGTCGCAGCTTAAAAAGAATAATTCCGATTCTACAATTCATTTAATTGATGAGGCCTATCAGCAGGTAGATTCCATACGTTATGTTTATGATTATATGCGTGTTTTTCATTTATGGACAATTATGCATAAAAATCAGCCGCATGTTGCTTATAAGAATTTAAAGAAAATATCGGAGTATTATGCCCGGACGAACAATCTGTTCATGTTGGCTCATGCTTATATCGATATGGGAAACATACTGAGTCGCCTGAAAGATTATCCTAAGGCGTTGGAGTATTTGCAGAAAGCAGATTCTTATTATAAGAAACTGAATAAGCCGGTTTATCGGGCAAAAAACCAGTTGAATATTTCGAACGTTTTATATTCGATGAATGAAGAGGTGCAGGCCGAAAAAATTCTTTATAAGCTGTTGGAAAATCCTGTTTGTGTTGAAGATACGTCTTTCTATATCAATACTTTGTTATTGTTGACTGAACATGATGTACCTCTGGGTAAAAAATATGTTTCAGAAGCGTATCGATTGTCTACCGAATTTGCGAATAAAAGACTGTTGATTCAGTCGGAGTGTTTTATGGGGCGTTTTTACCAAAATAATCATAGACCGGATAGTGCTTTGTATTATTATAGAAAGGCATGCCGTAGAGTGGATATTCGGAATATCGACCTCATCGTCCCTGTCATAAAGAATATGTCGGAATGTTTTGCTGCCATACAGCAGGAGGACAGTGCTTATGTTTATTTGAACAGGTATGAACAATATAAAGATTCGTTGGATCAAGTAAACAGTTTGGCTGAGATTAGACGTATGGAAAGTCGGGCGGCCATAGAGAAACAGGAACTCGAATTGCAGCAGGCGGAAGAAAGAGGCAGGTTCCGGTTCGTTTTGATTCTTGTCGTTTGTGCATTCATACTTTGTATTGCCGCATTGATTTGTTATATATTTTGGAAAAAGAGTAGGGAGGAGAAGATAAAGAAACAATTGAAAGAGTTGGAAAATAAAGAATTGGTGACTCGGTTGGAGAATGAGATGTTGCAGAATAATTGTTTTAAAGTGGAATTGGAGTACAAAGATAGGGAGCTTGCCTCCAATTCGTTGATCATCATGGAGAAGAACCAAGTATTGAAATCTCTTGTCGATGAATTGGAAAAAGAAAAAGATGCCGGAAATATTCAATCGAACACGGCTTTGCAAATTAGTAACAATATAAGAATGCACTTGGGGACCGACGATGAATGGGATTTCTTTAAAATGCAATTTGTAAAGGTACATCCCGATTTCTTTGTTCGGTTGAAGACTTTGTGTCCATCTATTACCGAAGGGGAGCTTCGTTTATGTGCATATATCCGTACAGGTATGGAAAATAAACATATAGCCCAAATGCTCTCTTTACAACCTGAGAGCGTTAAGAAAAATCGTTATCGTTTGAGACAAAAGTTGAATTTGGGGAAAGAGTCGCTCGAAGATTTTTTGAGAGGTATTTAATATACTTGGAATGAGTTGTGTTTTATGGATTTACGAGATATAATCAACAGCATATATCCGATATCGGAGAAATCGATGGATAGGGTGTTATCTTGTTCTTTGGAACTCGGACGCCCTAAGGGGCATCGCCTATTGGAGGCAGGGAAAATCGAGTCGGATATATTCTTTATAAAAAGAGGAATTGTGAGGGCCTATGTTTCGCACGAAGGTAAAGATATAACGTTTTGGATCGGGAAAGAGGGGGCGACTATCATGTCATTGAAAAGTTATGTAAAGAATGAGGCTGGATACGAAACCATAGAGCTTATGGAAGATTCTCTTTTGTATTGCTTAAAGAGGAGCGATTTGTATCGCTTGTTTGAGGAAGACATCGATATAGCGAATTGGGGGAGAAAACTCGCCGAATTGGAATTTTTGCGAGCAGAGGAAAAACTAATTCCACTGTTATTCACGACGGCTTCCGAACGTTATAGAGTTTTGTTGGAGCGTACTCCCGATTTGTTACAAAGAATTCCCTTAGAATGTCTTGCCTCGTATTTGGGAATTACTCCTGTAAGTTTAAGCCGTATAAGGGCGAAGTTAAAATAAATTGGGCGATACCATGTTTCTTGGAGAAAGAACATTAGCTTATGTAGAAAAATTTATTCGCTTTTCATTTGTTCGAGTTATCGTTTGCACAACTGTTTGAAATCGCAATATTTACAATGCGATTCAACAGTGGTTTGTGAAAATGGTTTGTCGAGGTCGAATATATCTTCTAAACAACGAGTAAGGTATAGGTCGAATTCTTTTTCTACAATGTTAAAGTCTGTGAGAGGCTCTTTGTCGTATTTCAAGAAGGATTCGAATTTATCGAATAAGTTACGGACAATATAAATAGACGGCTGTAAAGGTTGCATAGGTGCTTTGTCTAGTTTATACAATTTGCAGTAAAATAACACCTGCATGATTGCTTTTTTACGATCTTTTTCAGAAGGGTCGAAAAGTTCTGTTACCGATTTGAAATCGAGTCTTTCTCGTCCGGTTTTATAATCGACGATACGAATAAGTCCGTTATGTTCGTCTACCCGGTCGATAAAGCCTTTCAACTGTATGGATCGGTTGTTTCCGATAGATATGTTTTTATGTATGGGAAGTTCAGAGGCTACATAGGAAAAAGGCGTAAGGGCACGGTCTTTTTCCAGAGTTTTGTCAATCAGTTTAAGAATGATTTCCCCAGTCAGGTAATCATACCCGGTTAGCGGTTCGGGGCTATGTGGAGTTTTGTAATACTCTTTGGCAAAACATTCTTCGAGATACCGGGTGAGCAAACTTTTGTCTTTGCGTATGGTGTCGATGTGGTCGGCGGTGACAGTTATTTTTTCTTTTTCGCCTTTGATACGGTTGTAGATTTTTTGCATCATACCGTGATAAATGCTACCGAAAGTACTGCTATCGACACTTTCTGCGACTTCGTCGGTTTGTTCTATCTTTTCGATGTATTGCAGATAAAATTGTAAAGGACAGTTCAAATAACGATTTATTGCACTGGCCGATAATGCGCTATTTCCTCCTTGCATGAAATCGGCTAATTTTTTTTCTATGCCATATTTCCGTTTATCGATGGAGATTGTTATCGGAGAGAAGGTCGCTATGTCGCAATTGATCTGTATTTCTTGTATGGGTATGCGGTAATGGTATTTCAGTTGGTATATATATCGGCTCACTTCTCCGCTTTTGAGTCCGTCGGTGCGACTGTCGTATAATAAGAATACCCGTTTAGCCCGGCTTATCATGCGGTAAAAGTAGTAGGCATAAATACTATCTTGATGCTCTGTCGTAGCCATGCCGAATCCTTTCCTTAAATTGTAGGGAATGAATGTGGCGGCTACTTTCTTAACGGGGAATACCCCTTCGTTCATGGAAAGGATAATAAGATTATCGAAATCGAGCGCACGAGTTTCGAGTACGCCCATGATTTGTAATCCCGATAAAGGCTCTCCTTGAAACGGTATGGAAATCGAAACGGCCATTTTCCCCAATAGCCGAAAGAATGTTTCTACGGTCATCTCTATGTCTTGTTTGGCGATAACATCACGTAACCGTTTGACGGTAATGTAGTAGTGATACATAAATTCCAGTTCTATCGCCGAGAATCCCACAGGAGTTTCTTTGTCGCCGGCTCCTGATGAATCGCTCCTATTTCCACCTTGTTGCAAATATTCGAGCAATTCTATCAGATAGGTTGCCGCTTCATCTGTCGTACGGGGGATAAGAAACAGAAGTTTTATCAGTCGATGATTCCCTAATTCTTTTGGGGAAACGAATGTGCGATTGTTTTCGTTGATGAAATTCGTTATTTGATAGGCTTTTTCGCCTATTCGGGACGCTATGAACCGGTGTCCCAATAATTGCTTTACATCGAGATGATAGAATCTCGGCTCTCCTTTTGAGAACCGGACGCGGCGCTGCATTTGGTATATTGATTCCATAAGTGCTGCGACAGTGGTGTGTTGCAACGTATATCCCATAGTGATGTTTACCGTAGAGATTTCCGGTGGAATGGAGTATAGCATAGGAAGCAGCAATTCTTCGTCGGGGAGAACGATGGCTGTATTGATGGCCTTTTCGGGAGATAAATGATTATTGTCGATAAGGCTTTGAAGTATATCTGTCGCTTGTTTTGCCTGCCCGACAGCCGACGGTATCGATATTAATTCGATCTGAGGCGTTTGTTCGATATGCTCGTTGATCTCGATTTTTGATGGGAATCTTCGTTTATTATCGTTGAGAAAGAACGCCGCTTTGTTATATGAATCTTGCAAGGTGGGAGCGTAATAATCCCAATAGAAATCTCCTATGCCGATGTCGCGTAAATATTCCATGAATATTTTTTCGGCTTCGGTGATAGCATTGAATCCGATAAATACCACTTGTGTATAAGGTAAGTCGAGAGCTTCTTTCCGTTTACTTTGTTCGGCGACGTCTCGGAATATCATGCCTTCATAGGCTTTGTTTCGAGAGGATAGTTCATCTCGTAATCCGGTATAAAGATCGAAAAGGATTTGCCACAGTTGAATGAATTGCTGTTTATTATCGCTTTCGGTGGAAGGAAAAAACAGATGCCCCCAGAAACGTTTGACGATTTCTATTTGCTCTTCGGTCAGATAAAATTCGTCTATCTCTTTCAGATCGTGTATATTGGTAAATAATTGCCGAGTATCGACCATGTATTTATCCACATCGTCGAAATCACCTAACAGCATGTCTCCCCAAAAGACGAAATTGTCGAATGTCTCATCGCTCTTTCTCAGTTCGATGTATTTTTTATACAACGTTACAAGTAGGCTGATTCGGTCTATTAAGGTATAGGGCGATAGCTCGGCCATTAGGTCGTTTATCGTGGTTACTTTGGGCGAGAAGATCGGTTTCCCGGAAACTTCGGCCAAATATTTTTGAAAAAAGATGCCGCTTCGCCGGTTGGGAAAAACAAATGCAAGTCGAGAGATTTCGTTACCGTATTTTTTGTAAAAGGCTTGGGCTATGCGATATAGAAAGGGTGTCATATTGTAATGTAAAATTTATGACTACAAGTTTACGCTTTTTATTCGGATTTTGGAATGGAGACTGCAAATATTCACTCTGTGGTATAGGATTCTGAATAGTTTATGACTAAATGGGAAGCAAATAAATTTTGTTCTGTATTTACCATACATTATCTTTGCAGACTGTAATATAAAAGATATGATATCGATAGAAGGACTTTCGGTCGCTTTTGGAGGAAATACACTATTTGACAATATTACTTATGTAATTAATAAAAAGGATCGCATTGCATTGGTGGGGAAAAATGGTGCGGGGAAATCGACTATGTTGAAAATCATAGCCGGGTTGCAGGCTCCGACATCGGGTAATGTGAATATGCCGAAAGACCTTACGGTGGGATATCTTCCCCAGCAAATGAATCTATCCGATACTCGTACGGTAATGGAAGAGGCGGAACAGGCTTTTTCTTATATATTCGAATTACAGTCGCGTATAGAGCGCATGAATACCGAATTGTCCGAGAGTACCGATTATGAGTCGGAATATTATCAGGAGTTGATAGAGCGGGTTTCCAATGCTAATGAGCAATTGGCTCTTATCGGGGCATCCAATTATCAGGCAGAGATAGAGAAAACTTTAATAGGGCTTGGATTTACACGAGAGGACTTCGGACGGGATACGTCGGAGTTCAGCGGAGGGTGGCGTATGCGTATCGAATTGGCGAAGTTGTTGTTACAGCGTCCCGATGTGCTTTTACTTGATGAGCCCACCAACCATTTGGATATAGAGTCTATACAATGGCTCGAAAGTTTTTTATCGACTCGCGCCAATGCGGTCGTATTGGTTTCTCACGACCGGGCGTTTATCGATAATGTGACAACACGGACGATTGAAATCTCTTTGGGGCGCATTTATGACTATCAAGTCAATTATTCTCGTTATGTTGTTCTCCGGCAAGAGCGTCTCGAACAGCAGATGAGAGCTTATGAGAACCAGCAGAAACAGATACAGGATACCGAGGCTTTCATCGAGCGTTTTCGTTATAAGGCAACGAAGTCGGTGCAGGTACAGTCGCGTATCAAGCAACTAGCCAAACTCGAACGAGTAGAAGTGGACGAAGTAGATACCTCCCGGTTGAATCTAAAATTCCCACCGGCGCCTCGTTCGGGCGATTATCCTATTATCGCCGAAGGAGTAGGAAAGAATTATGGCAGTCATGTGGTTTTTTCGAATGCCACGTTTACGATTAAACGAGGCGAAAAAGTCGCTTTTGTCGGGAAAAACGGTGAAGGAAAATCGACTTTGGTAAAATGTATCATGGGCGAAATTCCCTATACAGGAACTTTGAAGATAGGACATAATGTAAAGATCGGGTATTTTGCTCAAAATCAAGCGAGCTTGCTCGACGAATCTATTACGGTTTTCGATACGATCGATCGGGTTGCGGTAGGGGATATTCGTACAAAAATACGAGATATACTCGGTGCTTTCATGTTTGGGGGAGAGGCTTCGGACAAGAAAGTAAAAGTTTTGTCGGGAGGGGAGAAGACCCGATTGGCAATGATACGTCTATTGCTCGAACCTGTCAATTTGCTTATTCTCGATGAGCCGACTAACCATCTGGATATGCGTACCAAAGATGTGCTGAAACAAGCGATTCGTGATTTTAATGGGACGGTAATTCTTGTTTCCCACGACCGGGAATTTCTCGATGGTTTGGTTTCGAAAGTATATGAGTTCGGTGGAGGACAGGTGCGAGAGCATTTGGGCGGAATTTATGATTTTCTGGAAAGTCGTAAGTTGGATTCTTTGCGAGAGCTTGAACAACGAGCCACAGTTTCGAAAACAGAGAAGGACGGAAATATTTCGAAAGATTCTGCTTCCCCGGCCAAATCGGAGTATTCTAAGTTGTCGTATGAAGAGCAAAAAGAGTTTGCCCGTCGTTTGAGAAAGGCCGAAAAGGTGGTTGCAGATATTGAATCGGAGATTGCTGGTTTGGAGAAACGAATAGCCGAGGTGGAGGAAAAGTTGGCAACGCCCGATGGTGCGGCGGATACTTCGTTATACGAACTACATGGGCAGTTGAAGAAGCAACTCGATGATGTGATGTGGAAATGGTCCGAGGCCTCCGAAGTATTGGATAAATTACAGAAATAAATATAGCAAAAGTCGAATGCAAAAAGCTAAGTTCGATTAGAATCTTTGAGGAAACGCATTTTATATTCTACAAAGTGAATGAAACATATAAAAATGAAAGTAAAATGAAAAGAGTAATGATTTTATCGTTTGCTGCTGCTTTGCTTGCTACTGGTTGTACAAGCAAATCGACCGTAAAGACTCCGGGTATCGATCTTTCCAATCTCGATACGACGGTAGCTTGTGGTGATGATTTTTATGATTATGCGTGTGGCGGCTGGATGAAGAAAAATCCGTTGAAGCCTGAGTATGCTCGTTTCGGATCTTTCGACCAATTACGTGAAAATAACCGAGAACAAATTCGATTGTTATTCGAAGAATTAGGTAAACAAAAGGCTGAACCGGGTAGTATCGCTCAAAAAATTGGCGATTTGTACAATATGGGATTGGATAGTGTGCGATTGAATGAGGAGGGAGCTTCTCCTATTGCGGAAGAATTGAGTCGTATACAATCACTTTCCGGTAAAGAGGCGATAAGTGCCATGATAGGAGAGATGCATCGTACCACATCTGCCCCATTTTTTGCCATATATGTGGATGCCGATGCTAAGAACAGTACGATGAATATCGCAGGTTGGTATCAGGCGGGTATGAATATGGGTGACCGTGATTACTATATAGCCGACGATGAAGCCAATAGCAAGATACGGGATAGTTATCGCAACTATATTCAGAAAATATTTACATTGTCGGGATACAGTGCCGAGTCCGCAGCGCAAGCAGCTGCTACCGTATTGAAGGTGGAGACCGAAATCGCTAAGGCCGCTTTTACTCGCGAAGAGTTGCGTGATCCTCAGGCGGGTTATAATGTTATGACAATTGATGAATTGAAAAAGCAATTCGGCGGTCTGGATTGGGATATTTATTTTAATACGGTGGGTTTAGACAGCTTGAAAAAGATAAACATCGGTCAGCCGCGTACATTGAAAGCTGTAAATAATTTGCTGAAAACATTGAACGAGCAAGAGATTCGCGATTATCTGGCGTTCAACTGTATCGACGGTGCAGCTCCCTATTTGAGCGATGACTTTGTAAATGCTCATTTCGATTTCTATTCGAAGACTTTATCGGGGAAAGAACAAATTGAACCTCGTTGGAAACGTGCTCTCGATGTCCCTAACAGTCTCTTGTCGGAGGCCGTGGGCGAAATGTATGTTGCTAAATATTTCCCTCCTGAGGCAAAAGAGCGTATGGTACAACTTGTTGCGAATTTGCAGACCGCACTGGGACAACATATAGACAGCCTTGAATGGATGAGCGATGAAACCAAAGCGAAAGCTCATGAGAAACTAAACAACTTTTATGTAAAGATCGGTTATCCCGATAAATGGCGCGATTATACAGGTTTGACGGTGAATCCGAAAGATAGTTATTATGCCAATATTCGTCGTGCAGCCGAATTTGAAACTTTATATTCTCTGAAAGATGAGGGGAAACGTGTGGATAAGACCAAGTGGTATATGAGTCCTCAAACCGTTAATGCTTATTATAATCCGAGCTCTAACGAAATTTGTTTCCCTGCCGGAATTTTGCAGCCTCCATTCTTTAATTTTGATGCCGATGATGCCGTTAATTACGGGGCTATCGGTGTCGTTATAGGACATGAAATGACTCACGGATTCGACGATCAAGGGCGCCAGTTCGATAAAGATGGTAATCTTAATGATTGGTGGACTTCTGCCGATGCTGAGCAATTTACTAAACGAGCTGAAATTTTGGCTTCGCAATATGATAACATTGTTGTGCTCGATACAGTGCATGCCAATGGTCATTTTACATTAGGTGAGAATATTGCTGACCATGGAGGTTTACGCATTGCTTATACTGCATTGCATAATACTTTCGATGGTGTGGAGCCGGCTCCGATCGATGGATTTACTGCCGATCAACGTTTCTATCTGGCGTATGCTGCATTGTGGGCCGGCAATATTAGAGATGCCGAAATTCTCCGGTTGACGAAGATTGACCCACACTCGTTGGGCCGTTGGCGTGTCAATGCTGCGTTGCGTAATATGGAAACTTTCTTTAAGGCGTTTGATATTAAAGAAGGAGATGCCATGTACATGGCTCCCGAAGATCGGGTGATTATTTGGTAATGGATTGTAGCAAACAAAAAAGGAGATAATCCCATTGGGATTATCTCCTTTTTTGTTTATATCTTAATTGAAATATCGGGAAATTTGGAGAATATCTAATTCTACGAGATCGAGATGTTTTTGTATTTTGTGTAACGGTAGATTTAGTTTGCGAGATATTGCCTCGTCGCTTAGTCCCTTTTTTCGCAGTTGATAAATAAGTTTTTGTAGATCGCTCATTCGCTCTGAAATTCGTACGAGTTCTTTATCGTATAAGTCTTCGGGTGTGATGACTCTTAAATATTGTTCCATTTGACGTTGAGTCGTGTAGGCTTGTCGATATTGCCTTAATACATTTTTGTAATCGTGAACAAAAATGGAGATGAGTAATTTGAAGAAAAATTGCTTGACTGTCGGCGGCAGCATAAACTTTTTTGTTTTTTAGTTGTATATATTAAAACCTCCGCCTAATTCACATTCTTCAAAAGATGTCTTACTTGCTTTCACAGAATGGTGTGTGTTACACATGATTAGGCGGAAGGTTTAAAATCCTTCTTCCTATTTTGTAACACACACATATTTTCCCTAATGTAAGCAAGTAAGACGACTCAAAATTAAGCAATAGATTTGAATAAAAGGAGGTGCTTGATTTCATTTTTTTGAAAAAATGGCTATTCTATTATAGTCCGAATTTTTTAATGGTTTATAGACTATTTAAATGGGTTTCTAAATAAAAAAACGCAGGCGTTATCGACCTGCGTTTTTTTATTTTTATAAGAATAATTTTTTATCCTGCTCTTTTTTCAGTGGACATGTAATATTTTCTTATTGAACTTTTTCGATGATGATTATCGGAGTTTGGGGTTGTTGATATAATGCTGCATGAAAGTTGTCTATCATGTAAAATCCGGTAACTTTACCGAGTGCCGATAAGAATAATTGCTCCGTTTTCATATCTGGACAAGCCATGCGGGTAGTTGCTACTTGTGTAAAAGCTATTCCGAAAGCGGTTCCATCTAGAGAAATCCCTCCGAACATACGGTTACAGCCTGCAAATCCAGATAATTTTGCCTCTGGGATATCGATAACCATAGTCGGATTTTCTTCGGTGATTTTTTTTCCGTCGATAGTTGTGACTTTCCAAGAACCATTTAATAGATCTACCATTCGTTTTTCAAGGGTCATCACAGATTTCCCTTTTTCGTCACAGAATTTGATAGATAGCTCTTTGGTATCAGCTCGTTTATAAGAGCGGGTTTCGTTCAAAGCATTGAGGACAGTACGATCTGTAACTTCTGGTCGGCAGGCCTTCATCGTCGAGATGAGCGATTCGAAACGTAACCCATTCTCATTTTCGAAAAATGCAGTGCCGTTTATCACGTTGCAACCGTCGTTGCCGTAAATACGTCCGTTTGTGAGATCGAAAGTGATTTCTACTGGTGAATCGCCTATAACGGTTTTACCTTTGGCTGTTTTTATAATCCATGTCCCGTTGAGTTCTTCTCGATTTATAGAAATGTTTTTCTTCTCATTGGTTTGTGATGTGGGAGTTTGAGTTTGTGTCATACTTCCTTTTTCAGTCGTTTTACAAGATACTGCGGATAGAAGTAAAATAATGAATCCGGTAAAAAGAAAATTTTTCATTATATATATTTGTTTTGGTTATATGCAAAGATAACAAATAAATTCTCGAAAAGTAGGACATTTTTTTATTTGTTATATATTAGGCTAATTCTTTCCCTACATAAGTTCCTTTTTCTTTGAGATTCAGTATTCCCGGATATTCTGGTTGCTTGTACCGGACACAGAGAACTATAATAATGAATAATATGCTTGCAAAGATTGTCCAGCCCGTGATTTCTTTGAGAGCCGACAACATGGCTTGTACTTGAATGCGTCCCGATACTTGCATGGTCGCAAGAGTAGTCGCGGTTTCAGCACTATGTCCTTGCATGAATTGACAGCCTTTCACCGTTTGATTGAAGCTGCCTGCGATTTCTGGATTCATCAAGTCTACTCCTGTCGATAGTGTGGCCATATAATGTTGCTGACGTTCGTTCAATAAGTTGGAATAAATCGCTGTTCCTACGGTCGGCCCGATAATTGACCGGGCAAAGAGCATTACAAAAATCCAAGACGACATATATTTGAGAGGCAGGCGTATACTACCCAATACGGCACACATGGTATAGAGTATCATCATACCGGTCGAGCGCAGTATCGTGGCCCATATCATGTGTTCATAAAGACCCATGCTTTGGTATTGGAAATACATATATATGGCGTAGGCTGTGATGAAACTGAACCCGAATGCGAAGATATATTTGAAGGGTACCTTGAAAGCCGATAGAATCATGCACAATATGGCTCCTATTACATATCCTACCAATGAATAGTTTCCCAACATGGCATTTTGGAAATTGTCTATTTTCATGGATATGCTGGTGAATACGCTCACGAACATGGCGCTGCAATTAATCATCATAAGCATGATGAATGTTATTGAAGCGAAAATAACATTCTTCTGTTTGAATACTCCTAGTTTCAGATAGGGGTGTTTCAAGTTTCCCTCAATAAAAATGAGAGCGGCCGTGGACAGTAGGAATAATATGGCGGCCAGCCGTATGTAGTAGTTGTCAAACCAGTCGAGTGTTTTACCATAAATCAGTATGAATGACCCAGCCATCATCATCAATGATGCGGCAATTACATCGCCGAATTGACGGAGATTGAAGTTGAGTTTTTTCAGATGCCTCTGATATTTCATGGTGGAAAGAACAACGACGATTGAGAGCATCAACATTCCCATCATATAGTAATAGACATATTGCCATTCATATTCATAGGCAAGCCATGCGGTCAACGAATTACCGGCTTGCGCGAAGAGCATGAAAAAGAGATAAATGATAGGTTGTGTGAGGCCTTTGGCTTGATCGTTCTTGTCGGCAACTACGGGATCGGTGGCTTCGGCTCCCGGGGTGATGATGTCGCTGGCCTCTATCTTAAATGCATACAGTATGAGAGCAAATAGATTTATCAAAGTGAGAGCCATGCGGATAAAACCCGTAATGAGACTGCATAACATGAGTAGTAACCAACTGTCTGTAATTGCACAAATATAGCTGAGCCAAAATAACAGAATGAAGCCTGTCATTAACATCATTTTGGGTCTCCTCACAGCCAAGACTCGTTGCATAAATGGTGCGAATACTACCATGCCGATTGCTCCGGCATAGCTTGCATATTGAATGTGCTCCGAGATAATTCCAAGACCGGACGACATCTCTCCACTATTTATGGTATATGCCCCGTTAATGAACATAATAGGGCAGAATAGCATGATGAGTATGATGATTCCCAGTGGTTTTGGAACCCAGTCGTAAAAAGGATAATTTTTTGTGTGAGCCATTTTTACAATTTAGCTTTTATAATAACCATCATTCCGGCTGCTAAGAGTCGGTTGTCTTCTTCCGATAATTCGTCGAACTCGATTCTTACAGGAATACGTTGTTGTATTTTTACGAAATTCCCGGCTGAATTATCGGTAGGTACTAAGGAGTATTTAGAACCCGTGGCTCCCGATATGGCCGATATGTGTCCCGAAAACTCTTTATCGGGAAAGGCATCGACTTTGATGCTTACTTTTTGGCCTTCGTATAAATTGGCTATTTGGGTTTCTTTATAATTGGCAATCACCCATTTTTGAGTATCGGGTATGATATAAGTGAGACTTTGACCGCCTTGTACAAATTGTCCGTCCTCTAAGGCCCGTCTTCCTAGTGTTCCGTCACAAGGGGCGGTAACTACTATATAGGACAAATTTAATCGAGCCATTTCCAAAGCTGCTTGGGCTCTTAATATTCCGGCTTCGACCGATGCTTTGCGGTTTGTAACTTCGTTTACTCCCGAAGTGGCTGCGGCTTTTTGTTTTTTCAGAGCTTCTAACTTGGCGAGTGTTGCTGTTAACTCGGTTTCGAGTTGTTCCACTTGTATGGGGGTAGCCGCATTACGTTGTAATAAGTTGCGGTAACGAGTCAAGTCTTTTTGCAATTTGCTTATGCGTGTATTTATTTCCTCGATAGAGGCATCGTAAACCGAAGCAGTCGCCTGTGTCGTCGTCAAACTGGAAGATAAGATTGCAATTCCGTTTTCGGCATCTTTCAAAGCCGCCTCGGCTTCCGATACTCGTATACGGTATTCTCTATCGTCCAGAACAAGTAATGTGTCGCCTTTGTGTACGAATTGGTGTTCGGTGAAGTAAACTTTCTTTACATATCCCGGTACGCGTATGTTGATTGGCGATATATATTGTTCTATTTGGGCATCGTTGCTGGTTTCGCAGCGTTTGTAATTGAGAAAAAGGCAAGCCGCTTCATAAACTCCGTAGCATAGAACGATGATACCGATTGCATTTAATGTATGTTGTCCGAAACGCAATGCTTTTAATTTTTTACTCCGTTTATAATGAGAGCTATTTTCTTTTTTCATAATTGTAAAAGTATTTATATATACTGATTATTAATTTTACAGGATTATTGGGTGAGAATATCGAGTTGTTGGGTTAATTTCAGCAAATTCAATTCTGCTATTTTATAATTGTAGTGCGCGCTCAAATAGCCGTTTTGGGCTTCGGTTAATCGGAGCTCATCTTGTAGGAGCTCGGTCATGGAAGCTATTCCTTCTTTGTATTTATCGGTTGTAACCAAGTAAACTTCTTCGGCCAACTTGTAGTTGCTTTGTTGTTTTTCGTAATTGCGTTGATTGTTCATCAAATCCGATACCGAGTTGGTGTACTGTGTTTCTAGTTGTTTGCGGGTATTTTCCTGTTGGAGTACAGCTTTTCGGTATTCGACGTTGGCTTGTTGTTTTTTGGTGTGTTTGCTCAGACCATCGAAGATGGGTATTTTCAAGGACAGGCCGAAGTTGAATGATTCGTACCATTTGTTGGATATATGAGAGTGAAAGAAATGTTTGAATTTATCTGTATAAGCCGAATAAGCCAGTTGGCTGGTGAAATTGAGCGAAGGTATGTAACCTTGATTGATTATTCGTCCTTGTTTCTTTAATAATTGGGTTTGAGTATCCAGTAATTGGAGTTCATATAGCGAATCTGATAAACCATTGAAACGCACATTCCCGGTTATGTCGGGATTGAGCGGGGTAAGAGTTATCTCGTATTCCGAAGGAAGGTCAAGCGTATATTTCAGAAGGTTGAGTTGCTGGTTAAGCATAGCTTGGGCGTTGTGATATTGAACCCTCATATTTTCGAGATTTATTTCAACACGTTTTACATCTACGTCCATAGCCATTCCATTATCGAAGAATGCTTGTGTGATGTTGCGAAGGGAATCTAGACGGGCGATATTTCCTTCGATAATTTGTAATTGACAGATGGTCGTTTGTCCCAAGAAATAGAGTTTTCCTATTTCGACGATAAGATCCTCTTTGGCTTTTTCGTAAGACAATAGGTCTATTCGATTTACTAATTCCGAGATGGCGATACTTGTATATAGGGTCTGATTATATAATGGTAATTGCAGTTGTAAACCGCCATTGGCATTGTATCGTAGTGTCTTGGTGACGTTATAGGGAGTTCCATATTTGCTTCCGTCGGTTACCGAAACGGCCGGTTCGGGACTATTGGTAAAATTGGCGAAAGCATTGATGACCGGTAACAGTTTGAACCTGTTTTCAGAGATCCCGTATTTGCTTTTTTGGACATTTAGATTTTTATTTTGCAGAGAGAGATTATTCGCTATGCCCATTTCGATGCATTCTTTCAATGTCATCACTTGTCCAGATTGGGCATAATTGAGTGCAATAAATAAAAAACAGCACAAAAATACGCTAGTGACTTTTTTCATAAATTAATACCTATTTGTTCGGGGGACAAAGGTAGATTGAAAAAAGTCACTTTTTTAGAGGAAAAACAAACCAAAATTGTTCTAAAACACGGATTAAATATGGTTATTCTTCATTCCGTTTCGGATATCGGGTCGGGCGTATCAACAATCGTAAGGTGGCGTTATAGGTAAAATAGTACCAACACCAGTTTAGAAAAGTGATAATTTTATTTTTCATGCCTAATATGGAAACCAAATGAACTCCCATCCATGTGAACCAAGCCGGCCGCCCGTATAATTTTAGATAGGGCAAGTCGGCTACGGCACGATTACGGCCGATGGTTGCCATGTTTCCTTTATCTTTATAATGAAAAGGCGTTTCGAAACTATTCCGGTTCAAATTTTTTGCTAACAATTTGCTTTGTTGTATGGCTACCTGAGCTACTTGCGGGTGACCTTTGGGATAGTTTTTTTCGGTAAGCAGGGCTATATCGCCGATTGCGAAAAGGTTTTCACACCCGACGACCTGGTTGTATTCGTCTGTGACGATTCGTCTTCCTTTCCCTATGGACGTTTCTGGAATTCCTTTCAAAGGTTCGCCGGTGATACCTGCTGTCCAGATGAGGGTATGGCATTTTATTTTATCGCCGTTGTCAAAACTCACGTAAGTCCCGTCGAACGATTTCATGGTATGTCCGGTAATGACTTCGACTTCGAGTTGTTCGAGGTATTGTCGAGATTTGGTAGAGGCTTCTGTACTCATATTCTGTAATAGGCGGTCTGAACCTTCGACGATAACGACGCGCATATCGCAAGGACTGATCTCGGGATATTCTCGAGACAGAATGTACTTTTTCATTTCACCCAAAGCACCCGCTATTTCGACTCCGGTCGGGCCTCCGCCGACAACCGTGAAGCAGAGAAGCGTGCGGCGCGATTCGGGATCGGCGCAGGTACAGGCCCGCTCTAAACAGAATAGTATTTCATTTCTTAGTCGGATAGCCTCGGCAGTAGATTTCAGAGTATATACTCGTTCCCTTAATTCGGGCATATTGAAAAAATTATTGGTTGTGCCTGTGGCGAGTACCAAATAATCATAATTTATATTTCCTGTATTGGTCGTTAAAATTTGCTTTTGAGTATCTACTGCAAGAGCTTCTCCCATATGGAAACGGACGTGACGTAATTTACGTAGCTCTTTCCTAAAAGGAAAACAAATGGCGGCCGGTTCAAGTCCCGACGAGGCTATTTGATAAAACAGAGGAGGAAAGGCATGAAAATTTTTTCTATCGACTAAGGTCACTCTGAACTTTTCGGGATTAATTCGTTTGGCCAGTAAAAATCCGGCAAATCCGCCTCCGACGATAACGATGTGTTGTAGTTTTTTTTCTGTGCTCATGTCTGTGCAATTTTGAGGTATAAAGATACGAAAAAAGTTTCTTCTTTTTTATATAAGACATTTTGGCGTAAAAAATGTTCATTCGATGTGTTGGGAAAGAAAAATCTTATAAAATGCTCTCAGGGTTGTGTTGTTTTGTCATTATTTACGTACATTTGTCTGATAATCATGTTAAGGCATTTAATGAAACTTATATTCAAGTCAAATATCATATTTCTATTGCTGTCGTTTTCCTCTTTTTTATCTGTGGCGCAGATTAATACCGATAGAGTGATGAATATCGGACGTAATGCACTTTATTTTGAGGACTATATTCTGTCGATGCAATATTTCAATCAAGTAATAAAGGTAAAGCCGTATATGGCCGAGCCTTATTTTTATAGAGGAGTTGCGAAGTTGAGCCTCGATGATTTTAAAGGGGCAGAAGAAGATTGTACCCTTTGTATCGAACGTAATCCTTTTATTGTCAATGCCTATCAAGTTCGGGGGATTGCCCGACAGAATCTTGGGGATTATCAAGGCGCTATCGACGACTATACCGAGGGTTTGCGTTATGCCCCCGAAGATAGGTCTTTTTTGAATAATAAGGCTATTGCCGAAGTGCAGTTGAAAAAATATGACGAAGCCGAAAAAAGTTTCGATAAACTCATAGCTTTGCATCCGAACTATTACAACGGTTATATGAGTAGGGCCCAATTCTATTTGGAGAAGGGCGATACGATAAAAGCGATTGATGATATAGATAAAGCTATTTCGATAGATAAATATATATCGGGAGCATATGCTCAACGGGCTATTATTAAAGTGTTGCACGATGCCGATTATGATTCGGCTTTGGCCGATATGAACGAGGCTTTGAGGCTCGATCCCAAAGAAGTGTCTTACTATTTCAATAGGGCTCGTATAAAATATCATCAAGATGATTTGCAGGGAGCTATGGCCGATTATGATTATATATTGAAACTTGATCCCGATAATACGATGACCTACTACAATCGGGGATTATTGCGTATGCAAGTAGGTGAACGGAATAAGGCTATATCCGACTTTACAAAAGTAATAAAGGCTGAACCGGACAATTATTTCGCAATTTATAATCGAGCTTTGTTATATGATATGATCGGGAATTATAGAAAGGCTATTTCTGATTTTAACGTAGTTTTGGAACAGTACCCCGATTTTGCCGCGGGTTTTTATGCTCGCTCTGAGGCGAAACGGAAAATGGGCGATATGAAAGGCGGTGAAAAGGATTTCATGCTAGCTATGGATTTACAAAAGAAGACCCAGTATGAACCGATCGATGAAAATACAGTAGCTTCGAATAATAGTAAAAAATCGGGACAAGCAGCCGATGAGCGGTCTGAGTCTGATAAAAATATTAATAAGTTCAATCAAATATTGGTAGCCGATGCCCATACCGAATATAAGCCGGAATATGAGAATAAAATTCGGGGACGGGTACAAGATCAGAATGTGCAAGTATCCGTACAGCCAATGTATGTGCTTACTTATTATGAAAGACCCGATGCCGTTCGTCAGAATATTTATTATGTAAGGGAACTCGAAGAGTTGAACGATACCCATGTGTTTAGCAAGAAATTATTGCTTACGAATGCCGAGGCGGCACTGCTATCCGATCAGGTAAACTATCATTTCTCTTCCATAAATGATTATTCCCGTCTTATAGAGATAAATCCTTCTAATCCATTGGCCTATTTCGGTCGAGCTGTCGATTTTATGCTTGTTCAGGATTTTTCTAGTGCTCTTGACGATTTGAATAGAGCTATTATGACGAGTCAAAATTTTACGTTAGCCTATTTCCTTCGGGCTGTTGTAAGAGCGAAACAAATAGAATATCAACTTTCGGCGGAGTCTGTACAGAGTATAGATTTTCAACAGGTGCGCTCGAAAAACTCCAAAGATTTCTCTTTGTCTGGATTACCGGCAGTGGGAAATGAGAGCTTGAAAATGGAATATGAGATGGTGCTGCGTGATTATGAGAAGGTGATAGAGTCTGCACCGCGGTTTATATATGTATATTACAATCGTGGAAATCTGCGTTGTTCCCAGCAAGATTATAGGGGTGCTATTGCCGATTATACCGAGGCGATACGGTTACGTCCCGATTTTGGAGACGCTTATTATAACCGAGGGTTAGTCTATTTAAAACAAGGCGATACGGTTAAAGGTACGGCAGATTTGAGTAAAGCGGGAGAGTTGGGAGTTGTGGCTGCGTATAACTTGTTGAAACGAATGAGCGATTAAAAGATTTTTATAAATATCCGTTTGGGTAATGAAATAATTATTATTTTTGTGCCTTGGAAAAAGAGGCGCAGTCATGTGTCTCTATTATTAAATGTATAAAATAGAAACGTTTTTTGAAAAACGTTGAAAATAGATAAGGACAGAAAAATGATGATTAAGATTACGTTTCCCGATAATTCGGTAAAGGAATTTGAATCTGGTATTACACCTTTACAAATAGCCGAGAGTATAAGTCCAAGATTGGCTCAGGAAGTTCTTGCGGCGACAGTCGATGGACAGGAGTGGGATCTTTCTCGTTCCATAAACGCAGATGCTGCTATTAAACTTTTCAAGTGGGACGATCCAGAGGGAAAACATGCATTTTGGCATTCTTCGGCACACTTGTTGGCCGAGGCATTACAAGAACTATATCCCGGTATTAAATTCGGTATAGGCCCGGCTATCGAAAATGGATTTTATTATGACGTGGACCCGGGGGATGCTACTATTACGGCGGCCGATTTTCCTACGATAGAGGCTAAAATGCTCGAATTGGCGAGCCGTAAAGAACCGATTGTTCGGAAAGAAATATCGAAGGCCGATGCTCTCGACCGATTCGGTAAACGTGGAGAAGAATATAAAGTTGAACTTATCAGCGAACTCGAAGACGGTACGATAACTACTTATACGCAAGGTGCGTTTACCGATTTGTGCCGGGGACCTCATTTGCCCAATACGGGGCTTATCAAGGCCGTGAAGATAACTTCTTTGGCCGGGGCATATTGGAGAGGCGATGAGAAGCGTAAACAATTGGTTCGTGTATATGGCATCACGTTCCCGAAGAAGAAGTTACTCGATGAGTATCTTGTTTTGATGGAAGAGGCGAAAAAACGAGACCATCGTAAAATTGGCAAGGAAATGGAACTCTTTGCTTTTTCTTCCAATGTGGGGCCGGGATTACCTCTTTGGTTGCCGAAAGGGACACAACTGCGGGATCGCCTTGAAGCTATGTTGCGTAAAGTTCAAAAACGTTTTGGGTATTTGCAGGTGATTACTCCTCATATAGGAAATAAGATGTTGTATGTGACATCGGGGCATTATGCCAAATATGGGAAAGATTCTTTCCAGCCCATTCATACGCCGGAAGAAGGAGAAGAATATTTGTTGAAGCCTATGAACTGTCCGCATCACTGTGAGATTTACAAGGTGACACCGCGGTCTTATAAAGATCTTCCTCTTCGTTTTGCAGAGTTTGGTACAGTTTATCGATATGAACAAAGTGGCGAGTTGCATGGTTTAACTCGTGTACGTAGCTTCACCCAAGACGATGCGCATATATTCTGTCGCCCGGATCAGTTGAAAGACGAGTTTTTGAAAGTAATGGATATTATATTCATTATCTTCAAAGCTTTGAAGTTCGATAATTTCGAAGCCCAAATCTCTTTGCGCGACCCTAACAATCGCGAGAAGTACATCGGTAGCGATGAAAATTGGGAAAAAGCGGAGCGGGCCATTGTCGAGGCTTGTGAAGAGAAGGGGTTAAAAGCCAGAGTCGAATATGGTGAAGCTGCATTCTATGGTCCTAAACTCGATTTCATGGTTAAAGATGCCATCGGCCGGCGTTGGCAATTGGGAACCATACAAGTGGATTACAACTTGCCGGAACGTTTCGAACTCGAATACACCGGTAGCGATAACCAGAAACATCGTCCGGTAATGATTCACCGGGCTCCTTTCGGTTCTATGGAAAGGTTTGTTGCAGTTCTCATCGAGCATACGGGCGGAAAATTCCCGTTGTGGCTTACTCCCGATCAAGTGGCTGTTCTGCCTATAAGCGCTAAATTTAACGACTATGCGCAACAGGTTGTTAGCGAATTGGCCGAGAAGGATATTCGGGCATTTGTCGATGACAGGAATGAAAAGATAGGGCGGAAGATTCGCGATAACGAGCTGAAAAGAATTCCTTATTTGCTCGTTGTCGGTGAAAAAGAGTCTGAAAATGGTGAAGTTTCTGTAAGAAAACAGGGCGAAGGTGATAAAGGTTCGATGAAAATTGCTACCTTTGCCGAAAATTTAAATGCAGAAGTAGAAGAATTACTCAAAGAATGGTAGTCTGAATGGATAAAAAACCGCAACCGCAACCGCAGTCCAGTAGGCCAAACAAGCCTATGTTTGCAAAAAAGAATGATATAAAAGACCAATATCGTGTCAATGAACGTATTCGGGCGAAAGAAGTTCGTTTGGTCGGTGACAATGTAGAGCAAGGGGTATATACCATACAAGAAGCTATACATATGGCTGACGAACAAGGCCTTGACTTGATAGAAATTTCGCCTAATGCAGTGCCGCCGGTATGTAGGATTTTAGATTATCAAAAGTTCCTCTATCAGCAGAAAAAACGTCAGAAAGAGCAGAAAGCTAAGTCGACGAAGATTGTTGTTAAGGAGATCCGTTTCGGGCCTCAAACCGATGATCACGATTATAATTTCAAATTGAAACATGCCATCGGTTTTCTGAACGAAGGAGCAAAAGTGAAGGCTTATGTCTTTTTTAAGGGTCGTTCTATTCTGTTCAAGGAACAGGGTGAAGTGCTCTTGTTGCGTTTCGCGAACGATTTGGAAGACTATGGAAAAGTGGAGATGATGCCGGTTCTGGAAGGTAAGCGTATGATCATCATGATAAGCCCGAAGAAAAAATAAATAGGATATTTGACAAACTATTCATTCAATTATAAAATTAAAATTTAGTAAAATGCCAAAGATTAAAACTAATTCCGGTGCCAAAAAGAGGTTCGCCCTTACCGGAACAGGAAAAATCAAGAGAAAACATGCTTTCAAAAGTCACATTTTGACTAAGAAAACGAAGAAGCAAAAAAGAAATCTTACTCACATGGGAACGGTAAATACCGTTGATGTAAACAATGTAAAAGCATTGTTGGGTATGAAATAAGCTTCGGCGATTTCTAAAATTTTTCTCAAAAAAGAGTAGTTTCAAATTTTATTAACCGAATGTTTTTAGCTTGAAGTTTACCTTGAACGGTAGCGCTAACATTCAAAACAGAAAAAACTATGCCAAGATCAGTAAATCACGTTGCTTCAAGAGCAAAAAGAAAAAAGATTCTTAAACTTACCCGCGGTTATTATGGTTCTCGTAAAAACGTTTGGACCGTTGCCAAAAATACTTGGGAAAAAGGTTTGACGTATGCTTACCGTGACCGTAAAAATAATAAGCGTAATTTCCGTGCGTTGTGGATTCAACGTATCAATGCGGCTGCACGTCTCGAAGGTATGTCTTATTCTAAGTTAATGGGTGCACTGCATAAAGCAGGAATCGAAATTAATCGTAAAGTCCTTGCCGATTTGGCAATGAACAATCCCGAAGCATTCAAAGCTATCGTTGAGAAAGTAAAATAAGACAGAGGGATTTGTAGTTTTATAAAAAAAATAGGGGTTGCCTTTTTGGCAAACCCCTATTTTTTTTATTGAAAATATTTTGTTTATTCAAAGTATTTGGTTAGCTTTGTATCAAAGACAAGAGAAAGCCCGGTCGTATCAAAGTAGATTGGGAAACTCATCAAAAATTATGAAATGCCGAGACAAGCTTTTCGTTCCAATGGCGGGCCACGCCTTTCGAGGTATGCTTAGCACGGTGGATTACAAAGGGGCGAAGGCTCTCAAATCCTGTCTTTCGGAGTTTCATCGCATCCTTTGATACGACCCCTTATATAGCCCGACTTTTATAGAGTCGGGCTTTTTAGTGTAGAATTTGATATTATGAATAAAAAGTTGAACTTTGGCGAAGTCGATAAACTTTGTCCCAAACAACATTGCATAATACTTATCCACTCGTCTTTGTGTATTTAGCAAATATCTCCTCTAAATACTCTTTGGGCATAAAGTCGGTTTCTACCCTTTTATGTACGAATAAATTATCTTTGTACACAATCTCTCCGAGTTGATAATCTAACTCATCTTCGCTGACTTCGCCTTTATTGAGGTTTGCTATGAGGACAGCAATCCAGTCTCCGTCATCTTGTCTTCGCCATACGTATGCGGATTTAGTCATTACATATAGAGAATTTCGATCTTCCGAAAATCCAAATTTGTCTACTACATACTCCCGATCTCTGTTATTATTCCGCCAAAATACAGCGTTTTCGGTCAGATTGGCTGCATAAGCTATCAAAGGATCATCATTGTATTCCTGCGGGGTACATGGGTATTCATTAGGTTTATCATTATAGAAATAGATTTCTTGGGCTGCTCCGGGTGTTAACGAGAGCATAACATTCTGCTTTCTTTGTTCCGGCTCATCGGGACGTTCATATGAACGAGGCGGAATTTGACCCCAACCGTTTAAGGAATCGGATTGCAACTTGTCAATTTCGTCTACATTCGATGGCTGACCGTCATTTTGCGAAATAGGTTGCTGACTATATACCCATGCGCCCAAAGCACCGCCAGATGTCGGCTTGTCGCTTTCAGCCCATGCCAATAATCGCTCTTTACTGACTTGAGCTTCGGCATTCGTAACGGCTCTCATCCAACTGAAATCGGAGGTAACATCGCTTTCTCTCAACAAAGACGGATTGGCCAAAAACGCTTCGATACTACCGCAACGCATAATGATACGTTTACGAGTAATTGGGTTATCGAGTGCGTTCTCTAATCGAGTAACCCATTGAAGATTGTCCGGACGATTGTTGCGGCGATTCGTATCTATATGATCGACAACATGTTCTTTCGTCGGTTTCGGGCCATGAAAGGCTGTTGCAACAATGATATGAACACGGACAGAGGCGATTTCCATATATCCGTGTGTGTCATTGGGCTTTCCGAAAGTCCAAAAATTGTCATATTTGCGAGGCCGTTTCCCATCACGAGGATGCCGGAAAACAGCTCCATTATCTCGGACAGAATATTTTTCATCCTTATAGATGCACTCTATTTCTTGTTTAAAATCATTAACATCAATCATACAAAACGACTAAAAAAACGTTGGCGGAATTAGAAAGTTAAAAGATTTATGTTTAGGAAGTTGTGCATGTTGCTAATAGTTAGTAAATTAGAGGTATCCAATCATCTGATTTACCATTATCATATGCACAACTTATATGCAATATTCGCAAAATTTCTCGACATCTGCAAACAGATGGCAGGAAAGATGTTGGAAAAGCTCCTTCATTCGGTTATTGTGCCTCACAGGGCATTTACTATTACGGATATAAACTTCACGCTGTCTGCGGATTAAGTGGAGTGACACATTCGTTTGCCTTGACTAAGGCAATATTCATTATCTGAAAGATATCAAAGTAGAATTTAGCAATTGCACTGTCATTGGTGACAGAGGATATATATCAGCGCAGAAGTGCAACTGGATCTTTTTGAAACGGAAAACATACGTTTAGAAGTGCCTTATAGGATAAATCAGAAAGAATGGAAACCGACATTCCCTCCCTTTGCCAAAGCAAGAAAAAGGATAGAGACTTTATTCTCGCAACTGTGTGACCAGTTCATGATCATACGCAATTATGCAAAAGATACACAAGGGTTGTTCACCCGAATCATTGGGAAGATTAGCGCACTGACAATCCTGCAATATATTAACTACAAAAATAGGAAACCGATTGGCAGAGTCAAATATGCGCTAATTTAATTCCGTCAACGGGTTTAAATAAAGTAATCAAATAATCTTGTTTATCTCTTATTCTTCCGAATATGATTTGATATATCTTATGTTTTTTATCTAAAAAAGAAAGTATCAATAGGGCTTAATTAATTTAATATTAATCTTGCTGGAATAAATGTCAATCATTGTTTAGATACGCAAGTATTTAGAATAAAATTGTATCTTTGTATGCGAAAGTCGGAAGTAGTTGGGCTTTGTGTAAAGCGGGTATATTTTCACCTTTGCATGTAGTCGGTTGCTATCTTTGAAAATACATTTATCATGGCAGATACTATTGCACAGTTCGAACACGTTATCTCTATTTGCAGGGATTTATTCGTCAAGAAGCTGAAAGATTATGGCGCTTCATGGCGGATTATGCGTCCGCAGTCGGTCACCGACCAAATCTTTATTAAGGCAAAACGTATAAGAAGTATAGAGACGAAAGGCGAAAGCAAAATAGATGAGGGTATCCGTTCGGAACTAATCGGAATTGTTAACTATGGTATTATAGGATTAATTCAATTGCATCTCGGATATTCCGATTCGGAGGATATAACTGTTGAGAGGGCTTTGGATCTGTATGACAAATACATGACGGAAACAAAGGAGTTGATGTATGCCAAAAATCATGATTACGACGAGGCTTGGAGAAGTATGCGCATCAGTTCATACACCGATTTGATATTGACAAAGATTTGTCGGACTAAGCAAATAGAGAATAACAACGGTAAAACTCTTGTCTCGGAAGGAGTCGATGCCAACTATATGGATATGATTAACTATTCATTGTTTGGTCTTATAAAAATAGAATATGGCGAACAAGACGATTAAAGATAATAGGAAATCTTCTTTGATTCAATGGCTTGTTTTTCTATCTCGCTTGATCGTAGGCGGAACGTTTGTGTTTTCGGGGTTTGTGAAGGTTATCGATCCCTATGGCACGGTTTATAAGTTTCAGGATTATTTTTCGGCGTTTCATCTCGATTTCCTTTCTTCTTTTGCCATGCTTTTTTCGGTGGCTCTTTCTGTCATCGAGTTTGTGTTAGGAGTACATCTGCTGTTTGGATCTTATCGTAAGTCTACCCCTCGGCTGATCTTTATTTTTCTTTGTGTGATGACTCCTGTCACTCTTTATTTGGCAATAGCCAATCCTATATCCGATTGTGGTTGTTTCGGGGATGCGGTTCATCTAAGTAACTGGGCTACATTTTTCAAAAATGTATTGCTATTGATTATCGTATTGTTTTTAGTTTACCGGAATACCTCTTTGAGAGCTTTGTATAATCAGCAGGTGCAATGGCTCACCGGATTGTATTCGCTGTTGTTTGTCTTCTTTTTTGTTTATATTGGTACGTATTATCAGCCCTATCTCGATTTTCGGCCTTATAAAATAGGCGTAAATATACCGGAAGCATTGGCTGTCGAAGAGCCGGAGCGTGAATTTGTGTTCATTTATGAAAAGAACGGCGAGAGGAAGGAGTTTTTACTCGATAATCTGCCTTCGGAAGAAGAGGGGTGGGTATTTGTAGATAGGTATGAAAAGACAGTTTCGGGACAGGAATCCGTAACACCGATAATCGAGGATTTTACTATCTATCGTGGAGCGACCGATATAACCGAGGATATTATTTATGACGAGAACTATCGTATTCTATTGCTTTCGCCAGATCTTGAAACTGCCGATGATAGTGAGGTCGACCGAATTAACGAGCTTTATGATTATTGTGTCGAGCATGGATATGAGTTTGCTTGCGTTACGGCTTCTACCCCGCAGGGTGTAGAGGCTTGGCAAGAAAATACAGGGGCGGAATATCCGTTCTATTTTATGGATAAAACGGTTATCCGCACTATTGCGAGAGGAAATCCGTGTGTGCTGTTATTGAAGGGGGGGACGATATTACGAAAAACTTCTCCTTCACAATTGCCCGATGAGACATTGTTGGTTCAGCCGCTGGATAAGCTTACATACGGTCAGCCGGAAATTTATCGACCGGAAAGACGGATATGGTTTATCGTTTTGTTATATGCCATGCCGATGCTCTTTTTGTTGTTGACCGAGAAAACCGTGGCGATGATAATCGGACGCGTACGGCAGTGGCGGGATGCCCATCGTCGAAAGAAAAAAGAGAATGAAAATGATATGATAGAAAAAAATAATGTATAGTTTTAACCAATAAAAATTTATTTGTTATGAGAAAAAACATTGTTGCAGGAAACTGGAAAATGAATACTACTCTTCAAGAAGGAGTAGCATTGGCTAAGGAAATAGATGCCGCTTTGGCAGGGGTATCTACTAAGTGCGATGTTATCATCGCTACTCCGTTTACTCATTTAGTGTCGGTGGTCAATGCCGTAGATACCAAACGTATCGGGGTAGGTGCTGAAAATTGTGCCGATAAAACGGAAGGCGCTTATACAGGAGAGGTTTCTGCCAAGATGGTGGCATCGACGGGTGCTCAATATGTTATTCTCGGTCACTCCGAACGTCGTGCATATTATCACGAAACTCCCGAAATCTTAAAAGAAAAAGTTCTTTTGGCTTTGGCTAATGGACTGACTCCTATTTTTTGTATCGGGGAAGTTTTGGAAGAACGTGAAGCCGGAAAACATTTCGATGTCGTGAAAGCTCAGGTGGAAGAATCTTTATTCAACCTTTCTGCTGAGGATTTCGGAAAAATCATTTTGGCTTATGAGCCGGTTTGGGCGATCGGTACAGGAAAGACTGCAACTGCCGACCAAGCTCAAGAAATACATGCTTTTATCCGTAAGACCATTGCCGACAAGTATGGAAAAGAAGTGGCAGAGAATACTTCGATCCTTTATGGTGGAAGCTGTAAGCCGAGCAATGCAGCCGAGTTGTTCGCTAAACCCGATGTAGATGGTGGTCTTATCGGTGGTGCTGCTTTGAAAGCCGATTCATTTATGGGCATTATTACTGCATTCTGATAAAATAGACTTTATAAAGGCTGCAAAAGTAAGAATAAATACTTATTTTTGCAGCCTTACTATTTTGAATGAAAACGTTGGTTATGCGCAAGTCTCTTTTTTTTATTTTGCTGTTGTCCATGATTGGTTTAACGAATGGGGCGCAAGCTCAAATTGCCGTTATGGATACCTCGATCGTTCAATATCTCGAACGACCCGAGACGGGTGGTAAAGTCAAGGTCGTACAACCGGCTCAGTTGGCTAAGCGGGTAAGTCGGGCAGAAGGGGTGATAAAGTACGACGGAAATAAAGGTTATGCCCAGTCCTCGGGATTTCGTATACAAGTATTTTCCGATAATGACTATCGTACGGCTAAAAATAATGCCTTATATAAAGAGGGACTTATTCAACAGGCCTTTCCCGAATTGGAAACATACGTGACTTTTACGTCTCCGTTTTGGCGATTGAGAGTGGGCGATTTTCGTTCTTATGAGGAAGCCGGAAATGCGTTGATACAATTAAAGAAAGAGTTTCCCCAAATGGCACGGGAGATGCGTGTCGTTCGGGACAAAATACATATACAGATACATCAGGGATTTACAGAATAACTTTGAGCGATGGAGGAAGAACAGTCTGTTTGGGCCTCGGAGGAGCAACGCCGCATTTGTAAAGAATTGGCCGAGCACTATCGAGCTATTATTTCTTTGTTGGGCGATGATCCTGACCGTGAGGGATTACGCAAGACTCCCGAACGTACGGCGAAAGCGATGATGCAATTAACGAGAGGATACCGTCAATCGGCGCAGGAAATTATATCATCGGCAGTATTTGAGCATACGGGATCTCGCATTGTAGTAGTACGCGACATTGAGTTTTATTCTTTTTGTGAACATCATTTACTTCCCTTTTTCGGGAAAGTCCATGTCGGGTATATCCCGTCTGGCGGTATTGTCGGTTTGAGTAAAGTGGCTCGTTTGGTCGAAGTGTTTGCCCGGCGTTTTCAGGTGCAGGAGCGTCTTACGGCACAGATTTGTCAAAGCCTTACCGATACGCTTTCTACCGAGGGTGTGATGGTCGTCGTAGAAGCTCGCCACCTTTGTATGCAAATGCGAGGAGTCGAGAAGCAAGGAGCCGTTACGGTTACATACGATAGTAGTGGTAAGTTCGAGCAAGAAGAGTGGAGACGAGAATTTTATTCGCTTATCGGGAAAAATTCTATCGGGTAATAACTTTCTATGATTCAAAAGCTAATTGTTTTGTAGGAGCTTGTCCGATGAAAAAAAATAGTAAACCATTTGCATAAACCGAAAAGTAAAACTATCTTTGCACTCGCAATTGCGAAAATAGCTCAGTTGGTAGAGCACAACCTTGCCAAGGTTGGGGTCGCGGGTTCGAGTCCCGTTTTTCGCTCTAAGGCTGCCCGAATGGTGGAATGGTAGACACGAAGGACTTAAAATCCTTTGGCTATTGCAGCTGTGGGGGTTCAAGTCCCCCTTCGGGTACTGCATAAGGCTGTTAATCTTACGATTAACAGCCTTTTTTTTAACACCAAAAATGTCCACCCCGCCAAAACGGTTCTGTCGATAATTAACAGGGATTGTTCGTGTTTGTCCTCCTCCCCTGCCGTGTCCCGTAGCATTACGGGGTTTCGCATATAAAATCGGAACAGAAAAGAAAAGGGAATACGTCTTAACCTCTCCCCCCTGTGTTTTGCGCAGCAAAATATAGGGGGAGTGCCCGTAGGGTGAGGGGGTTAATATATACAATCAAATATTGCTTTGCGACACAGGGGAGAAGATTGAATACTTTTTATCTTACTGGCAAAAATCACACGACAAAAGAGAGCTGCAATACTCCTTGTCTAACTCTTAGAACAGCGAAAGATTAGTATGACACTATCGGCGTGCTTTTTTAACCTCCTCCCCTGCCGTGTCCCGTAGCCTTACGGGGTGTTTTGTTCTGCAAAATATAGGGGAGGTGGCACGAAGGGAAGGAGGGGTTAAGTCCCATCAATTCCACCTATATCAAGTACCCCCTGATACATTCTTCTCTCTGTTGAAAAGAATTGACAAACAAGAGCTCTTTTCAAACTTTGTTCAATCATGCCATAAAATCGTGCATACTGTCACATACTTTTGCTCCAAAAACAAAGGTATGGAAAATCTCGAAAAACAATTTGAACAAGAACTATCGGCAAGTCGAATGCAAATAGAACTGCTGCGTAATCAAGTGTTGTTACAGTATTACACACAACTCCTCGAACTCGATCCCCTTCTGCAACCCCAAGAGGTAAAAGCCCTGATGAGCTGTATCAACACGCTCGAACGTTACGCCCGTAAATATGATTCCAAAAAGAAACATAACGATACGACACAAGACTCTTCGGAAACACAGCAATCGGCACGCAGCGATAACGAAAACATAGATTCCATACCTGACAACGACCCAAAACAAGACCCTTGTAATCTAACGATAGTCAATCCTCTGACAATTGTCAAAGAAACATCGACCCATCAAATCCCCCTCGTCCGACCGGTAAAAAATCAATTACCTAAAACGATAAAGGCAACAACGCCTGGCAATCCCAAAGGAAAAAGAAAAAAGAAACGTAAATAAAACCTCGCTCAGAAACAGGTCCAAATTGTTTCGAACCATTCTCAAAATCAATATCTCAAAACCGCCAACCGAATTCCAATAAAAAAGTATCCCGAAAATCAATTCCGCATGCGATACTCATTAGGGGTAACACCCACTTTCTGCTTGAATAAACGACTGAAATGTTGTGGATACTTGAACCCCAAGCTATAAGCAATTTCACTGACCGAAAGGCTGGTATCGAAAATACGGTCTTTCGCTACTCCGATCAACTTAGCTTGTATATACTCCTGTGCAGAATTTCCGGTCTCTTTTTTAATCAAGTCACCAAAATAATTAGGCGACAAATGCAAGGAATCGGCACAATATTGAACCGACGGAAGCCCTATGATTTGAGGTTTCTCCGATTGAAAATAATCGTTCAACAAATTCTCGAAGCGAGTCAAAATATCTTTATTCACATTGCTGCGAGTAATAAATTGCCGGTCATAAAACCGAACGCAATAATTCAAGAACAATTCTATATTATTTACAATCAATGTCTTGCTATGCTTATCGATAGCATGTTGCAATTCCGACTCTATATTATGAAAACAATCGAGAATTACTTTTCGTTCCTGTTCCGACAAATGAAGCGCCTCATTCGATTCATAAGAAAAGAAAGTATAGTTCTTCATCTCGCGTACAAGCGAAGTACCCCGTATCAAATCAGGGTGGAACAAAAGAGCCCAGCCCTTAGGCTGGAAATATTCTCCATTATTGACAATCCCTACAACTTGTCCCGGAGCCAGAAAAACAAGCGTTCCTTCTTGATAATCATAATAATTCCGACCATAACGAATATCCCCGCATTTCACATCTTTCAAAAAAACAGCATAAAAACCAAACCGTTGAAGAGAATGCAACATAGGCTTGCATTTCGAAAAATCGACAACGCTGACTAACGGGTGCAAGGTTTCCTGTCCCATCATATCGTTATATTGGAATATATTGTCAAGTTTCAAAATCTCGTCCATAATCGTTTGTCTTTCAAAATTCCACAAAAAAAAGAATACACTCTCAAAAATATTTAGTCATACGAAACGCAGTCATTCTCTGTTTTACGAAAACAAAGTTAATACTTTTCCAAATAGGTTTCATACCTCAACTTCCAAATCCGTAAAAATGGTATATCTATCTGTAATCTATATACAAAGCACTTACGATTTCCCTTCTAATTTTGTCTCACAAACCTAATGGTAAAGAAACATGAACAAAAATGTATTGATACTTTCTTCAAGCCCGCGGCGAGGCGGCAACTCCGACCGCCTATGCGATGCTTTCCTACAAGGCTGTAAAGATGCCGGGCACACGGTCGAAAAAATATTTCTAAAAGACAAACACATAAACTACTGCACAGGTTGCGGTATATGTAGCATGTACGGCAAGCCTTGTCCGCAAAAAGACGATGCCGCCGAAGTGATCGAAAAAATGATTGCCGCCGATGTCATAGTCATGGCAACGCCCGTCTATTTCTATACGATGAGTGCACAGATGAAAACCCTCATCGACCGTTGTTGCGCCCGTTACACAGAAATCACAAACAAAAATTTTTATTTCATCGTAACGGCCGCCGAACCGAGTATCCCGGCTATGGAACGCACGATTGACGGATTCCGAGGATTTCTCGACTGCCTCGAAGGAGCTCGTGAAAAAGGGATTATCTATGGAACCGGGGTATGGAAAGTCGGAGAGATAGAAGGAAAACCCGTTTTGAAAGAAGCTTATGAAATCGGGGAAAAAATTTAGAAGCTGTTTTAAATTTATTCCGAGACAGATTGAGCCTATGTTGAAGCAGATTGGAGTCCGAGATATGCAGTCAATAGCGGGCTATTGAC
>ERZ773114.154-NODE-154-length-80361-cov-9.165330_pt1 | contig 80361 bp, 70 predicted proteins | sample MGYA00580564_ERZ773114 | MGnify/ENA primary metagenome ERZ773114 (study PRJEB29015, sample SAMEA2737836) | human gut metagenome | biome: human gut; feature: human-associated habitat; material: faeces | place: China | collected 2012 ... | reverse complement strand
ATAAGTGAAAATTCTGACATGGCAAAATCCTGGGCAACTTTTTGTTGCTCAGGAACTTATAAATAAAGTTAAATTATAGTGTTGCGGAATTAAGGCTATACAAAGGGCTATGCCCTAAATTGAGTACTAACTAAATATCTGTAAGCACACGAGTTAGAGCTTAGTTTAGAAAGAAGTAACTTCGCTGCTAAATTTAAAACATTTGATTATGTACAGCAGTGAAGATTTGGAACTTTTTCGATAAGTCATGAGCAAAGCAAGCTTGCTTGAACTTTGCCATGGCGAGAAAAAGTATGAAACTTTTTCGATAAGTGAGTACAATGAAAGGTTGCTATCAGATTGTCGAGCGAAGAATTTTCGTGCAAACGAGTGCAGAGCCAAACTTGTTTGAGCTATGCTGAGTGCTGCCGAAAATCACTTGTGTGTAAAATGTATGTAATTGTCAATAAACAAGTGAAATCTTTAACATCTCAATATGTAGGCACTTGTAAAAGTGCCTATACAAAGGGCTATGCCCTAAATTGAGTACTAACGAGCAATACCTTGCCGCTGGCAATTACTATTGGAATGCCGGAATCTTCGTATGGAACATCGATGCCATCAGCAAGGCAATCCAAACCTTTCAACCAAATCTTGCCAGTATTATGGATGAGATGGCACCTTCTTTCTATACTGAACAGGAGAAAGAGGTGGTCGGCAAACTCTTCCCAACCTGCGAGAAGATAAGCATTGAGTATGCCGTGATGGAGAAATCGAAGGAAATCTATACCTTGCCAGCCGAGTTTGGCTGGAGCGACTTAGGTAGCTGGGGTAGCCTCCGCACCTTGCTTCCACAGGATGAGGCTGGCAATGCCAAGGTAGACAAGGACATCCGCTTGTATGAATGCAAGAACTGCGTAGTTCATGCAGCCGATGAAAGTAAGGTGGTGATTCAAGGCTTGGATGGCTATATTGTAGCCGAAAAGAATGGACAACTGCTTGTTTGCTCATTGAAAGAAGAACAGAGAATTAAAGAGTTTGCGCAGTAGTAATACTGCGATACAATGAATAAATTATTAGGTGAGAATGGAAAAGAGAAAAGTATTAAGTATTGCGGTTTTGGAATTATTGAGCAATATCTTAGCTGATACAACTGACGGCTTGACAGGAACTGAAATTCATAGGTTCTTATTACAAGCTGGGATTTCCGATATTTCAGAAAATGAAACCTTTTTAGCTAAACATAAAAGGCTGTTCAATGCTTTTGCTAATTTCCAAAATACTCAAAATTGTTGTAATAACATTTTGAAATTCATTCAGCTTGTTCTAACTCCTTCAAGATTTGTAGGAAAGTCGGATGAGTTTGAGTCATTGAGATCAAAAATAAACCAACAGTTGGCATTTGAAGGTTATGAAATTAGAGGAAACGGAAAGTTTGCTCAGATTCAAAAAGCCAATGTCATTTCTGATGTAGAGTTAAAGGTCGAAAATTTAAAGCAAGAACTTATAAATAGAAATGCTCATAATCAAATATTCAGATATTGTACTCCTGAGCTTCTTTCTAATAACTATTTCCATTCAGTTTTTGAAGCAAGTAAGGGATTATTTCAGAGAATCCGCGATTTGTCAGGTCTTACTACTGATGGCAATGCCCTTATAGAGCAAGTGTTTAGTAGTATTCCTATTTTGATTATAAACAATTATCAGACAAAACAAGAGAAAGATGAGCATACAGGTTTTTGTAATCTTTTAAAAGGATTATGTGGAATGTTTAGAAATCCTGAAGCTCATCAACCTAAAATATTTTGGGATATAGATGAGCAAGATGCATTGGAAATTCTAGGTCTAATATCTTATTGTCATCGAAGATTGAATAAAGCTCAGAAGATTAGATAGGTATAATAAATAAGACGATTCTATGGAAAAGGATTATGTGTTTGTTGATACTAGTGTATTTTGCAAAGCTTATTATTTTGTGAAAGATGGAAATATTAGGCATTTATTCCAATTGCATGATAAGGGAAGAATAATACTATTGATGCCAACTATTACAAAAAGAGAAGTGCAAAAACACTACAAGCAGGATTTAGTGTAAGTATTCGGTGAAAGCCGTATTGTGCGCCTAAATAAAGTTTCGTACCGTTGCATCGTTAATTTAAATATTCTAATTATGGTACAAGGTAAGAAACATTAAGTAGCAAGCCAAAGTTCGCCGAGGTTGTAATCGGTGATAATGAGGCGAAGGATATGCGTGAGTCTGATGTAGACAAAAAAGAGGAGCTAAGACCGAACAGATAGCCTCTCTTGTCAGAATGATATTTACTCAAAAGCGTGAGCGGGTAGTCTTTAGTAAGGAAGAACGTGAAACCATCTATGATAAGCTGACCAATTATATAGACATCCCAGATATGCCTTTGGACAACAATGATACCTAACGCCTGATCCGTGACATGGTGATGGGTAAGAAGGTTTATTTGTTTTGTCGTGACTTGGATGCCTGTAAGCGTGCAGTAATGATGTACTCCTTGTTTGGAGCATGTAAGGTGCTAGATAAAAATCCTGAGCGTTGGCTTTGTTATGTGTTGAAGCACATAGATTCTACGCCTGAGGATAAGTATTATACTCTTCTTCCTGAGTTCTGGGAAGATGAGGAATAATAAAAATGAATTTAATATTTAGTCAAATTAAGGTATAACCGCCATTAGCTTGTGTTGATAGAGGGCTAAACTTCATATACGTATAGGTAATATGCGGTGATACCGATACTTACGATAAAGTATTTAACAATAAATATAAAAATGATATGAACAACTTCAATGATATAAAAGTAGCCGTAGCCGGAACTGGCTACGTCGGTCTGAGTATAGCAACATTGCTGTCTCAGCACCATCATGTAACAGCAGTAGATGTAATCCCAGAGAAGGTGGAGAAACTCAACAATAAGATTTCTCCAATTCAGGACGATTACATCGAAAAGTATTTGGCAGAAAAGCCATTGAACCTCGTGGCAACCCTTGATGGCAAGTCAGCCTATAAGGATGCAGACTTCGTAGTGATTGCAGCACCAACAAACTATGATCCCATAAAGAACTACTTCGATACTACACATGTAGAGGAGGTTATCGACCTGGTACTTGAGGTGAACCCCGACGCCGTGATGGTTATCAAGAGTACCATCCCTGTAGGTTATACCCGTAGCCTCTACTTGAAGTATGCCAAGAAGGGAGTGAAGAAGTTCAACCTCCTCTTTTCTCCAGAGTTCCTTCGTGAGAGCAAGGCTCTCTATGATAACCTTTACCCAAGCCGTATTATCGTAGGCTATCCAAAGGTAATCGATCGTCCAGAGTTTGCAGAAGAGAATGAGGCTATCAATGCTGTGACAGATGTAGAGATGCAGAAAGAAGCAGCCAAGACTTTTGCTGCACTCTTGCAGGAAGGTGCTATCAAGGAGAATATCGACACACTCTTTATGGGTATGAAGGAAGCAGAAGCTGTCAAGCTCTTCGCCAATACCTATCTGGCACTCCGAGTAAGCTACTTCAATGAGTTGGATACATACGCAGAGGTCAAAGGTCTTGATACCAAGGCTATCATTGAAGGTGTAGGTCTTGACCCACGTATTGGTACACATTACAACAACCCGAGCTTCGGCTATGGCGGTTATTGCTTGCCAAAGGATACTAAGCAGCTTTTGGCTAACTATGCTGATGTTCCTGAGAATCTCATTGAGGCTATCGTAGAGAGCAACCGCACCCGTAAGGACTACATCGCTGATGCAGTCTTAAAGAAGGCTGGCTATTATAGCTATGCCGAAGACAACAGCTTTGATGCAAGCAAGGAGCACAACTGCGTGATTGGTGTCTATCGCCTGACCATGAAGTCAAACAGCGATAACTTCCGCCAGTCTGCCATCCAGGGCATCATGAAGCGTATCAAGGCAAAGGGCGCAGAGGTAGTCATCTATGAGCCAACTTTGGAAGAGGGCAGCACCTTCTTCGGCAGTAGGGTAGAGAACAACCTCGAAGCCTTCAAGGCACAGAGCCATGCCATCATTGCCAATCGCTATGATGCTTGTTTGGATGATGTAAAGGGCAAGGTATATACCAGGGATATTTTCAGAAGAGACTGATGACGTTAAGCAAATATGAACGCTATTCGTAAATTTATTTGAGTATGTTAGAAATTCCTCGAATCTAACGAATATACCGGTTCAGTAGCCTAAAAAGATTTGTGTTATTCGTTCGATTAGTGTTAGGAAAAGACATCGGGGCTTTCTTCCGGGTGATAGCAATTTGAGCTATTTTACCCTCACACCAACCCTCACCACCGAAACCCCGATAAACAGGGCGTTTCAGACGGATTGTGAGGGGGTGAGGGTAGAAAAAGAAAAAAGTTTTTTATTAAAATATTCCGTGAATGGAGACTTTACCATCACAATATAAAATTATAAATAAATATTTTCCTTGGATGCTAAGATGAAATTATAAAAAAATAAAAAGACACATCTGTTAATGATTTTATCTGCTATAAGTTATGTGTTATCATACTATGGTTTCTAAATGAAGATATAAATAAAATGAGTGATAAAAAACGTATTTTTAAGAATACATCATTATTATATGTAAGGCAGCTTTTCACTTTAGGCTTATCACTTTATACCTCGCGCCTAACTTTACAAGTTTTAGGAGCTGATGACTTTGGTATATACGCAGCTGTAGGTGGCTTCACTGCTTTACTTTCAATTCTGACTTCTTCAATGGCGGGAAGTGGGCAAAGGTTCCTTACGTTTGAATTAGGAAAAGGAAATGAGCAACAATTAAGAAAGATATTCAATGCATTTCTACTTCTTATGTTTGTTTTGTCCTTGTTGTTGTTGCTGTTAGCAGAAACAATAGGACTTTGGTTCGTTAATAACTATTTGACAATACCTCCAGAAAGAATGAATGTTGCAATATGGGTTTATCAATTGTCTATATTGACATGTATTTTTAATATTTTAAATGCTCCTTACAATTCTGTAATAGTGGCCCATGAAGATATGGGTAAGTTCGCCTTGTTTTCGATAGTGGATGCTGTATTGAAGTTGGCATTTGTAGCTATACTTTTTATTATTCCATGGGATAAACTCTTGGGCTATGCAATATTTTTAATGGGAATACAGGTGTTTGATAGAGTGATAATGAGCATTTATTGTCACAACAAATACCCAGAGACACATTGGCAATTATCTTATGATAAGATACTCGTTAAACAGATGACAGGTTTTGCAGGATGGACATTGCTGTCAAACTTATCAATCGTCGGATTTGCGCAAGGAGTGAATGTCTTGCTCAATATTTGTTTTGGCCCTATCGTTAATGCGGCATTTACAGTTGCGAACCAGGCTTATTCGGGTATACGTTCCTTTTGCAGTAGCTTTCAGTTGGCCACGAATCCTCAAATTGTAAAGTCTTTTTCGGAAGGGAAATTAGTAGAATTGAATGAATTGCTTTTGTTTGTATGCAAAATGTCTTTCTTTTTAATATTTTTGTTGTCCTTGCCTTTTCTGATAAATGCCGATTATATAATGCATTTATGGCTTGTAAATGTACCAAACCATGCCACAGGATTTTTCTGTGTGTTGTTAGTTTATGCTTATATTGATGTTTTCGCTTACCCTCTTGATACAGCGGCGCAGGCTACAGGAAAATTAAAAACATATACTTTGCGTACTTCTTTATTATTGTTTAGTATATTGCCGATTGGATATATTTTGTTTAAACTTGGACTAGAGCCAGAATCCATTTATATAGTGGCTATTGTTGTAGGAGTACTTGGATTATTGGCGAGATTGGCTACCTTAAGAAGAAATATACAGGTTTCTTTATCAAAATTTATGGGAGTTTTCTCTAGATGTACAGTAGTGGCAGCTATGGCTTTTGGACTAGCCTGGTTGATGCATAGTATATGTTTTGGATCCGTCTTTACAGTTGCATTTACATTCTTTTTCTGCTTTTCTGAAAGCTTATGCCTAATATATTTTATGGGCTTAGACAGACAAGAACGAATAAAACTCAAAGCATTTATTTATAATAAAATAAAAAAGAAAAATAATAATTGATATGAAGACTATATTTTTAAGTTTCGCCAATTCTGTGTACGTACCATCACTGAGGAGATTGGAAGAACAAATTAGGTGTTGTCCATTGATAAATGAGTTTCATTTCTTGACAAACAAGGATTTGGATAAAGAATTCAGAAAAGATTTCCATCCTTATATATACAGAAGAGGTTATGGATATTGGAAATGGAAATCATATCTTGTAAAACAGCAATTTGACAAGATGGAAGAAGGGGATATCATTATATATGCCGATGCAGGATGTGATTATAATGCAAAAGCTATAGACCGGTTAAAGAAATACTTGGAAATAGCAAGTACTCATGAATCAGGAATACTCGTTTTTGAGGATAATTATAAAGAAAACCAATTGACCAAAGGTGATATTTTTCAGTTTTTTATGGGTACAAATTCTTCTGCAATTTCTGAAACAAATCAGCGATGGGCCGGAATGTTTATAATGCGTAAATGTACAAATACTGTAAAGTTAGTCGATGAATGGGTAAATATTTGTATGAATCATTATAATCTCATAACGGATAAAGCATCAATAGTTAGCAATTATCCTGAGTTTATTGAAAATAGGCATGACCAAAGTGTTTTTTCAATATTGACAAAATTGCATGAAGCATTTGCGTTTTCCCCTTTGGAATTGTCAAAACAGAATTTTAACAATGTACCATTTTTGCCAACAAGACATAAGGTAAAATCGAGATGGACTGATTTTCGACGTAAGCTTTTGCTCCCTTATAGATATTTGTTGGGCTTATATTTGAGGAAAGTTAAAGGATTTTATTTTAAAGATAGATTGGCATGGTAGTAACAAAAAAAAGTAATATAGAGGGGACTTTGGGTCTATTCTTTGGCTATTTTTTGATTGCTTTAGGTATTTCGCCTCTTACAACAACAATGTTCCCACAAATAGGTAACATCATAGAACCTTTTTTGTTGGTTGGAATTGTATTTGTAAACAAATATAATTATTCAAAAATACCTTTTAAAGATACTTTCCTGGGTAAAAAGAACTTGTTTTTAATAATTATTCTTTTAATATTTTCATTAATAGGTTTATTAACTCCTATAGTAGCAGCCAATAATAATGAATATCAAAAATTAGTGTATGCTGATTTTCGCTCATGTTTTCTATTTGGTTATTCGCTATTATTATTTTCTAATAGAAAATGGAATATAAAGGAAAAGACAGTTTTCCTAAAACGAATTATTTGGATTATTATTATTATGGGGTTTGTTGCTACATATGATAAATTACAAGCAAATATATTGGGTGTTAATGATGTTGAAAGATTACTAGGTATTCCTGTACATTATTTAGTTATACAGACTTATTTATATTGTCGAGAACAGAAATATACCTTTTGTATTTTATTGCTGGCTTTAGGAGCGTACTATGCTGTGTTCTCTTTTGCAAGAATCAATATATTCTTTTTTGTCGTGCAACTTTTGACATTACTCTGTTCTCTTGTTATTTCTAAAGGAAAAAGTTTATGGCAATCTTTATTTAAAAAAATGACTATAGTATTAGTTGTAAGCTCCCTATTTTATATTATTCCTAAAGCCTATGATTATTATTCTTCTTCAGAAACGGGTAAAGCTCAGATAAATCGTATTACAGAAGAAAATGAAGGTGAACGAAAATCTTCTTTGATAGTCCCTTTTACAGATTTTGATTTTTATATTTATCCAGAAGGCTTAGGGTGGCGAAATCATATTAATAAAATCAGTAGTCATTATAATCACAAAATATTAAGTACGCAAGATAGTTGTTGGTTTTATCTATTCTATCATTTTGGCTTTATTTGGGGATTGATTATTAATATATTGATTTTTAGATATATAATAATAAATTACAAATTTTATTTGTCCCATTTTTCCACGAATTCTATTCTGCTCGGATTTCTTTTATTAGGTTTTCTTATGGGGTATTTTACACAAGGTATCTACTTTACTGTTCCACAAAATGCCGTAGCGGGTGGTATAATGTTATTTCTGATTTCAAAACAAAATTATAATGATAAATATTAATATTTTTACAGAAACTCCTTCTCGTATAGAATTTTTGCAGCAAATCAATTACGAGAAGTTCCCTAAAAGTGAGTATTATTTTGCAGAAAACTCAATGGAAGATATAGATTGGGATTTGGTTGTAGTTTATGAAGGTGTAAAACAACCAGTTAATTTTCGATGCAAAAAAGGTAATTTAATCTTTATTTCAGGAGAGCCTCCAATGAGCCGTGTCTATCCAAAGGCTTTCCTTGCTCAGTTTGACACCCTCATAACTCAGCATCCTAATCTGAAACATCCTGATAATCGACAATATCAACCATGTATGAATTGGCATCTGTCTTTATCTTTTAAAGAAAATAAGTATTTGGATGGTTATGCTGATTATATTTCAATGAAGCCGCTTCCGAAAGGTAAAAATATTTCAATGATAACGTCATCCAAACGTATGATGCCAGGACATGGTAAGCGTATGAAGTTTGTAGAGGCTCTTCGTGAGCAACTTGGTGATGATATAGAACTTTTTGGGCAAGGAATAAAATTTGTTGATTGTAAAACTGAAGCTATTAACGATTTTCGTTTTACTATCAGCGTTGAGAACTCTCAAATTCCGAATTATTGGACGGAAAAATTTGCAGATCCTATACTTGCTTATACCATTCCTTTCTATTGTGGATGTACAAATATCGGGAAATATTTCCCTGAAGATTGTTACATTTCTATTGATATTAATAACAAAGAAAGGGCTATTGCTAGAATCAAGGAAATTCTTGCGAATCCGCAGGAAGAATATGATAAGCGTTTGCCGGCTTTGCTCGAGGCTAGAAAAAAAATATTGGATAAATACAATTTGTTTGCTGAGATAAATAGGATGTTTGGCATTCAGATAACTCAGAATAAAAGCATAAAGAGCGTATGTATGAAGCCTTCTAACTCTTTCAAAACATATAAATTCTTGCACTATCGATTACGTCTTACACGTTTGTTGGCAAAAATATATATTACTTATTTTAAGTAAGATAAGAATGGAAGCTTATATAAGATTTAGTTTTAGAATGTTCTACTTTGGGAAATAAGTGCATTGAATGAATGGTTTTATCATGCCCTTAAAGAAAACCTCGATATTTCCAGTAGATAATTTTTTATGGGCATTTTTTATGCCTATTATTGCTACAACAGTTGGTTCGCTGCTTACGATAGTTGTAAGTAAAATTAGTTTTTTAAATAATTACATGTTAAGAGAAAATGAAAATATCAATTATAGTACCGATGTACAATGTTGAGATGTATATACAACGTTGTTTAACTTCCATTATTAGCAACAATGGATTCATTGAGAATTGTGAACTTATTATCGTGAATGATGGCACCAAGGATGATAGCGAGATTATAGCTCAAAAGGTAATAGAAGGATTGCCCAATGCACAAATTATCGTTCAAGAAAACCGAGGGCTTAGTGCGGCTCGAAATGCAGGCCTTTCTCGTGCTAAAGGTGAATATATCTGGTTTATTGATTCTGATGACTGGATAGAACTTAATGCAATTAGAATTTTATTAAAATATATAGATAAAAAGTGTGATGTCATTCAGTTCGGTTATAATAATGTTTTTTCTAATGGGCAGAAAGAACGTGTTTTTAGAACACCGGTGACAGCTTCAGGTGGTAAGATACTGACAAACATGTCATGGCCCATGGGAGCACCATTCTCATTATACAAAAAGGAGTTTTTGAATAATCATAATTTGTTATTTTATAAAGGTATATATCATGAAGATAATGATTTTACCCCACGTGTTCTTGCTCTTGCGAAAGAAGTTATAATTATTAATGAACCAATTTATAATTATTTTAAGGGCAATCCAAATTCAATATTAAGTACTCCTAATATAAAGAAATGCCATGATTTGATTCTTGTGTCAAAACGAAAGCTTAAATTTATTCATTCTATTTCGGATATAAAGATAAAGGACGCTTTGTTAAATTTAGCAGCTTCAGAACTTAATACTAGTATCAGAAATATAGCACGACACCAATATCCCCAAAAACAAAAGGAAGAATATTTAAAGGAAATTGATAATAAATATATAAGAAACTTTTTTCATTGTTCAAAGATTAAATATGTCATTATGGCATTGTGTCTGACTATTTCCGTTAGGTCTTACATAAAATTATTGAGATTATTATGAAGTATTATTTGATAAATCTATTGATGATTTTTTTACCGCATTCTCGTTTCTTTCTTTTTAAAAGATTGTTGCTTCGAATGGCTGGGTGCAATATAGGAAATAATGTAAGGGTACAACATATAAGGGTATTAGGTGCTCGATTATCAATTGGTGACAACTCTTTTATTGGTGCAGAAACTATGATTTCAGGACCAATAAAGAACAGATTGGTTATAGGTAAAAATTGTGATATTTCTAATAGAGTTAATTTTATTCTTGGAACTCATGAAATAGGTATCTCCTCTCATAGGGCTTCAACAGGTTATGGTAAAGACATTTTCGTAGGAGATGGGGCTTGGATTGGTTTTGGTTCCTCAATTTTACCAGGTGTGAATATTGGTAATGGGGCTATTGTTGCTGCTGGAGCTGTTGTTGTGAAAGATGTTCCAAGTAATACTTTAGTGGCAGGCTGTCCTGCTGTGGTTAAACGTAAATTATTATAGCCATAATCTTCTTTCCAGACTTCGTCAGTAAACCCTCAAATGGATGATACAAGGGTATACGCAACAAGATAATGGGACTAAAGGTGGATTGATTTCCTGCCTCGATTCGGAAAAAGTTGTAACGATTGATAGAGAAACTGGAGAGGCTATGACCTAAATTAAGTATTAGCACAGAAAATCAGCCGTGGGTTCGGTGATAGAGTCAACGAATACGACATGAAGCAGTTTAATGATTACGACCTTAATGATGCCAAGGATAATGCTATGAATGTGTATGTAGAAAAAATAAAAAACAATATTATATGAGAATAGTTTTTTGGCAAAATAGCCTTAGTCCCCATCAGTTGCCATATATTGCTCATCTGATGGATGATGAACGTGTTGACGAAGTTGTTGTTATTGCTGATGAAGCTGTTAGCGAAGCTAGAAAAAACATGGGATGGAATGTTGGCAACTATGTAGGTTTGGAACGTTGTGGCATTGTTATGCACCCAGATGATGATGAAATAAATGTTCTTTTTAGTCAGCGACAGGAGGACAGTTGGCATCTCTTTTCTGGTATTCATGGATTTCCTTATTTATTTCATTGTCTTGAAATTAGTCTTGGATATAATGTAAAGCGTGGTATGATAACCGAATTGCCCAATACTTTTGCCTTTGGTAGAAAGAATGGTAAGCCATTGTGGTTGCATAAGCTTCGTTTTTTCTTGCAGGACAGGAATTACGCTAAACATATGGATAAGGTTTTTGCCATGGGTAAAAAGGCCGTTAGCTATTTTAAATCAGTAAATAATAGTTGGACTGTATATCCATTTATGTATTGTACACAACCACTGGAAGGCACGTGCTCTATAGTAGGACAAGGGCCGACGAAATTTATTTTCGTCGGTAGTCTGTCCTACAGGAAAGCACCTATGGTGCTTTCCTGTAGTTTGGCTTCTTGTTTGAGAAAAAATAAAAAATTCGATGGCATTTTGACTTATGTGGGAGATGGTGTTCTCAGAACGCAACTTGAGAAGTATATAAAAGATAATGACTTGCAAGACCATGTCGTATTGGCTGGTTTCCAATCACAGACTGAAGTTCCACGGTGGATGCAGAAGAATGATATTCTTGTACTCCCTAGTATACATGATGGTTGGGGAGCTGTAGTCAATGAGGCTTTACAAGCAGGATTGTATGTCGTTTGTAGTGATGCATGTGGTGCTGCGGATTTGTTGAATGACGAAAAACTGGGGAAGGTCTTTCATGCAGGAGATGCTAACGAATTGTCGGATATAATGAAATGGTGCTATGATAATATAGTGGTCATTAGATCCAATGCTAACTGGCGTAGACAGTGGGCAAATGAATGTATAGATGGTGCCGTCTTGGCGACATATATGGTTGACTGCTTGTGTAATAAAAAAGTGAAGTCACTTTATTGAAATAATAGCAAGTTTTATCTGCTGATATGGATAGTTCTAGACAAAAAGATAGAAATTAGATACCTACAATCTGTGCTTTTTGCTTACAGCAAGAAGTCTTTGACAACTATATCAGTGGAAAACACGTATTAGTCAGTACTTAAAATAATATTCAATGAAAGTTTTATATACAGGGACGCTTGACGTGAATGCTGGTGGACCAGCGTTCAGCACATATAATACAATGCGGGGGTTAAACGCTATTGGCGTTGATACTCATGTGTTGATGTATGAAATGGGTGTTGGCGGAAAATTGATAGGAGATGACGTTCCTATTCATTTTGCTAAAAAGCCGATAGAACATAGCTTCTGCTATTCCCCTTGCTATAAGAGGGAGATTATTAGTTGTGGTGATTTCGATATCTATCAAGCTCAAGGCGTGTGGCTATATAATACATATGCCCTGATTGACGTAGCTCGAAAACATGAAAAGCCATATATCATTACTCCCAGAGGTATGCTTTATCCTCAGGATATAGCAAAGTCTAAGTCTTGGTTTAAGAAGATGTCCTTAAAGATTAGATTGCTTGATGATTTGAATCGTGCTGCTTGTGTTCATGTCACTTGTGAGGATGAAATGAATCATTGTCGTAATTTGGGTGTGACTTCACCAATAGCTATCGTGCCCAATCCAGTGGAAATTAAAGAATATCCGAATGCTAAGAAGGACGATGTGTTTAGACTTGGGTATTTAGGCCGTATCTCTCGACGCAAGAATGTAGAGGGATTGATTTATGCTTGGAGTGAATTAGGTGATAAAGTGAAAGAAAATGCAGAATTGTTGATAATTGGTGGTGGCGATGAAGAGTATATGGCTTTCTTGAAGAATGAGGTTGCTCGATTGAATCTTTCAAATGTTCGATTTACTGGTTTTATATCAGGACAAGAGAAAGAGGATGCTTTGTCTTCTCTTTCTGTTCTTGCTATGCCCAGTGAGTTTGAGAACTTTGGAAACGTAATAGTTGAAGGTTTGGTTCGAGGCATCCCATGTATAGCCACTACTGGTGCACCTTGGAAGGATTTAGAGGACTATCAATGTGGTTGGTGGGTAGAATACAACCAAACCGCCATCACGAAAGCTGTGCAATCTGCATTAGAAACACCTGTTGACGAATTGTATGCCATGGGTGTGCGAGGAAAAAAATTGATGAAGGATAAATATTCAATTGAAGCTGTTGCAAAACAGATGAAAGAGGTGTATGAGTGGCTTCTTGGAAGGAGTGAAAAGCCGGATTTCGTCCATTGTTAAAGCTTTCTTTTCGCTTGCCAATAGATACCGTTGTAAAGGTTTATCTCTTAAATATGAAAAAGCACTAACTATGAACGAGAATATTGCGAAGTTTCTTGATGACTATATGAGGAACCCTGATCCTCAGTATGCTGTTATGCTGACAGGGCGATGGGGATGTGGTAAAACTTTCTTTGTTAATCAATGGCTGAAAACTCTTGAAGTGTCAGATGAAGATAGGGAAGAGGTTATTTATCTAAAGCCCATCTATGTGTCTGTTTATGGATTGTCTTCGCTTGCGGAAGTAAAGACTGAGATAGACCGGAAAGTCAATCCGTTCTATTATTCCAAGACGGCGAAGATGCTTAAAACCGCTGCAAAGTTTGCAAGCAAGATTGTCTTCAAAACAGATCTTACTGTTGATGAAAACCGGGATATAAAAGCTTCGGCATCGGGTTCTCTTGACATTATGAGTCTTTTCGAGTCAGATTCTGAAGAAGTGAAAGGTACTCGTTTCATCGTCTTTGACGATATAGAGCGTACTTTTATACCGATGAACATCCTGTTGGGTTTCATCAATTTCTTTGTTGAACGTTGCAAGTTCCATGTCCTGATAATAGGTGATGAATCGAAGTTGAAAGGTGATAACCTGAAGATATATTCTGATTTTAAGGAGAAGACTGTCGGAAGACAGTTTGAGATTGTTCCAGATGTGGATGCTGCGCTTGACAGCTATATAGAGGATTATGGGTTTGACAAATTCATAAGGAAAGAGCGAGAGTATATTATCCGGTGCTTCAGAGCAACGACATATAACAATCTGCGCCTTCTGCGTCAGTGTCTCTATGATTTCAATGAGGTGCTGAGGGAATTTCCTGAGAAGAAAATAAGAGAAAATGAAGTGATTTTCCATTGTCTTTTGTCTTCTTTTATTGCCGTATATGCCGAATACAATAATACAGAAAACCACGATACTATAGCCAATTGGGACAGAGTGTTCCTTGAATATAATGCGAGTTTTAAGAAGGATGAGAACAATATATGTTGTAAACTTGAAAAGAAATATAAGGATATAAGCGAGGGTAATATTTACCCAGCTACATTCTATACTTTCGTCAATGGTGTTGTAAACTTTCTTTCAAAAGGATGTAGCATAAAAGGAACGATAGAGGCATTGTTTCCTACAAAAAGGATTAACCACACAATACAGTCAAAATTTGACGGCTATTTCTATCTTTCTGATGATGAATTCAATAAGAGATATGATGAGGTTGAAAAGGATCTACTTGACGGGAAAATTCAGGATGGGAACCAACTCGGAGCTGCTATAAGCTATCTTGGGTATTTTGATGCCATGCAGGTACATAGGCTGAGGGCGGAAACATTAAACAGTATAAAAGAATTGTTGGATGTCAGACTTTCACAGATAAACGACATGAAGGAATTGCTGAAGTTTAAAAGTTCTTTCTCTTATGGATACAATTATGTAAGGAGGTCTGCTGATAATGAACTGCCAACGAAAGCCTTATTAGAAGATTTTCAAAACGCAATAAGCATGCGCCTTTCTTCTTTATGTGATGAAAGGCAGACGATATTGCGCAACCTTACTGATGAGAACGTCGGCATGTTGTCTAAACTTGAAGATGAGAGTTATCCAGACCATAGTCGGCCATATAGTCTTGTTCCTGCCTTTGAGAAAGAGAATGCAGCGATGCTGTTTGACGAAATATGCAGATTGAGTAACAAGGGCAGATATGAATTTCGCAATTTTCTTGAAATCCACTATAAACTTAGAACAAGTGTAGATTATTGGGAACAATACTTTAAGCCAGATGCTGCAGTCTTGGAGCCATTGCTTGATATGTTGAAGGAAATTTCATCATCAAAGGATGGCGTTGAAGGTCTGTCATATCGAGATTTGATAAAAACTCTTGATAATGTGATTAACAGATGCTATGGAAGAAAATAAAATATTGGAAAAGCATACTCCGGGGCGTGTGTCCTTGGGTATCAAGTTGAAGCGAGTGGTGTGGAATGTCATGGCTGCCTTGCTGTTCCGTCCTTTTATCACTCCCGTGTTCCGCAAGTGGCGGTTGTTATTGTTGCGAATGTTCGGGGCTGAAGTGGAATGGGATGCTAATGTGTATGCCTCGGTTAAGGTGTGGGCACCGTGGATGTTGAGGATGGGACACAGGGCGTGTCTCGGCCCTGAGGTGATATGCTATAACCAGGACTTGGTGGTGTTGGAGGATGATGCCATCGTATCGCAGTACTCATATCTCTGCACTGCCGGGCATGACATCGACCATGCCAATACTGCTGACAGCGGTCTTATTACGGCCCCGATAGTCTTGCGCCGTGGGGCGTGGATCGGTAGTCGTGCGTTTATCGGCATGGGAGTGGAGATTGGTGAGAATGCCGTGGTTGGCGCTACGGCGTCGGTATACAAGAACGTTGAACCTTGGACTGTTGTGGGTGGCAATCCTGCGAAAGTAATCAAGAAAAGGGAACTGAAGAATGAATAAGATTTATGATTTAGAGGGGAGAAACAAGGCGATTGTGTTGTTCAAGTTTTTTGCAGCTTTACTGATTACCTATTCGCATATGGGACTGCTGTTTCCTAAATTTGGGGGACTGGTGACTGGCGGTGCGATAGGTGACGGACTGTTTTTCTTCTGTTCGGGTTTTACGCTGTTTCTTGGTAGGGACGGCGGTTTCTTGAACTGGTATAAGCGTAGGGTAAGCCGTATTTATCCTTCCATAATCATGTGGGCCTTGCTGTCGGCTGTGGTGTTCGGTTGGACATGGTATATGACGGACTTGATTACCACTCCCAAGTATTGGTTTATCCCTTGCATAATGGTGTATTATGCCATATTCTATGTAATTCGCAGGTATCTGATGAAGTATATGAAGGCGGTGTTTGTTGGTTCTTTGCTGATAATAACCGCGTTGAGTTTCTTTGTTCTTGATATGGAGCGGTCTGTGATGTATGCGCAGGTCTCGTTCATGCGGATATATTATTTTATGTTCATGCTCTTGGGGGCAATAACAGCTCTCGACCTTCGCAAGTCCGATAATGAAATGATATTTGGCGGATTGCGTAGAATGTGCATTGGGGGGGTAAAAATAATGAGGAGTTAGAAGTTAGGAATGAGGAATTGAGTGTTATGCGGTCTTTCTCATTGTTTTTAATTTCCATTATTCTGTATTATGCTTGTATGGCAGCATACAAGCTCGGTTCTCTTTACTGCCATTTCCAGATGGTATCGCTGATACCATTGCTGTTAGCGATATACTTCTTCTTCATATTCTGTAGTTGTGAGAAGATGATAAAAGTGTTCGACAAGGCGTTATTTGGAAACGTGGTGTATTTCATTTCTTCCTTAACATTAGAGATTTATCTCGTGCAGTATGCCTTGTTTACAGACAGGATGAATTTCATGTTTCCACTTAATATTCCAGTGATGTATCTAATGATATTTGGTGTTGCGTATGTGCTGAAAGTACTTGCACAAGGTTTCTCCCAAATCTTTGGTAAGGAAGATGTGGTGGTGAAGAAACTGTTTAAAGTATAATTCGTCTTATTGCTTATTTTTGCGTTTTAAAATTGATGGACTCTTGTATTGACAAGGTGGAGAATGCTCTGCTGGAGATATTGAGGAGAGAGGTAACGGGAGAGGACGGGACGGAGAAGATGGAATTGTCTGTTGCCGGACTGAATGCCGTTATGCGCCTCGCCAGAGAACATGCCGTTACGGGACTGGTGGCTAATGCCGCTATGAGGAACCGGATTGTGATTGCCGGAGGTGCGGCGGAAGGCAGGGGGGAGGCTGTGATGAGGCTTATGCAGCAGACCATGGCGCACAGACAGAACCAGCGTAGGTTTGAGGATGCCGTGGGGCGCTTCGCCCGACTGATGAAGGAGAACGGCATCGCCTATGTGGTGTTCAAGGGACTGGCTGTAGCGAGACATTATCCCGAACCGTTTGTACGGACGATGGGCGACGTGGACTTCTATGTTCCGCAGAGGGATTTCCTGCGGGCGGTGGAGGTGATAGAGCGTGGGCTGCATGTGGTGATGGACAAGGAGGATGTTGACAAACACTACAGTTTTGACTGGCAGGGCATCCGCTTCGAGATGCACTATCAGATTGAGACCTTCGGCAGCCATCGGCATCAGCACCGCTTCGACAGGATGATAGATGAGGCTATGGCGGAGCATACGGATTCGTTCACGGTATGCGACTCCGACGGCAATGGAACCGAGGTCAGCGTATTGACGCCGACAGAAGATCTAATCGTGGTTTTTAAGCATTGGTTTAATCATCTGCTCGTGGAGGGCGTTGGCTTGCGCCAGACCTTGGACTTGGCAGTGCTCCTGAATGCTTATAGGGACAAGATAGATGTCGGTCGGCTGATGACTGCCTTGGACGGTATCGGCTATATGAAAGCATTCCGAGCCATGCTTGCTATGATGAGGCGGTATCTTGGATTGGATTGGTTTGACAACTTCTTTGTATATAACCGTTGCGACGAACGGTATGCCAGCAAGCTCATGGCTGCCGTGATGGAGAGCGGGAACTTTGGTAGGAAGGCTTATCGGAACCATACAACAGGGAAAAAGAAAAGTATGGAGACTGCCACAAGAGCGTTGCGCCATTGCGTAAAGTTCTTCTGGTTGGCTCCAAAAGATATAATTTGCTTGATACCACGAAGGATAGGTATCACGCTGAAACAGAAATTCTAATGTCGTTTTCCTGCAACTCGGGAAAACAAAATAAAGATATAACTTTTATGGGAAATACAATAGCTGCTATCATCCTGACAAAGGATGAGGAGAAGCATATAGAGCGGTGCATAAGGTCGCTGCAGGGAGTATGTGAGGAGGTGTTCGTGATTGACTGCTACAGCAAGGACAATACGAAAGCGATTGCCGAATCATTAGGTGCCAAGGTGTATGAGCATCCGTGGAAAAACTATGCCACGCAGTTTAATTGGGGATTACACAATTGTCCGATAACTGCCGACTGGGTATGGCGTATTGATGCTGACGAGTTTTTGGACAAAGGTCTTGGACAAAACGTAAAGAAGGCTATAAGTGAGTGTGGAGACGACGTGAACGGTATATACGTAAGGAAGCGTATCGACTTCATGGGTCGTCCGCTGATGCACGGAGGATGGTATCCGAGTTATCATCTGAAGGTATGGCGCAGAGGTCACGGTGAGTGTGAGAACCGCTGGATGGACGAGCATATCCGCATCTTTGACGGACGTGCCGTCACCGTAGAGCAAGGCGACCAGGTGGATGCCAATCTCAACAATCTGACATGGTGGATGGACAAGCACAACGGCTATGCCACGCGTGAGATGGCAGACATGCTGATGATGGAATATGGACTGGATGCGTCGGCACAGGAAGTAGTGCCGAAGTTCTTCGGAACAGAGGAGCAACGCAAGCGCTGGCTGAAGGTGAAATACATCAAGGCACCGCTATTCATGCGCCCATTCATCAATTTCATGATCCGCTATGTGTTGAAGGCTGGTTTCCTCGACGGCAAGGAAGGCTTTATCTGGCATTTTCTCCAGGGCTTCTCTTACCGCTTCCTTGTGGATGCCAAGATTTTCGAACTGAAGAAACGCTTCGGATTTGACAAGGAAAAGATAAAGGAATATCTCATAGATACTTATATGAAATAAAAAGACAATGAAAGTTTCAATCATAACAAGTTGCTACAACCGAGCGAAGACTATACGCGGTTGTATAGAGAGTGTGTTGGCTCAGGACTATCCTGACATTGAGTATATCGTGGTGGATGGTGCTTCTAAGGATGGTTCGCTCTCAATCATCAATGAGTATAAGGACAGGATAAGTAAGATAATCTCTGAGCCTGACCATGGCATGTACGAGGCTATCAACAAGGGCATCCGGGCTGCTACTGGCGATGTCATCGGTCTGGTGCATTCGGATGATTTTCTGTATTCTCCTCAGACTGTATCCAATATAGTGAAGCGGTTTGAGGAGACTCATGCCGATTTTCTGTATGGTGACGGATTGTTTGTGAATGCCGAGAACACGGATAAGGTGGTGCGCAACTGGATTGGTGGCGACTATCGTCTGTGGAAAGTTCGTCACGGTTGGTTGCCGCTCCATCCCACTTGCTATATCAAGCGCAGCGCCATAGAGCGTAAGGGGCTGTATAACGAGAGCTATAAGATAGCCGCCGACTCGGACTTCCTCTTCCGCTATCTGCTTGGCGGCGAGTTGAGCGTCACTTATCTGCATGAATATATCGTGAGAATGCGCATGGGCGGACTGAGTACGGACTCCGCTCGAAGGAAGCAGATGTGGAAGGAGGATATCAGAATGTATCAGTCGCACGGCATGAATCCTACATTGACAAAGTTGGAGAAGATGCTGTGGAAGGTGCCGCAGTTTATCGGGGCTAAATTCAAGTGATAGGCTCATTATTTGTGAATATACAGAACATCAGAAACATCTTAAAATTAGAAAAGTAATGTGGTGGAAAATAATTTTAGGAGTAATAGGATTAGCTGTCGTTGGTTTTATTGGCATGGTCATCAAAATGGCTGTGACAGATGCCAAAGAAGAAACAAGGGATATAGAGAGGGCGAGTAAATCAGAAAAATGATTTGGTGCAATTGTCCGTATCGGTCGGCGCAGATGTCCGTATCGGTCGGCGCGGATGTCCGTATCGACCGACGCGGATGGTTTTAGCAGTGCTTCAACTCCATATCCCTTCGGGATTTTGACTTGATTACGAGCCATACTCCACTGAAGACAAGCACTACAGCCACGGCTTGCTTCCACGTGAAGAGGCACATGCCGCAGGCGATGCTCACCGATACCGCCACCACGGGCTGCATATAGTTGTAGATGCTCACCACGGTGGGGCGCAGCGTGCGTTGCGCCGTCTGCATACACAGGTAGGCGATGTAGGTGCCGAAGAATACCACGAAGCCTGTTTCGAGCCATGTCTTGAGGCTGACAGCCTGCCAGTCGGTAGACGCGGCGTGCGAGCCGAGGAACGGCGTGAGCAGAATCGTAGCCCACGTGAACATCCACTTGCTCATGGTTATCGGACTGTAGCGTTTCAGAATGCTGCGATAGAGCGAGAGGTAGAGCGCAAACGACATCTGCGCAGCCACACACAGCAGGTCGCCACGTATGTCGCCGATGCGCGAGTCGTTGGCTACGGCGGTGCTGGCTATCAGAATGACGGCACCCGAGCAGCCTACACCCACGCCCAACGCCTTGCGCCCCGTGATGGGTTCCTTCAGAATGAGCGCTGCGAATATCATTGCGAAGATAGGCAGCGATGTGGTTACGATGGCGGCGTTGGACGGGGTGGTGATGCTCAGACCGATGGTGAAGCAACACTGGTTGCACACGAGTCCGAACACGCCGGCTCCGCAGAGCACGAAGATGTCCTTGAGAGGCACGTGCTCGTGCTTGGTGAAGAGCGATGTTATCCAGAAGAACACCGCTCCGCCCAAGGCACGCAGATATACCATATTCAGATTGTCCACCCCGCTGAGCATCGCGTCTTTGCCGATGGGAGCCATGAGACCCCAGATGGCGCAGGCGGAGAGAATGGCGAGGTGGGCAATCAGTACGCGTTTGTTCTGCATTGCGTCTATACGAGGTGAGCGATGAGGTCCTCACGCTCGCCGGCGAGCATGTCAATAACCGGAATTTCAACCATGGTGTAGCAGCCCGGCTGCTGGCGCATTGTGGCGCGAGCCACGTTGACGAGCACCTGACCAGTAAGTGCAGGGTTGTTGATGCTCATGCTGAACTCCATGCGCTGGTTCTGTGTCTTGCCGCTCACGCCCTTGCGTGTGAGATGCACGCCGTGGCCCATGTCGCGCACGGCATCAACCGACGGTACGGCGAACACGTGAGTCTCGTCGTTAGAGAAGTAGGGGTCTGCCTTGATAGCCGCCGTAACGTCTTCGAGCTTCGCTCCCTCCTCAAGTTCTACGTACACCATGCGGCGGTGCAAACCCTCGCCCTTCGGTATAGTCATAGACAGCGCATCCTTCACGCCCTCCTTAGAGCGCACGCATACGCTGTGCCCCATCGACATGCCCGGTCCGAAGTTGGTGTAGCTGAGGCCCTTTGGTGCGAGGCTCTGCATCAGAGTGCGCACGATAGAGTCGGAACCCGGGTCCCAACCAGCAGCGATTACGCTCACCGTACCGTTCTTCTTGCACTCCTCAGAGAGAGTGCGACGGTAGTCGACGATAGAAGTATGTATGTCGAAGCTGTCAACGGTGTTGATACCGAGTGCTGAGATCTGCTTTGCGTACTCCTCGCACGAGCGTGTCGGAGTAGCAAGGATAGCCACGTCCACGTCTTTCAGCTCGCGGATGTCCTTCACCACCTCGTACTGTGCCAGTTCGGCAGGCTTGTTCTCCGCACCGTGACGGCGCACCACACCTGCAATCTCAAAGTCGTCGGCAGCTTCAAGCGCCTGAATCGCATAATGTCCGATGTTGCCGTATCCCACTACGGCTGCTCTAATCTTTTTCATGTCTTTCACTTTATTATAATTAATAATATACGTAACACATCGTATTGTAGATGTGTTGCATCGTTCTTGATGAGTGCAAAGTTATAGAAAATCATTAAAACAACTTCCTCCTGTATGACGTTTTTTTTATGTGTTTTACTGTCTGTTAGGCAAAATCATTAAAAATAGGTATTTCATAATTCGCTGATTATGCTTAATTTTGCAACCGTAAAATAAAAATACTCAACGACAATGAAAAAGAAATATCTTGGCAAGACCATCGGGTCGTTGCTTATAGTACTTCTTATGATGCCGTTAGGGCACGCACTTATGATTCTGATGGAGCACTTCCTTGAGCCGACAACGCTTCACTATTCGGCGTTCTTGATGGGCTTCGTAGGACTCGTAATCACCATAGCCGGTGTGTTCGTGAAAGGCGACACACGCCAGACCTGCTTCGGACTCACCGGAGCCTTGCTCTTTTGGACCGGTTGGGTGGAGTTTCTTTTCGCTTACTTCGCTCAGCGCTTCGGTGTTCACTGCGACCTTGTGGGCAACGGCGTTGTGCAGACTGTTACGGAATACGTCAATGGTGTTGGTGTCAACCATACGTTCACAATCAACGGCACACCGCTCGAAGATTTCTCGCGTGCCGACCTTAAGGCGATACGCGGCTCCCGACCGGAGTATCTCATCATGCCTGCCACCTTCGGCATGTGGATGATGTTCGTAGTGATGTACACCTTCTGCACTCGCACCGGCTGTCTGTTCATCCGCTGGGTACAGCGGCATTGCGGAATAAACGAAAAGGTGGAGTTGCGACCTATGGCGTATCATCCGAGCATAGTGATGTTCATGGAGTGGAACATCATGATGTGGGGACTCTACATGCTGCTTATGTTCTGCTACGACCCCGTATTCCTCGGCGACCATCACCCAGTGACCTACGCCATTGCAGCCATCTGCCTCATCGGTTCGGCACTGATGTTCAAGAAGCAGCTCTACATAAAGCAGTGGGGACGCAACCTACGCATGGCTTACGCCACGGTTATCGTGTTCTGGACCTTCGTGGAGGTGGTTGCACGCAACGGACTCTTCAAGGAGATATGGGTCGACCCGATGAATCATGTGGTGGAGATGAGCGCAGTGCTCGCCATCTTCGTGGCGCTCATAGGGGGCAGCTGGATGTATAATGTGAAGGATGCTGAGGCTGACGCGAAGTTATTGGCATAGTTTATACATTATATAATATACAGCAATAGTAAAAGACAATATATAATAACATTAAAAATCAAAAATAATAACAACTCTTTTTATGAAAAGAATTTTTACTCTCTTGTTCGCTGTTCTCACAGCAACAACAATCATGGCACAAATGCACGGACCAATGAAGTTTGTAGGCGCTTCAGAAATGAGCGTATCAACAATGAACATTGATAATCCCAGTGACACAATATTGTTCGCTATGAACGGCATGGAGTCGGGCAACATCACTCTGCCTGCCATGAAGGGTATGCAGCAGACAATACCATCGTTCACCATCAGCGGTGCTAAATTCACGTTGGGCGAGAACCATGTCGTTACGTTTGCCGACCAGACTTTCAGCACAAAGGTGAAAGTGGACGGAGCTGAGAAGAACATCACCGGCTCATCGCTTTCAGGCACATACAACATGGCAGACAACTCGCTCTCGCTTACTGTTGTGTTCCAGTACGGCAAGATGCCGATGTCTATGACATACAGCGTGAAAGGCTACTACGTAAAGGCTGTGTCTAACCCCATCACTGTTACAGTGGGCGGACAGTTCACATACAACAACGACAATGTTACATACGAGTTGCGTCGATACAAGGACGGCAAAACAGACAAGCTCGACGTTACTGTTCCCTCCTATACGCTCGCAAACACCATCATGGGCGACCTCACACTCGGTTCGTACACCGTGAAGGGACTCGTTTACGACGAGGCTCAGGGCGGCTACTACCGCGACTATAAGAACGACGGACTTAAGTTCCACTTCACAGCCGTTCAAGGTGGCAAGACAACAATGGACAAGGACTACGACTTCGCAACAGACAAGGATAACAACATCCTCGTGAAGTACGAAGGCAACAACGTAAGCTCTATCGTCAACACCTTCCAGGTGGGAACCATGCCTTTCGGTATCGTGTCTGTGTTCAGTGGTGCAACAACCTCAATAGACGACATCACCACAACGCCGTCTCACAATCTCAACACCACATCGTCTCAGCAGTACAACCTTGCAGGCCAGCGTGTGGACAACAACTATAAAGGCATTGTTATTGTCAATGGTAAGAAGTATTTGAGAAAATAGTATAATGATTAAAAAAGCCATTTTACTTGCTGTTGCAACTGTGAGCATACACATGCTCACAGCCTGCAACGGCATTTTTGATGATATATACGACCAGCCGAAGCCCGTCGTGCCGGCTAAAGGACAGCTCGTCATCGATGCTACGAGCTGGACTGACTGGTATTATGTCTCTCTGCCACGCCTTCAGCGCCTTGCAGAAGCCGGCGACGAGGACGCTCTGCTTAAGGCTCAGAGCGAGTTCGAGAAGCGTCCTATCCCGTTTGCGCTCAGCGAAGGCAGCGAGTGGGACGGACGTTCGGGGCAGTATCTGTACTGGTTCGACGTGTGGGGTGAAGGCATACAGAACAACGAGTTCCGCCAGCTCACCAAGACCGACGCTCAGCAAGACCCCGAGGAGTGGAGCTTCGCCGTGCACCGCAACAACGTGCGCACAAACGGTGGTGCCGTCTACGAGACGCAGTACACCTCCTTCGACCAACTCCCCGAGTCGAGCACCGAATTCGCTAACAAGGAGTTCACCGCCGACGAGTGGAGCGAGAACGAAGTGTGGAGCAGTAAGGAACAGATGCTGCTTAGCCTCGTGCCGTCGCAGGGCATCAATATTAATAAGGTGCTCTCGTCGTGGCTTGAGTTCAAGTTCAACGTGCCGCCCGACTACAAGCCCAACAAGCATGTCTTCATCCTGCGACTTGCCGACGGCACCTACGCCGCTCTGCAGCTCGCCGACTTCATCTCGCCCGAAGGCAAAAAGTGCTTCCTGACCATTAACTATAAGTATCCGTATTAAGGAGTTATGGTGGTGAGATGGTGAGGTGTTAGGGTGGTGAGATTTGCATAGGAGGGTATGGCATCCCTGCCATACCCACGCACCCTCCCAGGGGGTGCAGTGGTCTCCACTGCACCAACCAAACAGTCACTGCATCCTCCCACAGCAAGAGCGCATTCCGTGGGATAACAACGCACCCTAACATCTGTGCAGATCTGTGACATCCGTGGGAGAACAAATGCATCCCGCCATCTGTGTAAATCTGTGAAATCTGTGGGAAACTCACAAGACTGCGTGGGTATGGCAAGATGCCATACCCTCCTATAATTTCAAATACAATAAGAATAATGATAAAGAAAATATTCCTTCCGCTCGCTCTCTTCGCAACATCGCAAGCAGCGATGGCGCAGGCAGACCCAGAACGGCTTGGCAGCTTGCCGGAGCAAGAACTCGACGATGTGCAGCTCGACTCCATCTTCCGCCATTACGAACTGGAGGAAGTGGTGGTGACCGGCACGCGCACGCCGAAGTTTTTGAAGGACACACCTATACAGACACGTGTCATCACGTCGCGCGACATAGCCCGCACCGATGCCACGAACGTGCAGGATTTGCTGCAGCAGGAGTTGCCCGGCGTGGAGTTCTCCTACTCGATGAACCAGAAGACCCACCTCAACTTCGCCGGATTCGGCGGACAGGGCATCCTCTTCCTCGTAGACGGCGAGCGTCTCGCAGGCGAGTCGATGGACGATGTCGACTTCTCGCGTCTGCTTATGGCTGGCGTGGAGCGTATCGAGATAGTGAAAGGCGCATCGTCGGCGTTGTACGGCAGCAGTGCTGCGGGTGGCGTGGTGAACATCATCACGAAGAACGCCACCGAGCCGTGGACCCTGAACCTGAACGCACGCTACGCCAAGCACAACGACCAACGCTACGGTGGCGTGTTCGGACTCAGCTCGAAGCACTGGAGAAATGCGTTCTCTGCCAACTATCACAACAAGGACAACTACAACGTGACGAGCGCTGCCAACCCCGTGACACGTGTCATCTCCACCATCTACGGCGAGCGCACCGTCGACTTCAAGGACAAGCTGACATGGCGACCCTCCGACCGACTGAGCATCGGAGCACGTGCCGGCTACTTCTTCCGCGAGACAACGCGCACCGTGAACCTGCCCGAACGCTATCGTGACTTCTCCGGCGGACTGCGTCTCGACTGGCTGATTACCAAGGACGACAACCTGCAGGCGAGCTACGCCTTCGACCAGTACGACAAGTCGGACTATCAGCAGCTGCGCCACCTCGACATACGCGACTACAGCAACGTGCAAAACACGGTCCGACTGCTCTACAACCACTCGTTCGGCGAGACAGCGATGCTCACCGTCGGTGCCGACTATATGCACGACTATCTCTTTAACACTTATCTCGCCGGCGCAGCACGCGAGCAGGACTGCTACGACGTGTTCGCGCAGTACGACTGGAATATCACCGACAAACTCGAAGCCGTGGCTGCTGTGCGCTACGACTATTTCTCCGATCAGTCGAACTCGCAGCTTACGCCAAAGCTCAACCTCCGCTATAAGCCCAACCACCGTCTCGTGTTGCGTGCAGGTTACGGCATGGGCTTCCGTGCGCCGTCGCTGAAGGAACGCTACTATAACTTCGACATGGCTGGCATCTGGATTGTCGAGGGCAACGAGCATCTGAAAGCCGAAAAGAGCCACAACTTCACGCTCTCTGCCGAATACTCACGCGCCAACTGCAGCCTTGCCGTGTCGGCATATTACAATAATGTAATAAACAAGATCTCTACATCGGCGCCCTATTTCAAGTCGATAGAAGACAAGCTGCCGTATCTGCCCTATACCAACCTCGCCAACTACAGAGTGTTCGGCGCAGACGTTAGCATGCAGGCACGCTGGCAGAACGGCATCTCGGCACGACTCAGCTACGCTCACACCAAGGAGCGCCTGCCGAAGGACAAGGATGGCAACACCATAAACAACCAGTACATACCGGCACGAGCCCATGCTCTGAACGCCAACGTCGACTACGACCATCAGTTCACGAAGCGCTACGGCATATACGCTTCGCTCAACGGACGCTTGCTTTCGGGTACGGAGAACGTAGAGTTCAAGAACTACTACGACGTGACCGAGGGCACGGTGCGTGTGAAGTATCCTGCCTACACCCTCTGGAAACTCTCGCTCACGCAGCGTGTTGGCAAGGCGGTGAGCATAACCACCGCTCTTGACAACCTCTTCAACTATCGTCCGAAGCACTACTACCTCAATGCGCCGCTCACCGACGGCATAACATTCCAGGTTGGCGTGTCGGTAGATATCAACAAACTGTAGGGGTGCACTTGTCTCCGCTTAGGAGGGTATGGCATCCCTGCCATACCCACGCAGCCCTAAGCCCTCAATGTGCCCCTAAGAACAACACCAACGGCTCGGTTGGTGCAGCAGAGACTGCTGCACCCCCTAAGAAGTGCACCAACCAAGCATAATATTGTTTAACAACTAAAAATATGGTACTTTCAAATCTACAGCATAGCGACCGCGTAGAGTCGCTACACCCGTTGTTCAAGACCGTGTTCGACTACGTGAAGTCGCACGACTTGCTCAATACTCCTTGCGGACGCATAGAGTTGCAGGGCGACGACCTCTTCATCAACAACGTCAACCCCGAGTGCGTAGCAGCCGACAAGCAAGTGCTTGAGGTGCACCGTCAGTATATCGATATCCACATCCTCCTCGAAGGCGAGGAGACCATCGGCTGGAAAGCTATCGAGGACTGCACGAACGAGACGAAACCCTACGATGCCGAAGCCGACTGCGCTCTCTATGCCGAGCCGGCTTCCGCTTACGTGAAGATGCATCCTGGCGAGTTCCTCATCGTGTGGCCCGAAGACCCACACGCACCGGTGATTGGTGAGGGAAAGATTCGCAAGCTGATTGTTAAGGTTAAGCTTTAGTAGTTTTGAGTTTTGAATTTTGAGTTTTGAATTGTTGCCTACGGCAATTTTGAATTTTGAGTTTTGAATTTTGAATTATGCGCTTTGCGCATTTTGAATTTATGAATTAGGAATTGAGATTTGTGAGTTGCGAATTCTTAATTCAAAATTGACTAACTCAAAATCGGCGCAGCCGATAATTCAAAACTCAAAACTCACAATTCAAAACTCAATATCGGCTATGCCGATATTGCTCCAATCGAACCTCGCCACCAGTTCTTCAGCCGTCACCCTATTGGGCGACTTCTGCAGTCCTGCCTTATAAGCCAACAAGCCTATGATATCCTCTGCTTCGAAGCGCGATCGTAAAGCCTCCATGTCGAGACTGCGGTCGCGCTTCGACAGTCTCTGCCCCTCGGTGTTGCAGAGCAGCGGCAGATGAGTGAAGCGCGGCGGAGCAAATCCCAACTCCTTTGCCAGATAAATCTGTTGCGGCGACGAGAGCAGCAAGTCGCGACCGCGCACTACCTCCGTGATGCCCATCAGCGCATCGTCCACCACCACCGCCAGCTGGTAAGCCCAAGCCCCGTCCTTGCGTCGCACGATGAAGTCACCGCATTGCGTCGTCAGGTCTACGGTCTGCTCGCCGTAGTGTCCGTCGATGAACGACACGATTCCCTCGCCCTCCTCCGGCACACGCATACGTATAGCCGCCTTAGGAGGGTATGGCATCCCTGCCATACCCACGCAATCAGCAGTAGTGTATGGCATCCCTGCCGTTTTCAAGTTGCGACACGTACCCTTATACACCACGCGCCCGTCGCTCTCGTGTGGAGCCTGCGTAGCCAATATGTCAGCACGCGTGCAGTAGCACGGATACGTCAAACCGCGAGCCGTCAGTTTCTGCAGCTCCGCCTCATATATCTCGCCACGCTCGCTCTGATAGAACGGACCCTCGTCCCACGTCAGTCCGAGCCATTCGAGGTCGCCCATAATCAAGTCGGCATACTCCATACGCGAACGCTGCGGATCAATATCCTCAATACGCAGTACCCACTTGCCACCCTGCGCCTTTATCGAAAGCCACGACAGCAACGCACTGAATACATTGCCCAGATGCATACGTCCCGTCGGCGACGGCGCAAAGCGACCCCTCTCTATATATTCCTTATTGTTCATCTTTGTTTTATTAGGAGGGTAGGGCATCTTGCCCTACCCACGCACCCTCGCACTGCTATATAATGACAGCTTAAAGGCTGCGTGGGTATGGCAAGATGCCATACCCTCCTATATTAGTCTGCAAAATTATAAAGAATAATCGGTTCGAGCGTAAGTTGTTGCAATAATATTTAGTTTTGTTACAAATCGATACTTATTTGCTGAATAAAACTACAGATTCGCTGAATATTTCGGTTTGTACTGCGTATTTGTTTGGAAAGTTACAAAAGTTTTCTATACCTTTGCGGTGTGTTTGAATAGAAATAATAAGAAAATGAAAGGACCGAGCGCGTGAATCGTCACGTCGCCCGGTCTTTTTTGTGTTTAAAAACCTTGACAAGCTTTTTACGAAACAGTTACATATAGCAAAACCGCCCGGATAGGCATCGTTTCCGACTGTCCTATCCGGGCGGTTTATATATAAATGTATAAGTGGTATTCTATGCGTGTAGCATTAGATCTGCACCTTCACGGTTGTAGCCTGAGCATTGCATACTACAGTAACGAGATATGTGCCCTTTGCGAGTTCCACCTTTGCCTTGTCGGCAGTAGTGGTGAGTCCGCTAACAACGCGTCCCTCGAAGTCGCTCACGAGGATGCGCTTTGCGAGTCCTGCAGTCTCCGGCATACTGATCTTAACGCAGTTCTTGCCAGCAACAATGCTGAAATCCTTTGCTGCAACCGTAGAAGCTACGCCGTCAACCACCTTCTTCTCAGCCAGACGGAACACACGTGTAGCGTGCTTGCGCACATCGGTTGTAAATGTGCCCGTAGCTTCGCCTGCCTCAGCATTCTCCATCACGTCACGAACGGTGTAAGTCTTTGTCGGGTCGAGAGCCGGAATAGCTGTGAAGTCGAATGTAGCCTGCTTCTCAGAGCTTGACATGTTGGTTACAGAGAGAGCCACGTCGCCGTTCTCGCAGTCCTTAGCGAAGACAACGAGGTTGTCAGCCTCAGAGATAAGGTCGCCCTGCTGCCCCATGCGGTCCTGGTTGAGAGCGATAAGCTCCTTGTTGCGCAGCAGCTTGAAGTCGGCATCGGTGAGAGTGTTCTTGCTCGGGTCGAACGACAGAGCCATCGGCGAAGACCACATACACCAGAGAGCGAACTGTGTAGCATACTCGTCGTCGGTCATACCAGCGCCAGTGCCACCGCAGAGGTCGTTAGACGACTTACCCGTAGCGTGCAGACCGGTGCAAAGCATATCCGAATCGTTGAAGCGGTTCACACCCTGATAAGCAGAGAGGTTCTTCATAGCCTCGATGCTCTGTACGACGCCAACACCGCTACCAGAACCTGTCCAGCAGTCGCGTACGTCCTGCGAGATGCGCCAGCAGCGTCCGCCTACCTCAGCACCCCACTTCCACGGTTCGCGCACGCCCCACTCGCAGATGTAGAGCATAGTGTTGTTGCCTGCAGCAGCGAAAGCGTCAGCAAGAGCCTTGTAGCGCTTCTTCGCTGTCTCTACGTCGTCCGGCGCATAGCAGTAGTCGCACTTCACAACGTCTACGCCCCACTCGGCGTATGTCTTGGCGTCTATTGTCTCGTAGCCATACGAACCAAATGCGCCAGCACATGTTCTGTCAGCAGCGTCGGTATAAAGACCGAACTTCATGCCGTTCTTGTGAACATAGTCTGCCACAGTCTTCAGACCGTTCGGGAAGCGTGATGCGTTAGGCTGCGGTGTGCCGTCAGCCTTGCGTGTGCCCTGCCAGAGGTCGTCCATCATGATGTGGTTCCAACCGCACTCGTACAGACCCTTGTTCTGGAAGAGCTCTACAGCTTGCTCAATTATTTTCTGTGAGATGTTGCCCTGAACCGAGTTCCAAGAGAGCCAGCCCATGAACGGCACGGGGTGCTGCAGAGAGCTTGATACGGTGAGTGTAACATCCTCCGATGTTGTCTCGCCGTCTACCGTGACGTTAATCTGATATGTATATACGCCTTCTTCAGCAACTACGCCCTCTACGATATTGCGGGCTGCGTTCCATGTAAGACCTGCAGGCAGATTGCTTACAGAGAGCTGAGCACCGGTAACGGTAGAGCGAACCTTCTGCATGAAGCGAACGTTAGGCTGCGAGAACACGGTTGTAGCACAAGCGAGCTTTGTTGTGAGTTCTTCTGCGCTCACGATGCACGGACGTGTAGAGTTCTGATCCTGGAACACGAGATAAGCGTTAGCCCAGTCGACATGGTCGCAAGTGTTTGTGCCATCAGTGCCGTTCGAAGTCTCAAGATAGAGATACTTCCAACCGCTGAGGTTGTCAGCGTGGATGTCTACCGACTGGTTTGAGAAGCGGTTGATAGTACCCTTAGCCACATCCTCTGTAGCGCCACCTTCAGCCTTTACGTAAACATGATAATCGAAGTTGCCAGCCTCCTTCACCTCGTCGTCAACGCCGAGCACAGTGTAGAAGTCGGTAACCGATCCGTTTAGCTTGATGATAATCTGCGACGGTCCGTGTGTGCCCACTCCGCTCTCGTACACCTTGCCACCGACGGTGATCTTGTTGCCGTCGATGCTCTTGTCCTTCTTCGGTGTGTGGTTCTCCCAACCGCACTTGGTCTTTTCTATTTCGAGAGAAGACAGACGGATGTATTCCTGACCCAAAGGAGCGTCGGGGATAGTCACTACGTTAGAGCCTTCCTGCCACATATCCGACTCGTTGATGAGCTGCGGAGCTGTGCCAGCGTACTTGAAGTAAGCGTCGCCGAGATCTACGTGGTCGCCCCAAGCCTCTTCGCCCTTGTCGAAGTTGAGAATAAGATACACTGCGCCGGTAAGGTCAACATCAATCGTTGTGCCGGTAGCGTCGTTGACAGTGATAGTGCCACTCTTCACAGTCGTAGCCTGCTTGCTGCTGTTGTAAGTAGTGACGGTATAGTCAACGATGCCGTGCTTAGCCTGGGTAGGTGCTGCTGCATCAATACCGAAAATAGCGTGAAAACTTTTGGCACCATTCACCTTCACCACAAATTTTGAAGGAGCATGTGTGCCAACACCCGTTGTGTAGGTGTTGCCGGCTATAATAAGCGGTGTACCAAACGTAGCCTTGTCGGCATACACCTTATTCTTATTATCGTCGTTGAAATAAGTTACAGTAGTCAGGTCGAGCGAACTCAACAGACATACGTCGTTACCAGTTGGGGGGGGTAATTGTCTCTGCTTTAGCATCAACAATGCCCAACACACTGACAACCACCAAGGCTACCAGCGCGCTTACGTTACGTAAAAGTTGTTTCATTGTTTTTTTATTAAAAAATTGATTTGTTGTATAATAGAATTTCTGCAAAGTTACCTATTATTGTCTGATTGGCAAAACATTACATCATGTTTTAACATAAAAAAGGTTCGTGGCGACAACATGGCATGTGTCTATTTGCTTAATAGCAGAATAATTTGTAATTTAGCGGCATAAAACCAGACAATTCATATGGAACCTAAACATAATATGAACAGATGAAGAAACACCAGAAACTACACCAATACATATTTGCAGCGGCAGTCGTCTCGCTGCAAACACCTGCATCTGCCACTGCTCAGGTGCAGGAGCTGAACGTGCAGCGCGACACGATCCCCACATACCTGAAGGTACAGAACAAAGGTATCGTAAACAATGCCCTCGACGTGTTGAACGGCAATGCCGCCGGTGTTAACGTTACTTCGAACGGCATGGACCGTATGGCACAACTCTTGTCTGTGCGAGTGCGCGGCACCACGTCAATAGTAGGAGGCAACGACCCGCTCGTCATCATCGACGGCGTGACAAGCGACATAGCCACGCTCTCCACCATCTATCCTGCCGATATAGAGAGTTTCGCGGTGCTCAAGAATGCCGCAGAGACCGCACTCTACGGCTCGCGTGGTGCGTCGGGCGTTATCGAGGTGAAGACAAAGAGGGGCACAGGCAAAGGGTTCCAAATATCTTATGAGACAAACATCGGACTGGAAGCCATGTCAAAGAAACTCGACATGCTGTCGGCTGACGAATATCTTGCTACTGCCAAACGCCTCGGGGTATATGCCAACAACGGCGGATACAAAAACAACTTCTACGACGTAATCACTCGAACCGGCTTCGTACAGAACCATTACCTGGCTTTCAGCGGTGGCTCGGAGCAGTCGAACTATCGTGCGTCGTTCGGCTATATCGACCATAACACCATCATAAAGACCAAGGACTACAACAATTTTGTGGCAAAGATAGATGTCACGCAACATGCTTTCGGCAACCGTCTCGTCGGCGACTTTGGTGTGTTCGGCTCTACGTACAAGAACAACGACATCTTCGACCCGCAGATGCTGTTCTACTCTGCTGCTTGTCAGAACCCTACCTATCCTGCCGGTCGCGATGCCAACGGCAACTGGACAAAGAACGGTTCTGCCTATCGTATCAATCCGCCTTCTGCCGTGCTTGCCGAACGTAGCGACCAGAAGGAGATGTACTTCAATACCCATATGCGACTGCTCTACAAACTTGCGCCGTCGCTCAATCTGTCGGCATTCGGCAGCTACTCGTATACATCCAACGAGAACTCTGAGTTCTGCCCGACATGGGTGTGGGCGCAGGGCAATGTATATCGCGGCGAATTCAAGAAACAGGAATATCTCGGCAACGTCTCGCTCGACTATGCCCATACATGGGGCATCCACTCGTTGGCTGCCGGACTCTCCACCGAATATCATTATCTGGAGCGCACGGCATTCTGGACACGTGCCAAGGGCATAACAACAAACGAGTTCGGATACGACAACATCGGAGCCACTGCCTCGCGTCCTTATGGCGCTACGGGCAGCATCTACGAAGACCAGTCGCTGGCGTCGGTCATGGCAAACGCCTCCTATACATTATATGATAAGTATAAGCTCACGCTCACTATGCGTGGCGACGGTTCGTCTATGGTTGGCGACGACCACACATGGGGCTTCTTCCCGTCGGTCTCGGCAGAATGGGACGTTAAGAAGGAGCACTTTTTAAGCGGTTTCGACGGAATAAGTACTCTGAAACTGCGCACGGGCTACGGACACTCGGGTAATCTTGGCGGCATATCCGCCTATACCACCATGAACAACGTGCAGCAGACGGGCATCGTACCCGTCAACAACACGCCAACCGTGACGCTCGGCACCATACGCAACAACAACCCCGACTTGAAATGGGAGACAAAGTCGACGTTCAATATCGGTGGCGAGATCGGACTGTGGCACAACCGCCTTATGCTTACCGCCGAGTACTACTACTCGAAGACTACCGACATGCTCTACTCCTACGATGTGCCCGTGCCGCCGTTTGCCTACGACAAGCTGTTGGCAAACATTGGCTCTATGTCAAACCAGGGTCTTGAAATAGGTTTCTCTATAGCTCCGGTGCAGACAAAGGATATAGACCTGAACGTGAGCATGAACCTCTCGTTTCAGAAGAATAAGTTGCTGTCGCTCTCCGGCAACTATAACGGCATGAATATGTCGGCTGCCAACATCACAGCCATTGGCTCCATAGATGGAGCCGGTCAGAACGGCGGCGACAACAACCACGTGCTCTACCAGATTGTAGGACAACCCTTGGGTGTGTTCTATCTGCCCCATTGCACTGGACTCTACAAGGACGAGCAGGGTACGATGAAGTATAGGATAGAAGACCTCGACCGCAACGGCACCATCGACTTCGGCGACGGTGGCGACCGACGCATCTGCGGACAAGCCACGCCAAAGGCAACGCTCGGCTCCAACATATCGCTGCGCTACAAGAATTTCTATATGTCGCTGCAGATGAACGGAGCCTTCGGGCACAAGATCTTCAACGGCACGGCATTGGCTTACAACAACATGTCGTCGTTCCCGATATACAACGTGATGAAGGGTGCGCCCGAACGTAACATCGTCGACCAGAACGTGTCCGACTATTGGCTCGAACGTGGCGACTATCTCAACTTCGAGTATCTAACCGTCGGCTACAACGTGCCGGTGAAGAGCAACATAGTACGCTCGCTGCGTGTGTCGTGCAGCATCAACAACCTTGCCACCATCACGTCCTACAGCGGTCTGACACCGATGATCAACTCGTATGTTGTCAACTCGTCAATGGGCATCGACGACAAACGCTGCTATCCTACCTATCGAACCTACTCCATAGGAGTGAGTGTGCAGTTCTAGACATCCCGAAATGTTTTCACCAACGTAACGATTAATGACTATGAAACATAAATTTTTCGCATTGTCTGTTCTCGCCCTTTCGCTCTCGCTGACGAGTTGTCTCGATGAGACACCAAAGGACCAGATACCGGAGCAGAATATTTACGACTCTGCCAACAGCCTGTATGTCAACGCTGTAGCTTCGCTGTACAACTATATAGGTGCACACGAGGAGGGCGAAGGCTTGCAGGGCACATGCCGCGGCATATACGACTACAACACGCTGACCACCGACGAGGCTATCATGCCCATACGCGGCGGCAACTGGTATGACGGCGGACTCTGGCAAAACATGTACAACCATACATGGACTGCCACCGACACCGATCTGTATAACGTTTGGAAATATCTATATAAGGTTATCGTGCTCTCCACAAAGTCGTTGGAGACGATAGACCAGTACAAGACGCTGCTTACTGACCGGCAGCGTGATGAGTACAAGGCGGAGGTGAGAGCCGTTAGAGCCATGTTCTACTATTATGCTATGGACATGTTCGGACGCATACCCATACTTGAGTCGACAGCGCAAAAGACTGCCGACATACGGCAGAGCGAGCGCAGCGAAGTGTTCAGCTATATCGTGAACGAACTGCAGACCGTGGCGCCGCTTCTGCCTCTTGAGCACAGCAACCTGCAGGGCAACTACTACGGTAGGGTGACGCGTCCGGTGGCATGGTTCCTGCTTGCTAAACTCGCCCTCAACGCCGAAGTGTACACCGACAACGACTGGACCGACTCGTCACGACCAGACGGCAAGATGATATTGTTTGACATCGACGGCACACAGAAGAACGCATGGCAGACTTGCGTCCACTACTGCGACCTGATAGCAGCCGCCGGATATTCGCTCGAGAACGAATATGCAAGCAACTTCGCCGTGCACAACGAAAACTCGAAGGAGAACATCTTCACCATTCCGTTAGACAAGATGCTCTATCTGAACGAGTTCCACTATCTGTTCCGCTCGCGCCATTACGCACACGGCGGTGCATACAGCGGAGCTTCAGAGAACGGCACCTGCGCCACGCTGCACACCATGGCTGTAAACGGTTACGGCACAGCCTCGCCCGACACGCGCCTCGAACTTAACTTCTACACGGGTAGGGTGGAGGTGGACGGCAAGTATGTAACCCTTGACGACGGCACACCGCTCCAGTACATGCCGCTCGCCGTCGAGCAGAACCTCACGGCAAGCAAATACATCGAGACGGCAGGAGCACGCATGAAGAAATATGAGGTAGACCGCACAGCCTACTCCGACGGACGTATGCCCGACAACGACATCGTGCTCTACAGATACGCCGACGTACTGCTGATGAAGGCAGAGGCAAAGGTGAGAAACGGAGAGACGGGCGACGAGCAACTCAACGCCGTGCGCTCGCGTGCCGGAATGCCCTCGCTTGCAGCCACACTCGCGAACATTCTCGACGAACGTCTGCTCGAACTTGTGTGGGAAGGCTGGCGCCGGCAGGACATGATACGCTTCGGCACCTACTGCGAGCCGTACGACATACACACACCGTCAGCCGCCGACAAGAAGCGATACACCATAGTGTTCCCGATTCCGGAAAAAGCACGCGAACTGAATCCGAATCTCGTGCAAAACCCTGGATATTAACGAAAGACAAAGCCAGTAATACACACGGATCGTAGTGCAAACAAAAAACAAATAATGAATAATTCGTGAAATGAAAACAAAAAAATACCTCAAAATAGGTATAGTATAATTCTTTTTTTGTAATTTTGTAAGCGTAAAGGGTGTGAGACGTAAAAGCTTATGCCGCTTTCGTAGAAAAGACTTTACACATTAATAATTTAAATTATTATAACCGATTATGATTTATTCAAAAGAAGTAGACAACATGTGCGTTGTCGCTAAGGGTCCTAACCACGGACCGGCTCCAATTCCTGAGGAAGGAAAATGGATTTATGCCAAGGAGATTAAGGATATTTCTGGCTATACTCACGGTGTGGGTTGGTGTGCTCCGCAGCAGGGTGCCTGCAAGCTGTCTCTCAACGTTAAGGACGGCGTTATCCAGGAGGCTCTCGTTGAGACTATCGGTTGCACCGGTATGACTCACTCAGCAGCTATGGCTTCTGAGATTCTCCCGGGCAAGACAATCCTCGAGGCTCTGAACACCGACCTCGTTTGCGATGCTATCAACACAGCTATGCGCGAGCTCTTCCTCCAGATTGTTTACGGACGTACACAGAGCGCATTCTCTGAGGGCGGTCTCGTAATCGGTGCTGGTCTTGAGGACCTCGGCAAGGGTCTGCGCTCACAGACAGGTACTCTCTACGGTACAGTAGCTAAGGGTACACGCTACTTGGAGCTCACAGAGGGCTACATCACACGTCAGTTCCTCGACAAGGACAACCAGGTTTGCGGTTACGAGTATGTTCACCTCGGCAAGATGATGGAAGCTATCAAGAACGGTATGGACGCTAACGAGGCTGTGAAGAAGTTCACTGGCTCTTACGGTCGTACAACTGCCGAGCAGGGTGTTGTTAAAGCAATTGATCCACGTAAAGAATAATAAGGAGATACACAACTATGATTAGAAAAGTAAGTTACGAAAGTCAGGAGCGCCGCGAGGCTCAGGTTCTTGCCGCTCTCAACGCTGAGGGAATCAAGAGCCTTGAAGAGGCTAACGAGATTTGCGAAGCTGCAGGTGTTGATCCTTATCAGATGTGTGAGGACACACAGCGCATCTGCTTCGAGAACGCAAAGTGGGCATACGTTGCAGGCGCAGCCATCGCTATCAAGCGTGGCGTTAAGACAGCAGCCGACGCTGCTGAGGCAATCGGTGTAGGTCTGCAGGCATTCTGCATCCCTGGTTCTGTAGCTGACGACCGCAAGGTAGGTCTCGGTCACGGCAACCTCGCTGCACGTCTTCTCCGCGAGGAGACACAGTGCTTCGCTTTCTTGGCAGGTCACGAGTCATTCGCAGCTGCTGAGGGCGCTATCAAGATTGCAGAGATGGCAAACAAGGTCCGCAAGAACCCGCTGCGCGTTATCCTCAACGGTCTTGGCAAGGACGCTGCTCAGATCATCAGCCGCATCAACGGCTTCACATACGTTAAGACAGAGTTCGACTACTACACAGGCGAGCTGAAGGTAGTAGACCGCATCGCTTACTCAGACGGTCCGCGCGCTAAGGTTAACTGCTACGGTGCTAACGACGTTCGCGAGGGCGTTGCTATCAACTGGAGCGAGGACGTAGACGTATCTATCACAGGTAACTCTACAAACCCGACACGTTTCCAGCACCCAGTAGCTGGTACATACAAGAAGGAGCGTATCCTCGCAGGTAAGCCTTACTTCTCAGTTGCTTCTGGTGGCGGTACAGGCCGTACACTCCACCCGGACAACATGGCAGCAGGTCCTGCTTCTTACGGTATGACCGATACTCTCGGTCGTATGCACTCTGACGCTCAGTTCGCAGGTTCTTCTTCAGTTCCTGCTCACGTAGAGATGATGGGCTTCCTCGGCATGGGTAACAACCCGATGGTAGGTGCTTCTGTAGCTATCGCCGTTGCTATCGACCTCGCTCTCAACAAGAAGTAATTCTTCGCTCTTAGCGAGATTTACATAATATGACGACTCCCATAGTCCGCAAGGATTATGGGAGTCGTTTTTTTGGTGGGGGCTTATCCGATAGTTTGCAAGAATACAAATGTGGTTGTTGCAAAAAATGCAACAACCTCTCAAAAGTGGATTGCTACACCTTATTACTCCGAGATAAGTAGTGTAGCTGAAAAAATCCACCATATCTTCCAGCATCACCGTAACTCTCACATTATTAGCAATATAAAGGCTGGCAGATAACCTCAGAAACGGGGCTATCTGCCAGCCTATCTTCCAGCTTATGGCTGCTTATCTTCCAGTCTAAACGATTTATCTTCTAACCTCAGCATTTCTTTTAAATTAGGTTGATGCCTAAACATAGATTGTTGCCACGCTACGACAATGAAGTTGCGGTAGCGTGGCAATGAAGTTTCGGTAGCGTGGCAATGTTGTTATAGTAGCGTGGCAATGTTGTTGTAGTAGCGTGGCAACACTTTTTTTCCTAATTTCGTCATTGCGTCACCCAATATTAAGTGACGCAAAAATACAAAATATTGTTTATCAACAAGTTCTAAAATCACATTATTAATACTATAAAGGCTGGCAGATAATCTCAGAAACGGGTTGTCTGCCAGCCTATCTTCCAGCCTTGACGGGTGTCTTCCAGTCGCAACGCTGAGTTTTTATGGTAGCGCGAGTAGAATGAGGTTTACCATAATTGTTCGTTTTTGAGTTCTGCTACGAAATCTTCAAGAGTTGTGCCAGTTGGCTTTTCTGCATTTTCCACTCTTTTTATAGCTTCGTCTATTGATGTAGGACCAAAGAGAGGTTCTGAAACGCTCGCCTGTGTATTTCCCTTTAATGTAGTCGATGCCATATCTTGTTGCTTTATATTACTGATGTTTTTGCAAATCTACTCATTATTTCGTTTACTACCAATTTTTTGTTCCAAAAACAGCCGATAGTTATGTTTATTGCTTTGGTTAAACGTAGTAGTCTTAGAAAATTAGCCGCGCTGCGGTAATCGGATAACCAACGTGTGGTTGGGATATAAAGGCAAATAGGCTGGAGACAAACGCTGTCGTTGCGTTGTCTACAGCCTATTTTATGTAATAAAGAGTCTTATTCTGTGTAATAAAGAGTCTTATTTTATGTAATAAAGAGTCTTATTTCGTATTGTATGGAGTGGGGCAGAGCCGCCTCTTTACTCCATCAAGTCCTCTCCGAGGTGGGTTGTCTGCTCGCGCTTCATGCGCTCTTCCACCTCGCGCGGCTTTGTGGCGTAGGTGATCATGCGGATAGAGTCGTTGTAGCTAACGTACTTCCAGAGCCAGTTGAGCAGCACCATCATCTTGTTCTTCACGCCGAGGATAGAACGCAGGTGGACGACGAGCCACAGCACCCAGGCGAAGAAGCCCTGACTGCGGAACTTGCCTATCTCTACGACCGCCTTGTTGCGTCCGATGGTAGCCATCGAGCCGAGGTTCTTGTAGCGGAACGCGGTGAGAGCGCTGCTGTCTGCGCCCTGGTCGATTAGCTTGAGGTTCTTGGCGAGGTTCTTAGCCTGCTGTATAGCCACCTGCGCCACCTGCGGATGGCCGTTCGGGTAGGCTGCGTCGGAGGTCTGCAGACACTGGTCGCCGATGGCGAACACGTCTTCGACACCCTGAATGCGGTTGAACTCGTCCACCTTGAAGCGGAAGCCGCGACCCAAGTGGCTCTCGTCGATGCCCGGCATGGCGTTGGCTCTGATGCCCGACACCCAGAGGAATGTACGTGTAGGAATCTCGGTGCCGTCCTTCATGACTACCTTGTGGTCGCGATAGTCGGTCACCATCTTGCCGAACTGTATGTCTACGCCCATGCTCTTGAGGAACTCGTACGCCTTCTGCGACGACTCCTGCGAGAGTCCGGCAAGCAGGCGGTCGCCCGCCTCAATGAGATATATGTGCATCAACGACGAGTCCATGTCGGGGTAGTCGTACGGTATGACGTAGCGTCTCATCTCTGCAAGTGCGCCGGCAATCTCTACGCCCGTTGCGCCGCCGCCCACGATGACGACGTTGAGCAGTTCCTGGCGTTCCTCCTCAGTGGCGCAGGTGAGAGCGCGCTCGAAGTTGGAGAGCAGGGCGTTGCGCAAACCCATCGCCTCGGGCACCGTCTTCATCGGTATTGCCCACTCCTCAATGTTCTTGTTGCCGAAGAAGTTGGTCGTAGCGCCGGCAGCCAGCACGAGATAGTCGTAGTCGATTTTGCCGATGGAGGTCTGCAGAATCTTCTTCTCGGTGTCTACCATACGAGCCTCTGCCATGCGGAAATAGAAGTCCTTGCGCTTGCGGAAGATCTGTCGGAAGGGGAACGAGATGCTGCTCGGGTCGATACCTGCCGAAGCTATCTGATAGATAAGCGGCGGAAACTGGTGGAAGTTGTTCTTGTCGATCAGCACCACCTGCATACCCGACCCGTAGAGGTCTTCTGCAAGGCGCAGTCCGCCGAGTCCGCCACCAACGATTACTACTCTTTTCTTCTGATTTCTCTGGATATTGATGCTCATAAAATTGGGTTAAAAATGGTTATCCTTAATTCTTCTACAAAGTTACAGCATTTTTATTGAAATACGTGTTACATCAACCAACAGATTGTGATATTTATGTTTTATGTTAAGGGTTGTTTTTCTCATGCTGCTTTTGTATGGAGATATTGGCAGTTGGGTAGTGTGAGGCTCTTATGCAAAGTAATATTAAAAAACGTTGGAAAACCGAGAATTTGTAAGCTGCGTTCGGTGTTTGGCGTAAATGTATAAGCAGAAATATATATCTTTGCACGGAAATATATAGAGGGTATTATACAAGTACGTATTTGAAATGATTATGAGAAAACCACACGTATGCTTCTTAGGAGTTTTGTTTGCTTCGCAGCAGATGCTGGCGCAGACCGATAGCATAGCCGATACCCGTGAGCTGAAAGCCGTGGTGGTGAAAGCCACGAACGGCATCAAGTCGAGATTTCGAGTTGACAACGCCGAGATAATAGGGCAGGGACAGCTGATACGTGCGGCTTGCTGCAACTTAGGCGAGTCGTTCACAGCCAATCCGTCGGTAGACGTGAGCTACAGCGACGCTGCCACCGGTGCCAAGCAGATAAAGTTGCTCGGACTGAGTGGCACCTACGTGCAGATGCTCACCGAGAACGTGCCAAACCTGCGAGGCGCAGCCCTGCCATACAGCTTAGGTTATGTACCGGGGCCCTGGATGCAGTCGATACAGGTGAGCAAGGGAGCGTCGAGCGTGAAGAACGGATACGAAAGCACAACGGGACAGATAAACATCGAGTTTCTGAAGCCGCAGGGCACCGATGGCGTGCGTGCGAACGTCTATCAGGACAGCGAACTGAAAACGGAGGTGAACCTCGACGGAAGCGTTCATCTCAACGAGCGCCTTTCTACCGCAGCACTTCTCCACTTCGAGAACCGCCAGATGGATCACGACGGCAACGGCGACGGCTTCATGGATATGCCGAAGTTGCGCCAGTATAATGTGATGCACCGCTGGGCGTATGTGTCGCCACGCTGGATCAGTCAGCTGATGCTGCGCGGCTTGCACGACGAGCGCAATGGAGGGCAGAGCCGCAAGCATTCGGCAACCGCTTCGTCTGAACCTCTCTACACCACATCGGTGAAGACCAATCGTTACGAGGCACAGTGGAAGAACGGCTTTACGCTGAACGCCGACCACAACACGTCCGTCGCACTTATGCTGCACGGATCGTGGCACGACGCAGACAACATATTCGGACGCACCGAGTATGATGTCACCCAGAAGAACGGATATGCGCAGCTGATGTTCGAAACCGACATCACGGAGCATCACAACTTGAGCGTCGGTGCATCGCTCAACCACGACTATTACGACGAACGCTTCAATCCGTTGGGCACACTGGCACGGGCTAAGAGCACGACTTCTAAGGAGACGACACCGGGTGTGTATGCACAATATACATATAAGTTGGGCGAAAAGCTCACGGTTATGCCTGGCGTGCGTTGGGATCATTCGAGCCGTTACGGCAGTTTCGTTACGCCCCGACTGCACGTAAAATACTCGCCGAACAGCATTGTCACGCTCCGCACCTCGGTGGGCAAGGGCTATCGCTCGCCACATGCTCTGGCTGAGAACGTGTCGCTCTTGGCAAGTTGCAGAGAGATATTCGTATCGCCCGACCTAAAGCAGGAGGAAGCATGGAACACGGGTGCTTCGTTGGGTTTCAACATACCGCTCTTCGGCAGAAATCTGGAGCTGAACGCGGAGTATTATTACACCAACTTCGTCCGTCAGATGATAATGAACTTCGACGGAGCGAGCGGACAGCACACGCTTCGCTTCGAGAATCTCGACGGCAAGAGCTATAGTCATACCCTTCAGGTTGACGCCACATACGCACTGCTGAGCGGCATGACAGCCACAGCCGCCTTCCGTCTTAACGACGTGAAGTGCACCTACGACGGTAGTCTGCGACAGAAACCCCTCACTTCGCGCTACAAAGGCTTGCTCACGCTCTCGTACAAGACACCGCTCGAACTGTGGCAGTTTGACGTGACGGGTCAGCTGAACGGTGGCGGCGAGCTGTACGACCAGAGTAGCTATCCTGCCTACTTCCAGTTGCAGGCGCAGGTGACCAGGGAGTTCCATCGCTTCAGTCTGTACGTCGGCGGAGAGAATCTCACCAACTATAAGATAGCCGATCCGATACGCCATGCACACCACCCGTGGAGCGCGGCGTTCGATGCCACACAAGTGTGGGGACCCGTTACGGGAGCGATGGCATACGTCGGAGTACGCTTTAAACTTGAAAAGTTATAGTAACCAAAATAAAATAATGATAATATGAAAAAGAATCTTTTAATGGCATTTATGCTCATGCTTGCTGGCAACAGCTTTGCGCAGACAGCAACCGACACATTGGTAGTAACAACGCAGCCACAGATGCACTGTCAGAACTGTGAGAAAAAGATAAAGAGCAACATCCGCTTTGTGAAAGGCACAAAGAAAATCAGTACCTCTGTGGACGACCAGAAAGTGACAATCGTGTACGACGGCAGAAAAGCCAAATATGACGACTATGTTGAGGCTTTCAAGAAAATAGGTTACGAGATAAAGAAGAAGTAAATATCCAGGGTTAGTGCCATACCTTTGTGAGCCATTTTCTCACCGGCTCGTCGTAGATCTTTAGGCAGAGCCATGCCAGCACTATGCTGCTTACTACCACCGCCAGAGCCACGTACCATGTCTCTTGCAGGGTGTACTGTTCGGTCTTGATGAGCCAGCGGTAGAAGGCGTACATCAGTGGGTAGTGGACGATGTAGAGTGGGTAGGATATGTCGCCAAGGAAGCGGCAGATGCGTGTAGAAGCAGTATCTGTTGTCTTACCTGACGCGGCAAGCCACACTATCAATGGGAAGATTGCGACGATGCATACGCTTTCGAACACACCATTCAGGCTAAGCGTGCCAAAGATGTCGCCGAGTGCATAGCTACTATTTATATAAGGTACGTGGAAGAGTGCGAGAAGCACGGCGGTGCTTATCCAAAACGCACCACGCACGTTATTGAAAGGCTTGAAGATGCGCGAAAGCAACACACCGGCTGTGAACGGGCAGAGCATTCGCAGCGATCCGCCGAGCATATTCATGCTGTCTACAGTCCAACCCACACCGATAGACCCGTAGCCAGACTGATCGGTGACGGCGAACCACGTCAGTGTGCAGCACAATGCTACCGTCAGCAGGGAGAGCAAGCGTGTGGAAAGTCGGCGTATGATGAGCGCATACACGATGTTGCCGATATACTCGAAGAAGAGCGACCAGCACGGTCCGTTGAGCGGAAACATCTCGCCGTTGCCACGCACCTCGCGTGGCATACCTGGTAGAGCCGGCAGCATCAGACAGCCACAGACGAAGGCAAGAAGTGTAAGCCCGAGAGTGGCGTGCGAGCCGTCCCAACGCTCCATGCCAGTAAGTAGGAAAGACACGGCACCGATGAGTGCGCCCATGCACACCATCGGTTGCAGGCGTATTAAACGGCGACGGAAGAATCCGCCCGTGGTTAGTGTCTTGCCCCAACGACTGTCGTAGGCGTAGCCCACTACGAAACCTGAGAGGATGAAGAAGAAGTCGACAGCGAGATAGCCGTGGTTGATGAAGTCGATGACGGGCTTGTTGCCGGCGAACTGGAAGCCTTCGAACACGTGATACCATACGACGAGCAGGGCGGCTACACCGCGCAGACCGTCGAGTAGGGCGTAATGAGGTTTGGAATTGTATGCTTGCACTATTTATATTTTATTTTGTTCCTTTTACGGGTCGCTAAATTACTAATAATTTTACAATTTGGCAAGTGCTTTCGTAATACAGTCCATTAAGAGTTATGATATGTGGAAAAATTCCACACTGTGTAGACCGGTTTCTACACTTGTTGGATATGGCGTAAATAAGCAATCGGCTGGTTACGAGTGCTTTAAGATAAAATATGATGTGTGGCACGTAATTTGTCCCCTGTCTTGTTATTAATCAACAATAAATATATAAATCCCAGATATGAGACTGTTTTATACAAAGAGAGAATTGGCATTGAAGAAGAAAAGAACAGCACTTGCAGTATTATGCATCGCTTTGGTTATTGGAGTTTATCTGATAGCTACCCATCGTTCTGAACCCGAACCCGAACTTCCCACAGTGGTTGTTGCTCCGGCAACACAAAAAGACGTAGAGATTTACGGCGAATATGTAGGTCGTGTACGCGCTCAGCAGTTCGTAGAAGTGCGCGCTCGCGTTGAGGGCTATCTTGAGAAGATGCTATTTGCAGAAGGTACTTATGTGAATAAGGACCAGGTGTTGTTTGTTATCAATCAAGACCAATACAAGGCTAAGGCAGACAAGGTGCGTGCGCAGCTGAAGAAGGATGAAGCGCAGGCGCTGGAGGCGAAGCGCGATTTGGAGCGTATCCGTCCGCTTTACAAGCAGAATGCTGCCAGCCAGCTCGATCTCGACAACGCCATTGCTGCGTACGAAACAGCTGTAGCCTCGGTGGGCATGAGCAAAGCCGACCTCGACCAAGCGGAATTAGAGTTAGGGCGTACTGTGGTGCGATCTCCGATTGCAGGACATATCAGCGAACGCCATGTAGACTTAGGCACTCTTGTCGGACCGGGTGCCAAGTCGCTGTTAGCGACTGTGGTGAAGAGTGACACCGTACTGGTGGACTTCAGCATGACGGCACTCGACTATCTGAAGAGCAAGGAGCGCAATGTGTTGCTCGGTCAGAAAGACGACACACGTTCATGGCAACCGAATGTAACCATCACCCTTGCCGATAACACGGTGTATCCGCACAAGGGATTGGTAGATTTCGCAGAACCTCAGGTAGACCCTCGCACAGGCACTTTCTCCGTACGTGCCGAGATGCCGAATCCTAACCGTGTGTTGCTGCCCGGTCAGTTTACCAAAGTAAAGCTGCTGCTCGATGTACGTGAGCACTCTATCGTGGTGCCCATGAAATCGGTTATTATAGAAAAGGGAGGAGCCTACATCTACGTAATGCGCCGCGACAATATCGTGGAACGCCGCTTCATAGAGCTTGGTCCGGAAGTTGGAAACCAAGTGGTAGTGGAACGAGGCTTGGCAGCCAACGAGAATATTGTGACCGAAGGCTTCCACAAGCTTACACCGGGTGTTAAGGTGAACCCCGTAAAGCCTACAGCGAACACAAACAGAAAATAACGTGCGAATATGAAAGTTAGTTTTTTCATTGACAGACCGATCTTCTCGGCTGTCATCTCCATATTGATAGTCATTGTCGGCATCATCGGTCTCACGATGTTGCCTATTGACCAATATCCGCAAATCACGCCACCCGTTGTGAAGATCGGAGCATCATATCCTGGTGCAAGCGCTCTGACCGTTTCGCAAGCCGTGGCTACGCCTATCGAGCAAGAGCTTAACGGTACTCCGGGTATGCTCTACATGGAATCGAACAGTACGAACACAGGCGGATTCTCTGCCACCGTTACTTTCGATATTAATAGCGATCCCGATTTGGCGGCAGTAGAAATACAGAACCGCATCAAGTTGGCAGAATCGCGTCTGCCAGCCGAAGTAGTGCAGAACGGCATTTCGGTAGAGAAGCAGGCACCAAGCCAGTTGCTCACTATCTGTCTTACCTCTTCCGACCCTAAGTTCGACGAAATCTACCTGAGCAACTTTGCTACGCTCAACGTGCTCGACCTGCTGCGACGCATCCCCGGCGTAGGTCGTGTGTCGAATATCGGCAGCCGCTACTATGCCATGCAGATATGGGTGCAGCCCGACAAGATGGCCAACTTCGGACTTACCGTAGCCGATATCCAGTCTGCCATAAAAGACCAGAACCGCGAGTCGGCAGCCGGAGTGTTGGGTCAGCAACCCATGAGCGGACCCGACATCACTATCCCCATCAGCACCAAGGGCCGTCTGTCTACCGTGAGCCAGTTTGAGGAAATCGTAGTACGCGCCAATCCCGACGGCTCAATCATTCGTCTGCGCGACGTTGCACGCATCTCGCTTGAGGCTTCGTCGTACAGCACAGAGAGCGGAATAAACGGCGGAAACGCTGCCGTACTGGGCATCTACATGCTTCCGGGTGCCAACGCCATGGAAGTGGCAGGCAAGGTGAAAGAAGCCATGAAGGAGATCAGTGCCAACTTCCCCGAAGGACTCAGCTACGAAATACCGTTCGACATGACCACGTATATTTCCGAATCCATCCATGAAGTGTACAAAACCCTGTTTGAAGCCCTCGTTCTGGTTATCCTCGTGGTCTACCTCTCATTGCAGAGTTGGCGTGCTACGCTTATCCCGCTTGTGGCAGTGCCCATCTCGCTTATCGGTACGTTCGGCTTTATGCTTATCTTCGGCTTCTCGCTGAATATGCTTACCTTGCTCGGACTGGTGCTTGCCATCGGTATTGTGGTGGACGATGCCATCGTGGTGGTAGAAAACGTAGAACGCATCATGGACGAAGAGAACCTCTCGCCGTATCAGGCTACAAAGAAAGCCATGGAGGGATTGGTCGGTGCTATCATCGCTACCTCTTTGGTGTTGGCTGCCGTGTTCGTGCCCGTTAGTTTCCTGCCCGGCATCACCGGACTGCTGTATCGTCAGTTCACCATCACCATCGTGGTGTCGGTATTGCTTTCTACGGTCGTAGCTCTCACGCTTAGTCCCGTGATGTGTTCGCTCATTCTGAAGAAAGAAGACCCCAACAAGCGTAAGAACATTGTGTTCCGCCGCATCAACGACTGGCTGGGCGTGGGTACTAATAAATATGTGGTTCTTATCAAGCGCATCTTGCGCCATAAGCGTCGCGTGTTAAGCTCGTTTGGAGTAGTGCTTATCGCCATTCTTGTGCTGCACCGCATCATTCCTACCAGCTTCCTCCCAACCGAGGATCAGGGATACTTCCGTGTAGAACTGGAGTTGCCCGAAGGAGCTACACTTGAGCGTAGCCGTGTCGTAAGCGCCAAGGCGGTAGAGTACCTTATGTCTCTGCCGTCGGTCGATTATGTGCAGAGCGTAGTGGGCAGCAGTCCGCGTGTAGGAACCAGTCAGGCGCGTACCGACCTTACTGTTATCCTGAAACCGTGGGAAAAGCGAGGCGAACAGACTATTGATGCCATCATGGCGCAGGTAAAGAAAGAGCTTTCGGCTTACCCCGAATGCAAGGTGTATCTTTCCACTCCTCCCGTCATCCCCGGTTTGGGTAGTTCGGGCGGTTTCGAAATGCAGCTCGAAGCCCGTGGCGATGCCACCTTCGAACAGTTGGCTGCAGCTACAGACACTCTGCTCCACTACGCCCAGCAACGCAAGGAACTTTCAGGACTGTCGTCATCGCTTCAGGCAGAAATACCGCAGCTTTACTTCGACGTAGACCGCGACAAGGTGAAGTTTGCCGGCGTGCCGATGGCAGATGTATTCTCTACAATGAAGGCTTATACCGGATCGGTGTATGTGAACGACTTCAATATGTTCAACCGCATCTATCGTGTGTATATTCAGGCTGAAGCCAACTACCGCGAGCACAAGGACAATATCAACCTCTTCTTTGTGCGCGGAAGCGACAATGCGATGATTCCGCTAACCTCGCTCGGCACTACAAGATACACCACAGGTCCCGGTAGCATCAAGCGTTTCAATATGTTCAATAGCACCGTGATCAGAGGCGGCGCAGCCGAAGGATACAGTTCGGGACAGGCGATGCAAGCGATAGAAGAGATTGCCCGCAAGCATCTTCCAGAGAACATCGGTATAGAATGGAGCGGACTCTCGTATCAGGAGAAACAAGCCGGCGGACAAACCGCGATGGTGCTGGCATTGGTGTTCCTCTTCGTATTCCTCTTCCTGTCTGCACTCTACGAGAGTTGGACGGTGCCAATCGCTGTTCTCTTCACGTTGCCGATAGCAGCCTTAGGTGCTTACCTCGGTGTGTGGGCGTGCGGACTCGAGAACGATGTCTACTTCCAGATAGGTCTCGTGATGCTTGTCGGATTGGCTGCCAAGAACGCCATCCTGATTGTAGAGTTCGCCAAAGAGCAGGTAGACCGTGGGGTAGACGTGGTAGAAGCCGCGCTTCATGCGTCGCAGCTGCGTTTCCGCCCAATCCTAATGACCTCGTTGGCATTCATCTTAGGTATGCTGCCTATGGTCATAGCCAGCGGTCCGGGTTCAGCCAGCCGTCAAGCCATCGGTACCGGTGTGTTCTTCGGAATGATAGTAGCCGTAACCGTCGGAATACTCCTGGTGCCTTTCTTCTTCGTACTTATATATAAGGTGAAGAACAAGGCAAAAGCCACCACCCTCCGCAAGCAAACGTAATGTTGTTTATTATAAAAAGCGAACACAATGAAAAAGATACTATTCTATATGCTCGTCGTGGCAGGAAGTCTCAGTATGGCTTCTTGCCAGCTGGGCCAACACTATACACGTCCGGAGCTTAATCTGCCCGAACGGCTCTCTAAGGCTCCTCAGAACGATACGCTCACCATTGCCGATATGCAGTGGTGGGAGATGTACACCGATACCACTTTGCAGCAGCTCATCAGCAAGACATTGGAGCATAACAAGGACTTGCTGATTTCCAGTGCGCGTGTAAAGGAGTTGGCAGCCATGAAGCGCATCGATTGGGCAAACCTCTTTCCGCGCATAGACGCCAAAGCCTTTATAGAAAAGGAGGGCACCAACTATGGTGGCGATAATTATAAGAACAGCACCAAGCAGCATGCTAAGTTCATTGCTTCGTGGGAACTCGACTTGTGGGGCAACCTCCGTTGGGCTAAGGACAAGAGCATGGCGCAGTTCTTGGGAAGCATCGAAGCACAGCGTGCCTTGAAGATGAGCATCATCTCCGAAGTGGCGCAATCCTACTTCGAGTTGGTAGCCTTGGATAACGAACTGAAGATTGTGCGCCAGACCTTGAAAGCTCGCGAAGAAGGCGTGCGCCTCGCCAAACTGCGTTTCGAAGGCGGTCTTACTTCTGAGACATCGTATCAGCAGGCAAAGGTGGAATACGCCCGCACCGCTACACTGGTGCCAGAGCTGGAGCGTAAGATCTCTATTAAAGAGAACGACATCGCTTTCCTTGCAGGCGAATATCCGCAGGTGATACACCGCTCAATACTTCCCGAAGAAGTGAAGTTGCCCGAGTCGCTGCCCGTCGGGCTCCCCTCCACCTTGTTGGAGCGCCGCCCCGATGTGCGCGAAGCCGAACAACGTCTTATAGCAAGTAACGCCGCCGTGGGCATGGCATTCACCAACCTCTTTCCGCGCATCACACTTACTGCCAGTTACGGTTTGGAGAGCAAGGAAATGGGCGACTTCTTCAAGTCGCCCATCCACTACCTCAGTGCTAATCTCCTGGGACCGCTTTTTGCTATGGGTAAGAACCGCGCCATGCTGAAAGCACAGAAAGCTGCCTACGAGCAAGCCTGCTACGCATACGAGAAGGCTGTGCTTTGTGCTTTCAAGGACGCCCGCAACGCCATCGTCGACTTCAACAAGATTGAGGAGATCTACGAATCGCGTCGTGAGTTGGAGCGTTCGTCAAAGGTGGCTATGGAATTGGCACAGCTGCAGTACATCAACGGCGTAATCGGTTACCTTGATGTGCTCGATGCCCAGCGTAGCTACTTCGACGCGCAAATAGGTCTTAGCAACGCCATCCGCGACAAGCAAATCACCATGGTTAGGATGTACAAGGCGCTGGGCGGCGGATGGTAAAAATATAGTTGTGTTCGTACACATGTGTTGATTTAGATCAATAATAAGGCAAAAAATCGAATGTTTTGCTTTGATTGTTTGCGCAAACAGTAGGTTGTTTATACCTTTGCATCGTCAAAAGATTAATAGATTGTTTAGGTTAGTAGTAATAGATTTAGGTTTTTAGTTATTAGGTTTAAGGTAACGATTGTTTAACAAGGTAGCCATGAAGGCTCGTGAGAATCTTCATTGATTACGAAATTTTTTCAAGTTAAACATAGTGACAGTGGCGCAGCTCGTTGAGAGTTGCGCCACTGTTTTTTATGCCTATGCGTCTGCAGCATAGGCTTGCACGTTCTAATTATACAATCCGATAAGTTGCGCGTTATGTGCTTTAGAAATTGATGCCGAACTGGGCGCAAAGGGCGCGCAGGGCGAAGAAAAACATAGGCATGAAGAGGGCGGGCAGCAGATTGATTGTCTTGCAGTCCTTGATATGCAGAATGCCCAAGCCGGAAGCGGTGATGAGAATGCCGCCGACGAGCGACACTTCGGTGATGAGTTCGTGGGAGATGAGTGACTGCGAGAGCAGTGCTATGCCGTATATTGACGACATCCATACAAATACGGCTACGCCTGTGAGTGCTATGCCGAAGCCGTACGACGAGGCGAGCACCAGAACGGTGACGAAGTTGAGCGTGGCGGCAGTCATGAGATAGGTGTTGTCGTCGTAGAGTGCGCTCATCACGGGACCCATCATGGCGAGTGTGCCGACGCAGCAGAGTAGAATGGCGGTGGTGATGCCTTCGGCAAGGTTGCTGCCTGAGATGCTACGTGTGGCGCGATCCATGTGTTGATCCATTTTGAGAAGTGTGCCGATGAGTCCGCCAATCGACAGGCAGAAGATGAAGAGCACGGGGTATTCTGACTTCTGCATACTTTCCATCGCAACATTCGCACCTAAGGTGATGGCGCAAAGTCCCATTGCGGTGTTGAGGACGTTGACATACTTCTCGCTGATGCCTCGCTGAAACAAGGCTCCGATGGCACTGCCTATGATGATGGCTACGGCGTTGATGATGATTGCGTACATATTTTTGGGGGTGGGCTAATAGATTTTGGTTAAACGATTATGTAAGTGCAAAAATAATATGAATGTGCCAAATCGCCAAATTTTAGAACACAAAAATCGCTTTCAGGGTCTTTTGAATACGAAAAAAGTCCTATAAAGGCGGTGTGCTTGTGTTGCACAGCAGCCTTTATAGGACTGTGTTTGTTGGTGTCACTTCTTGCTCGGTTGGTGCACTTCTTGCTCTGGCAAGCGGCAAAGCCGAGCGGAGACAAGTGCACCACCTGATTTTTAGCGTTTTCTTATCAGTGTCAGTCCGTCGCGCATGGGCAGTATGAGCTGTTCCACGCGCTCGTCGGCAGCCACATAGTCGTTGAAGTGGCGTATGCCCACGGTTTGTTGGTCGTGGTCGTAGGCGTGGTCGGTGACGTGTCCGTCCCAGAGCGTGTTGTCGGCAAGGATATATCCGCCTGGGCGCAGCAGCGCGAGCACCATCTCGTATGTCTCTACGTATGTGCGCTTGTCGCCGTCGACAAACGCCATGTCGAACGTCACACCAAGCTCGGGTGCCTTCTCGTTGGCATCGCCGATGATGAAACTTATCTTGTCGGTGTAAGGCGACCCTTCTATCCACGGACGGGTGAAGTCCTCCATCTCGTCGTTTATCTCGAACGTATATAGATGTCCGTCGTCGGGCAGTCCCTCAGCAAGGCAGAGAGCACTATATCCCGAGAATGTACCCACTTCGAGCACATTCTTCGGTTGCACCATCTGCACGAGCATCTTCAACAGTCTGCCCTGCAGGTGTCCCGATGCCATGCGTCCGTGTATGGTGTGTATGTTTGTTGCACGATAGAGGCGGTACAGATAGTCGCCCTCCGTTGAGGTGTGTTCGCGTACGTATTTGTCGAGTTCTTCTGTCATGTTCTTTGTTTGCTGTGGCGCATAACTCCTTTAACTTCTGAATTCTCTAAACTTTCGAAAGTTTAGAGAATAATAGGTGTGCGTCGCTTATTCTTCGTTTATTGGTTCGCGCTCGGCTGTCCAGTCGAGCAGTGCTTCGAGTGCCAGTCGGTATGAGTTCATGCCGAAGCCGCTTATCACGCCGAGGCACGCTGCTGCTATCATCGATTTGTGTCTAAACTCCTCGCGTTTGTGCACGTTGCTGATGTGCACCTCAATGACGGGCGCACTGATGGAGCGTATGCAGTCGAGTAGTGCCACTGAGGTGTGTGTGTATGCTCCGGCGTTGAGGATGATGCCGTCCGACTCGAAGCCTGCGTCCTGCAGCTTGTCGATGAGCACACCCTCCACGTTGCTCTGATAGTAGTCGATCTCCACGTCGGGATACTGACGGCAGAGCTGGTTGAGATACTGCTCGAACGAGGTGTTGCCGTAGATGCTTGGCTCGCGTGTGCCGAGCATGTTAAGGTTTGGTCCGTTGATGATTGTTATTTTCATAGGAGTTTTGAATTTTGAATTTTCAAATTACCATCCCGATGTCGAACCTCCGCCGCCCGTCGATCCGCCACCGAAGCTTCCGCCGCTGATACCACCGCCGAAGCCGCCTCCGCGACGTCCCATACCGCCGAGCATTGCGCCAGCTATAAAGGCAGCGGCGTTGCCCGAGTCGTCGATGTTCTCGTCGCGTGTGAAGGTGTGCCCACAGTGGGGGCAGAGGAAAGTGGTGCGTCGCACACGTCGTCCGTTGGAGAGTCGCAGCACCTGTTGTGCCACGCGCTTCACGCCCTTCTTGCGGCACTTCGGACAGCGTTGTGCCTCGCCGATGAGGAATATTACGAATATTGCTATGCCTATAATTATGAGTAACGCTATGATACCCACCAGCATATCCTCGTCGTCATCGGTTGGTTCGGGCTGCATCGAGCCGTCGAGCACCTGCGCCACAGCCCTCACGCCGTCAACCATACCCCCGTCCCAGTCGCCTGCCTTGAAGCGTGGCACCATGCGTTGCATCTGTATGCGCTTCGACATGGCATCGGTCATGGTGCCCTCCAAACCGTAGCCTACGGTGAAGCGCACCTTGCGCTGGTCGGCGACGAAGAGTATGAGCAGTCCGTTGTTGCTCTTCTGCTTGCCGATGCCCCACTGGCGGAACAGCTCGTGTGCGAAGTTGAAGATGTCCTCCTCACCGATGCTGGGCAGCATTACCACCGCTGTCTCTATGCCCGTGCTTTCTTCGAGCCGTGCGAGCACAGCGTTGATGGTGTCGCATGCCGAGCCAGAAAGGATGTGCGACGGGTCGGACACGTACTGGCGTGCGTCGCTCAGACGCACGTTTGGCACGTCCTGCAGTGTGTATTGCTTCTCCTCGCCCGTCGCAAACGATAGTGTTGCGACGAGCAAGAAAAGCATTAAGCCTATCAATCGCTTCATTTTAATATCTCCTTGCTAACCCGTTTTCTTGTCAACTTGTCAACTTATAAAACCTAAAACTCCACCTTTGGAGCCTTCTCTGCTCCAGCCTCAGCCTCGAAGTAGTTGCGCTTCTCGAAGCCGAACATCGAAGCGATGATGTTGCGTGGGAAGCGGCGGAGCGATGTGTTGTACTTCTTCGCTGTGTCGTTGAAGTCCTTGCGAGCCACGTTGATGCGGTTCTCGGTGCCTTCGAGCTGCGACTGCAGTTCGAGGAAGTTCTGGTTAGCCTTCAGGTCGGGATAGTTCTCGGTGATGGCGAGCAACTTGCCGAGTGCTGTTGTCACGTCGCCCTGCGCCTTCTGATAAGCTGCGAGCTGCTGCGGAGTGCAGTTCGACGGGTCTATCTTCACCTGCGTAGCCTGCGAGCGTGCCTGCATCACCGACTCGAGTGTTTCGCTCTCGTGCTTAGCGTATCCCTTCACGGTGTTCACGAGGTTGGGTATAAGGTCGCTACGACGCTGATACTGTGTCTCTACGTTTGCCCAACTGTTACTTACATTCTCGTCCATCGATACCAGTCCGTTGTACGATGATATGCCCCAAATGGCTACTAACGCTATCACCACGATGGTGATGATCAATCCTTTGTTCTTCTTCATAATTTATGATGTTGTTAATGTTGTTATGGTGAGGTGTTGAGGTGTTGAGGTGTTGAGGTGTTGAGGTGGTGAGATGTTGAGGTGGTGAGATGTTGAGGTGTTGAGGTGTTGAGGTGGTGAGGTGGTGAGATGTTGAGATGTTGAGGTGTTGAGATGTTGATATTTGTAATCAAAATTCAACTTTCCCAAACTCCCCACAATTAATAATTAATAATTAAAAATTAATAATTACTCAGATTTGTCCTGCTTCCACCTGCCTTACTATTCGCTCCGTGTATCGGTCGGCACCGTCAGGGTCGTACTTCTTCATCAGCGACGCACCGAATAGTGCAGCGAACGCCTGATAGAATCCTGCGCGTATCGGTCCGAGGAACGCCTGTACGAGCTGATACGACGATGAGTCGCACTCTCTGTACACGAGCTTTATGAGCAGTTTGCCTTGCGAGTATGTCAGTTTCTTCATTCGCGGTGTGTATTCCGCACGTATTCCGCGCTCCACTCGCTTCAGATGCTCCTCCTTCGCCTTCTTGTTGGGCAGCGTCTGTAGGAAGTCGTACGTCTCGATGATGATGTTGTTCACCTCCTTAGCTATCGGCAGCACCTTCTTCACGTTCGCCACCAATCGGTTGTAGGCTTGCCGTTGCTTCTCGTCCTTGAACACCAGTTGCGGATAAATAGCCAGTGGGTTCAGCTCCACGTATTGTATGCTGTCGCCCTCATACAGTGCCTTACCCACCTTCACCATAGGTACGAAGGCAGGCTGATTGGCAGCGTCACTGCCATCAGTCTCGCCAGCAACGTCTAAGCCTGCCTGCGCCATCAGTGCGAGGTGGCAGAAGATGGCTATGATGAGTATTGATAATCTCTGTTTCATGTCTGACAAAAGTACGCAGAAAAATCCAAATAAATACAAATCTCTCCCACTTTTAAGCTATTTTTCAGTACCTTTGCAACTTATATATATAATAATGTGTAATTTTCACAATAACTGATGACATACAACACTACCTTTTTACGATTGTTTGAGACAATACTCTTTTGCTTTGTACTCTTCGTGTCAACCGTTTCCCGTGCGCAGGACACCGTTATAGAGTGTGATTCGGCTCTGATTTTACCGCCCGACACCAATGCTGTGGTCTCAGGTTGCGATGCCGACACTATGTTCTCGGTCGCCGAGTACAAAGACCCTACGCACCGAGTGCGCCCGGCGGAGTGGATTGTGCCCAGCGTGGCAGCCGTGGGCGGAGCGTTATGTGTAAAGACGGCGTGGGGCAAGCAGTTTCGCCACTGGGCACAGAAGAATCTCTCGCGACACGGCGAGAAGAAGGTGTGGGCAGACAACTATATGCCATACATACCCGCAGCAGCGGTTTACGCTTTAGATCTCTGTGGCGTGAAGGCGCAGCACCGTTTTCTTGACCGCACCATTATCCTCGGCATGTCGGCTGTTACGATGGTGGCAGTGACGAAAGGTGCGAAGATGGCGTTCAAGGAGTCGCGCCCCGATGGTAATGGCAAGGATGCGTTCCCGTCCGGACATACCGCCATATCGTTCATGTGTGCCGAGTTTCTGTGGCAGGAGTATCGTGCCTCGAAGCCGTGGATAGGCTCCACGGGCTATGCGCTCGCTGCCGGAGTGGCTTATCTGCGTGTGCATAACAACCGCCACTGGGTGAGCGATGTCGTGGCTGGTGCGGCTGTCGGAATGCTCTCTACGAAGTTCGCCTACTGGCTCTACCCGAAGCTGTTTAAGGAACACAAACGTGGCGTGAAGAAGGCGGTGGCTTTTGGTGCTCCGTATTACAACGGCAAGGAGGCAGGCGTGAACTTCGCACTCGTTTTTTAGTTGACATCATTAAATGTATAAAACACATCCACTTACACACAAACTTCCTGTAAAAAAATTTGCATTCTCAAAGATTATTAGTATCTTTGCAACGTTAGTTCCAGCCGAGCCTCTTTACAATGCTTAAATAGGCTGGGCTTTTTTGTTTATAGACTATGGCAAAAAGAAATTTTGGGAAAGAATACAAGACTTCACAAGAACTTGTAACCCTGTTAGAACATCGCGGATTGACAATCAATGATAGACAAAAGGCTCAACTTTATTTGGAGAGCATTGGCTATTATCGATTGTCTGCATATATGCATCCCTTGTTGAAAACTCCAAAATCTCTACATCAGTATAAGACTGGTGCTTCATTCGCCAAAGTAATGATGCTTTATCGTTTTGACAAGAAGTTGCGAATGGTCCTCTTCAATGAGATTGAGAAGATTGAAATTGCAATAAGAGAAGCTGTGATGAATATGGCAGCAGAACGAACTGGCGACATTTATTGGCTTACCAACTCCTCGTATTTTCGTGATCAAACCATTTTCAATAATAGCATGGCAATGTTGTCAAAGGAATATGAGCGATCAACAGAGGATTTTATAGAACATTTCAAAAGAACTTATACGGAGCCGTTTCCGCCTGCATGGATTCTTGGCGAACTTCTCCCAATGGGTAGTGTGAACATGTACTATAGAAATCTAAAAGACAAGACTCTCAAAAAACAGATTGCAAAACGTTTCGGTCTTCATGCTCCCGTGTTGGAGTCGTGGCTGTCAGTACTTACACTTACTCGCAATGCATGTTGCCATCATGCCCGTGTCTGGAATAAAGTCAACAAAATCATCCCAAACGATATGAAAGGCATGACCATGCCATGGATTACGATTGATGCTGACAAACGGAGAATCTATTACAACATATGCATCATCAAGTATTTTCTCAATATTATTTCTCCAAACAATGATATGTCAGACAAGATAAACCGCCTTTTTGAGGCTTTTCCCGAAATAGACCAAAAAGCTCTTGGTTTCACAGTAGGTTGGGAGAACGAACCTCTATGGCACCATTGATTATCAGTTTGACTTAGTACATAATTTTAAAAACATTCTGCGGCTCCCAATGCCGCAACAAACAAATAAAAACTCAAGACACATGGCTCAGAAAAAGAACGACGACGGACTAACGCCGATGATGCGACAGTTCTATACGTTCAAAAAAGAACATCCAGACGCATTGCTGCTCTTCCGTTGTGGCGACTTCTACGAGACATACGCCGACGACGCTGTGGAGGCAGCAAAGATTCTCGGCATCACGCTGACACGCCGCTCCAACGGCAAGAACCCGAGCTCGGCAGCGTGCGAGATGGCTGGCTTCCCGTATCATGCGCTCGACACCTATCTGCCTAAGCTGATACGTGCCGGTAAGCGTGTGGCTATATGCGACCAGCTGGAGGACCCGAAGCTCACGAAGACACTCGTGAAGCGTGGCATCACGGAGCTGGTTACGCCGGGCGTGGCGATGGACGACACCGTGCTCAACTATAAGGAGAACAACTTCCTGGCAGCGGTGTGCATGGCTAAGACGGCGTGCGGCGTGGCGTTCCTCGACATCTCTACGGGCGAGTTCCTCACGGGTGAGGGCACGTTCGACTACGTAGAGAAACTTCTGAGCAGCATACAACCGAAGGAAGTGCTGTACGACCGACAGCTGAAGCGCGAGTTTGAGGAGCGTTTCGGTTCCAAGTGGTGTGTCTTCGAGCTCGACGACTGGATGCTCACCGAGCAGAGTTCGCGACAGAAACTGCTCTCCCACTTCGGCACCACAACGCTGAAGGGCTTCGGCGTAGACCATCTGCACCTTGGCGTGACGGCGGCAGGAGCCATACTGCAGTATCTGGAGATGACGCAGCACACACAGATTGGACACATCACGTCGCTTGCACGCATCGATGCCGACCGCTATGTGCGTCTCGACCGCTTTACAATCCACTCGTTGGAGCTGCTGCAGTCGATGCAGGACGACGGCGTGTCGCTGCTCTCCGTCATCGACCGCACCTGCACACCGATGGGCGGCAGACTGCTGCGCCGCTGGACGATATTTCCGCTGCGCGACGTGGCGACCATCAACAAGCGTCTCGACGTGGTGGAGACGTTCTTCCGCAAGCCCGACTTCCGTCAGACCGTCGACGAGCATCTGCACCGCATCGGCGACATAGAGCGTATCATCTCGAAAGTGGCTGTGGGCAGAGTGTCGCCCAGAGAGGTGGTGCAACTGAAGTACGCCCTCGGTGCATTGAAGCCGATAAAGGCGGCGTGCCTCACCAACGACAGCGCAGAGATACGTTCCATCGGCGACCAGATAAACCTCTGCGAGGCGCTGTACGAGCGCATCGACCGCGAGTTGCAGCAAGACCCGCCACAGCTTGTGGCTAAGGGCGGCGTGATTGCTACTGGCTTCTCGCCCGAACTCGACGAGCTGCGCTCCATCTCGCGCGGCGGACGCGACTATCTGCTGAAAATACAGGAGGAGGAAGCGCAGAAGACCGGCATACAGTCGCTGAAGGTGGGCTACAACAACGTGTTCGGCTACTATCTTGAGGTGCGCAACACGTACAAAGACCAGGTGCCACAGGAGTGGATACGCAAGCAGACGCTTGCCAACGCCGAACGCTACATAACCGAGGAGCTGAAGCAGTACGAGCAGAAGATAATGGGTGCCGACGAGCAAATTCTGGTACTCGAGACCCGTCTCTTCACCGAGCTTGTCACCGATATGCAGGCGTACATACCGCAGATTCAGGCCGACGCCAACATCGTGGCGCGTCTCGACTGCCTGCTCTCGTTCGCCAAGACTGCCGAGGAGCATCGCTACGTGCGCCCCGTGGTTGAAGACGACAACGTGCTTGAGATACGTGCCGGACGCCACCCCGTCATCGAGACACAGCTACCCGTAGGCGAGGAGTACGTGCCAAACGACATAGAGCTCGACACCGAGCAGCAGCAGATAATGATTATAACGGGTCCGAACATGGCTGGTAAGTCGGCGTTGCTACGCCAGACGGCACTCATCACGCTCATGGCGCAGATGGGCTGCTTCGTGCCTGCCGACTCGGCTCACGTGGGTGTGGTCGACAAGATATTCACACGCGTAGGAGCGTCGGACAATATCTCGCTCGGCGAGTCGACGTTCATGGTGGAGATGACCGAAGCGTCTAACATATTAAATAACGTGACACCGCGCTCGCTGGTGCTCTTCGACGAGCTTGGTCGTGGCACATCTACATACGACGGCATATCTATCGCCTGGGCTATCGTGGAGTACCTGCACCAGAACCCGAAGGCGCAGGCACGCACACTCTTCGCCACCCACTACCATGAGCTGAACGAGATGGAGAAGAACTTCGAGCGCATAAAGAACTACAACGTGTCGGTGAAGGAACTGGACGGCAAAGTCATCTTCCTGCGCAAGCTGATGCGTGGCGGATCGGAGCACTCGTTCGGTATACACGTGGCAGAGATAGCCGGTATGCCGCGCTCGGTGGTGAAGCGTGCGGAGAACATACTGAAGCAGCTTGAGGCAGATAATGCGAGCGTAGGAGTAGAGTCAGCCCGCCAGATTGTAAGTCAGCAAAGCACAAATGGCATGCAGCTATCGCTCTTTCAGCTCGACGACCCCGTGCTCTGCCAGATACGCGACGAGATAATAGGTCTTGATATCAACAACCTCACGCCCGTAGAGGCGCTCAACAAACTCTTTGATATCAAGAAGATAGTGACGGGACGAAGCTAAGAAGTTGCGCTACAACCAGCGCATGAGTACATCCCACACGGCTACGATGTGACACACGCTGCCTGCGAGCACGAAGAAGTGGAACACGGTGTGCATAAAGCGGCGCTTGCGCACAGCGTAGAATACGGCACCGGTGATGAAGCACACGCCCTCGGCTATAATCCATATTATGGCTGAGGGGTCAACACAATGCATGAGCGGCTTGAAAGCTACGAGCACGCTCAAGCCCATAGCCACGTAGCATATTGTTTCTAAGTTGCTATGGCCCTTTAACGACGAGAAACTCTTCACAGTGCCGACAATGGCGGCAGTCCAGATGAAGGCGAAAAGCGTCCAACCCCAGTAGCCGTACTCGCGCAGAGCGACGAGCGTGATGGGCGAATACGAGCCGGCGATATGCCAGTAGATAGCAGCGTGGTCCCACTTGCGCAGGCGTTCCTTCCATGGCGACCATGCCGAGAGAGCATGGTACACGGTTGAGGCGATGTAGCTTGAGAGCATACCGAAGAGGTAGAGTATCACGCCGGCTGTTGCCCAACCGTTGCGTGCCCAACCGCACCACACGAGCAGCGCGGTGCCTACGAGCATACCGAGGATAATGCCTGCTGCATGTGACCACGAATTCCAGAGTTCTTCCTTATGACTGAAGTAGATTTTCATACACTTTCCTTTTGTTTCCTCGCAAAGTTAGTGCAAATCGAATACAATACAAAATAAGTTTACTTATTTTTATTGTTGAGATGCAGCCTAACTTTGTCCTTGCATAGTTTCAGCAAGTCGTTCGGATACATATAGCTGTTATGTCGTAGTTTGGAAAAACAGAAGCAGTTGTTTTGTTCAAAAACCCTGACCACCATCTCCGTGCAATACAGTGCTTTCGATGTAGAGTGGTCGAAATTGAAATCGAATGGCACCCTGTTCTTTACCAGCGTCTCCACCGACTGTCGTATAGCGAGGGTGTCCACCGTGCAAGGTGCTTTTCGTGTGTAGATGCAGTACGAGCCATTGTTGCGCAGGTACTCCTCTGGCGTTTCGAGTACAATCTTCTTTTTTACTGTCGACGCATGAGCCAACTTTACGCCCTCGGCATATCTGACGACTATTCCGCAATGAGAAGGTGTGGAGTCTGCCACCTCGAGAGAGAGCGACCCTGACAGGGTCCGTACGGCTACAGACTCCCACGAATCTCCTACGCTGAAGAAGACGTCGCCCGTCTCGAACGTAGATGTGTCGGGCTCAATGTATGCAGGGCGGTTCAGCCAGACGATGCCTATCCATACAATGAGGAACAAAAAGACGAAGGTGCATCCACATCCAATGATGCGGAGGTAACTTCTTTTCTTTTTATCCATTTCGTTAAGCTTTTATTTTGTGAACATTTCGATGCGGCAAACGCTTGCGCCGAGCACGCCGGCAAGGATGTAGAGCCAGCAACCCCAAGCCGGTGAGACACCATTAGGCAGAACCACGGCAAAGAGGAGGCAGAGCACGATGCCTGCCAAGAAGCAGATAATGCAGAGGTTGTCTTTCAACATGCCCGTGAGTTTCGCGCTTATAGGCTTGCCTACTACGACGAGCAATGGGGCTAAGAGGATAAGCAGCGAGAGGAAACGGCTAAATCCGAGTCCGCTACCCTCAAACAGTACTTTCAATCCGTTGGCTTTTGCTTTGCCGAGAATGTCGATTACTGGGCAGAAGCCGTAGAATATGAGCATGAGTATTGCGAGACCAATTACAAGGGGTTCCTTGTATTGCTTAATCTGTTTTAATAAGTCGTCCATAGTGATTTCGGTTTTATTGTGAAGTATAAGTTTACGAGTTGATAGGCGACGAATGAGCAAGTATTTTCACTTGGTAATCGTTGCGTGATATTACCACGCTACGGCAACGTTGTTTGCGTAGCGTGGCAATATTGTTTGCGTAGCGTGGCAACGTTGTTTGCGTAGCGTGGCAATAACACCAAAGTTTTTGTGTTGTATTATTCTTTCACTTCCAGCTTGTAAGTCTTAGCAGTTTTGCTACCTTCGATGTCCGATTCTCCGAAGCGTACGGGGTCGAACTTTACGGGTGTGTTGGCTTTAATGAATGCCTTGCCGTTGACATCTTCTACATCAACATAGCCTGCCTTCGTCTTGAACACCTCTTTGCCCTCAGCGTCGTAGCCTACGAGGTACACGGGGATGCTTTTTAGTACATAGTTTAATTCGGTTTGTGTGTCGGCTTTAGCAATGGCTGTGCCCTTGATGTTGAACTTCGGTTTAAGATCCGACTTGCTGAAGAACTCGTCAAACTCGAGCGACAGGGGTTCGGTAATGTTGAAGTTGCATTCCGCAATCTCAACAGGCTTGCCACTGAGCGCTTTTGCACTTTCCTCCATTTTCTCCTTCCACTTCGCAGTCATCTTCTCCGACTTCTCGATAAGAGCCTTCTTGTCTTCTGCCGTCTTGATGTTCTCCGCTTCTTTCTTGATCTCTGCCTTCTCCTCAACGAATTGAGCGTACTGGTCGGGGATTGCTCCCAACAGGTTGTTCTTGGACGAGCTGCCTCCCGAGCAAGAGAACAACAGCGGCATAAACAAGGCAGCAACTGCCATCATTTTTAATATTTTCATAAGCTTTGTGTTAGTTAAATGATTAACGATTGTTTGTTTCGATTGCAAAGTTAAGCACAGAGCAGAATATCTCTGTTCTCAATCTCTCAAAATGTTGTTCACAAAGGGTAAAACAAGTTCGCAAAGCGTAAAAGAATCGTTAACAACTTTCCTAACACGTTGTGGTTTAGCTGTTTGCTTCGTTGCGATATTTTGTTGGCGAGGTGCCCATAATCTTGCTAAACACGCGAATAAACGACTGTGAGCTGTTAAATCCCGACTTCTCGGCTATCATCGTGATGTTCTCATTAGAGTGGAGAAGCAGGTCGCAGGCGTATTCTATGCGGTATTTGTTGACATAATCGTAGAATGTACATTCGGCTTCTCGGTTGAAGAACGCGCTGACGTAGGTGCGGTTGGTGCCGGTGGCGGTGGCTATGTCCGACACTTTGAGGTTGGGGTTGAGGAATATCTGCTCCTTGTCGAACAATGTGCTTATCTGTTTGCCCACCTCCGACATTTCGCTTTCTGCTACCTCCATATTCTCCAGCACATCGTCGCTTGTGCTGTCGGAGAGCTCGCCCAACACCGACTCGTGCTTGTAGGTGTAGTAGGCGATGAACATCCACATCACTAACGTGCTCGTCATATACAATGCTTCGATGGCATAGTTGGCTTCCATGCAATCGATAATCCATATCACGAGGATGAAGAGGAACGAGAAGAAGATGGCGCGTAGCCAGCTCAGGTTGATGTTCTCGGTGTACGAGAAGCGTTGCTTCAGTTGGGCGTGGTATCGCGGAATGGCGAACGCCGCCCATACAGCGTAGCTCACGCCGTACACTGCAGCCTCAAGCACCTCGGCATAGTAGAACACAATGTCCTTCGTTATGGCGAAGAGCGTGAACGGTGCTATGAACAATAGTTCGTGGAGGATGATAGTGCGTCGGCCCAGCGTGGCTGGGCTGCACAGCTCGATGAGCACGAACACGTATAGCGGCACAACAATCATGTCGGCTGCGGTTATAACCATCCAGTCGAGTTCGTCGATTTCAGTGAACGGCTTGATGAAGAAGAGGTCTTTCAGACACTGCAAGCCGATGACGAACATCATCACCGCAACAAGACGCGAGAGTAGCTTCTTGTCCTTGCGGTAGAAGAGCCATGACATCATGAAGTAGAACATGACGCACAGTCCGTAGATGAAATAGATGGCGTATAGCATATTGTTCAGGTGTGTTTATGTAGAATGACTCTTAGCCCTTGCGTCCGAAGTCGGCAGGCACTTCGCCCCACTTCTTCGTCTCCCACTTCACCACGGGGTTTTTTATCTGATGCGTGCGCAGCCATGTCTCGGCGCGTGCTATGATCTGGTAGAGTTGCTCGGTTTGTGGTGTGCGTTCGAGCTTCGTCTTGCACTGTCGCTTCTGCACCCACAGGATGGCGTTGTGCGAGTCGGAGTAGATGGTCTTGCCCTCTATGCCTTGCTTGTCGAGCAGGGCGAGAGCGTGTACTATGGCGAGAAATTCGCCTATGTTGTTCGTGCCGTGCATGGGTCCGAAGTGGAACACCTGCGCACCCGTCGCGAGGTCGATAGCCTGATACTCCATCGGACCGGGGTTGCCGGAGCAGGCTGCGTCAACAGCCCAAGCGTTCGCCGTCACTTCCATAGGGAGCGGCAGCACGGTGTCGTGACGGTAATCGGGAGGGTTTTGCATTGTCATACCATGAACATGATTATTACTTGCGCTATGATCACTCTGATGAACATGCCGAGCGGATACACCGAAGTGTACGCCACGGCAGCGCGTTCGCCCGGGATGGTGTCGTTGGCGTAGCTCAGTGCCATAGGGTTAGCCATTGCTCCGCAGAGCAGTCCGCAGATGGTGCCGAAGTCGAACTTGCGCGTTTTCAGTGCGATGGCACCCACGATGAGCAGCGGCAGCATGGTGAGCACTAAGCCGATGCCCACCCACATCAAGCCCTCGGGGCGGATGATGGTGCTGAGGAAGTCCTGACCGGCTACGAGTCCGAGGCAGGCGAGGTAGAGCGACAGACCCATCTTGCGCAGCATCAGCGATGCCGAACGCGTGGTGTAGGTGATGAGGTGTATGCGTGCGCCGAGTGAGCCGATGATGATACCCATGATGATTGGTCCGCCGGCGATGCCAAGCTTCACCGGTGCGCTCATGCCAGGTATGCTGATTGGTATCATGCCGAGTGCTAAGCCTAAGAGCAGTCCGAAGAAGATGGCACCGAGGTTGGGCTCGTTGAGCCCCGTCACGGCGTTGCCTAAGAACGCCTCAGCGTGGTTGATGTCCTCCGGTGTGCCCACGATGGTCACACGGTCGCCATACTGCAGGTGGAGCGAGTCGGTAGCAAGCAGCTTGATGTCGCCACGCATCACTCGCGACACGTTCACACCGTAGGTCTCGCGCATGTGCAGCGAGCCGAGCGTTTTGCCGTTCAGACGGCTGCGGGTCATCACTATCACACGGCTCTCCACCGACGAGTCGATGGCGTTCCAGTCAATCTTCTCGCGGTTCCAGTCCTTCTCCACGTGTTCGCCGAAGAGGATGTTCATGGCTGCTACCTCGTCGCGGTTGGTCACCACGAGCACGTTGTCGCCATGCTGCATCACGGTCTGTGCCAACGGCACAATCACCTTGCCGTCGCGCCAGATGCGCGAGATGATGAAGTGGCGGTGGGTCGACTGCGATATCTGCGCTATCGTCTTGCCCGAGATGGCGGGGTTCACGCAGATAAACTGTCCGACGTATGTGCTGTCGTCGGCACTGCTGTTGCACTGCTGCAGGTCTTCTTTGCGCACAAACAACTTGCGCAGCAGTATCATGGCGAAGATGACACCCACTACGCCTAACGGGTAGGTCACGGCGCAGCCCAACGCCGCACCGCTGCTCGAGATGTGCTGTGTGGCAAGTGCCTGCTGCGCTGCACCGAGTGCCGGCGTGTTCGTCGTCGCTCCGCAGAGTATGCCCACCATGTCGGGGATGCTTATGGGCAGCACGAAGCACAGCGATAGTGCCATCACCGTGCCGAGCAGTATCACGCCCATGCTCCAGCCGTTGAGCGAAGCACCGTCGTGGCGCATCATACCGATGAAGTTTGGTCCGACGTGCAGACCCAGGGCGTAGACGAAGATAGAGAGGCCGAAGGTCTCTGCAAAACTCACCATCTGTTCGTCGGCAGTGAAGTGGAGGCTGCCCGCCACGATGCCCATGAAGAACACGAACGCCACGCCGAGCGAGATGCCGCGAATGCGCAACTTGCCCAGTGCCATGCCCACGCTGATAATCAGCGCCAACACCACCAGCGTCTGTACTGCCGAGTGTATGGTGAAAAGACTGTCAATCCATTCCATTGTATCTTTATGTCATTTGTTTTAGAGTTTTGTTAGTGTCTTCAGGGGGGCAGGGGGGTGCACTTGTCTCAAGTGCACCAACGTAGCTCTGTTGGCGCACTTCTTGCTCTGTTGGTGCAGTTCAGGGGGTGCACTTGTCTCAAGTGCACCAACGTAGCTCTACTGGTGCACTTCTTGCTCTGTTGGTGCAGTTTATGGAGTGCACTTCTTGCTCTGTTGGTGCACTTCTTGCTCTACTGGTGTACTTCTTGCTCTGTTGGTGCACTTGAGACAAGTGCACCCCCTAAGGCACCTCCTAATGATTCTTTCTGCAAAGGTACTGCAAACCGCCGACTCCACAAAACAAAAGCAACAAAAAAGGCGCTGCCCACTGAGGGCAACGCCTTAATATTCATTTATATAAGCTATTCTGTTGCTTTGTAACTGTTTCGCCGATTACTTAACGAGCACCTTGCGTGTTGTGCCGTCAGACATCTTCAGGATGTTCACGCCCTTCACAGGAGCCGAAACCTGAACGCCGTTCACAGTGTAGCGAGCCACAACTGTAGCCTCAGTGCCAGTTGTTACGTCCTCGATACCGGTAGAACCAGTGACGCGAGCCTTGCCAGCGTTGATGATTTTGCCAGATGTCTTGTCGAGGAGCATTGCTACAACGTAAACCTGATCAAGCTTGAGAGCCTTCTTCAGACCTGTTTTTGTAGGCATCTTGAGCGTGTACTCTGTGTTTACTATGCCGTTCTCAACAAGTGTAGGTAGGGTTGCCTTGTTTGTTTTGCTAACAAAAGAACTTGCGATGAGTACATCGTTGTATGTTGTTTTGTATGAAGTACCCTTATCCCAATATGGCTGAAGTTCATCAGGCGCTGCTTCTTTTGATTTATAGGTTCCTTGTGCACCTGAGTACTCTTTTGCATAAGCATTTTGTTGCAACCAAGTGTCGTCATTGCCAGTAAGTCCGTTAGCGGTCAGTGCGAATATGATGTCGTAGTCGCCAGACACCAACGACTCTACTGAAGCCGTTGCGTTAACCTTAGTGTCTTCCTCTGCGAATACACCGTTCACCTTCACTTCTGCAACAGGATGGTCTTCAAGTATCTTTGCCACATAAGTAGGTGCATTGAGATATGGGTCTACAGCACTTGTGCTGCGGTTTACCACAGCCTGTGGGGCTGAACCATAGCTAAGTTTTGGCACTTTGTAATTGGTGTTGTACATTGGGTCTGCGCTATCGAAGTAGTGCCATGCAATAGCGATGAACTGATCACCATACTGTTTTTGCATCATCTCCAAGCCTGCATGACCACGTACGCACCACGGACAATTTGTGCCTGTATTTTCTTCTACTACAGCATACTTCTTAAACTCCTTTGTGCGAGTGATAAGTGTGCCAGTTGCAGAATTTTCTTCGCAAGCGTTATTCTCGCCGTTCACCTTAGTAATAGTTAATGTAGCGGGATACTCACCATTTGTCGATGCTGCTGCAAACGGAATCTTTACTTCGTGTATTACATTTGCACCATAGTCCTTACCGAGGTCGAGGTGCTGCTCTGCGCCTGTTTTGCCATCGATTGTAAGGGTGTAGTCGATGCTTGTGAGCTTTGAGCCTTTGTTGTTTAATTTTACAGTTACATCTTTGGTCGTGCCAAGTGGAACATATGTCTTATTAAAATCGAGAGGCAGTACAGAGTTGGCGGTAGTACCTTCTAAGATGAGCTGGATGGCGAGAGCTTTGTCGCCAGCATTAATCTGATACCAATCTTCGCCGTGTCCACCACCAGAGGCAGGAACGTTAGCAAATATGAATAATGGGCTCGTGGCGTTGGATTTCGCACCGAAAGGATAGTTGTTGCTCTTCTGTGTATAGTTGTATCCTACTAACAGTCCTTCAATAGATGAGCTAAGCTCTATCTTATTGTCGAACATTACCTCATGCCATTCGCCAGTGTTCTTGGGACCTACTGCAGACGTTACGCTCTTGTTAGAGGTTGCAAGAGTCTTAAGTTCAGAGATTTCGTTGTTCTTAAACTTCACATTCTCTATAACTATACCTGTTGATGTTTCACCTTGAGCCAAGTTGAAGCGTACACCAACTATCTTCTTGCCGTAGTAGGGAGTGAGTTCCTTGGCTGTGAATAAAACTCCTATTTTATTGTTACCAGGTACAGTGGTAAGACCTAAGTAATTGTCACAAGTCTCAATATCATCATAGAAACCCACGACACGCTCGTTTTTGGCAACTTTAACCTTTGCAGGAGCCTTGTGTGCACCGAAAGCCTCTGTCTGAACACCGAGCGGGCTCTGTAACTTTTCTACGGTGAGGTTTTGCGCATTAGCAGTCACTGCTAACAGCATCGCAAAAGCAGAAAGCAAGATTTTCTTCATAATAATTTCCCTTTCTGAAAATGTAAAACTTATTTTTTTTTATTTGATGTATTTCACAGTCTTGCCGTTAGAGAGCTTCACGATGTTCAAACCCTTCTGTGGAGCAGAGAGACGTGTGCCGTCGGCAGCATAGCGTGCTACGACTGTAGCGTTTGCGTTGTCAGTAACACCGTTGATAGCTGTTGTACCGTCGTAAACGAACTTCACGGTTATGCTTGAGCAATCGCCAACTTCTTGCCACTCGAACTGTTCGATATCGAATTCATCAAGACCTAATGATACCTTTTTGCAAGCTACCAATGTGAGTTTAACAGTTGCTTCGCCTTTCAATGCTTTGCCTTCCTTGTCTGTGCCCATAATCCATTCTGTAGCCAAATCGTCAAGCTTATCAACAAAATCGCTGGTACTGTTGAATGTGCCCTTCTCTGAAGCAGCACTGCAGCTGCCAAGAAGGCAGTACTGGATTGTGCCATGGTCAAGATTCTCTACTTCTACACGCAGCTTAGCACCCAGTTTCTCGCCGTTAAGTTCTGTCTTTACTGGCTTGACAAAGAGGCCAGTATTAATCTGAAGTCTTTTGCCAGCCTTCTCTACTTCTGTCTTTGTTAATGTAGAACCGTTTGGTACGACGTTACCAGCCTTGTCTGCGAACTCGAACATGCCCTTTGTATCCTGTGCGAACATTGCTACAGTGCAGAAAAGAGCAACAAAAAGTGTAAAGATTTTCTTCATATTATTCAGTTTTTTATTGTTATTTATTGTTAGGGTGTATTGAGTTGGGGTGTATTGAACATTACTACTCGGCAGTGTTCTCTGCCAAGACAGCCTTCTTTGTTACCTGCTGAACTCCTGTTTCGTTGTACACAAAGGCTACTACCGAAACCTTTCCGGCGTTCCACTTCTCGGGCAGTGTGTATGTGTACTGCTTCTTAGCAATCGCGCCCTCGTCCACGGTTACGTCTTCGCCCCATGTGCCGTTGACAGCTGCGCGGAACACGTGGTTGTGCACATAGTTGTCATTGGTTGTGCCGTCGTCCATTATCTGGAAAGCAACGATGCCGTCCTCAATGAGCCATACCTGCAACTTGCCAGTTGTTGTGCCTTCGATGCTGATAGCGTCAATAGCAGTGGTGAGTTTGCGTGATGTAGCGTCGTAAGTGTTGTTGATGCTGAGTGTGATAGGGGCTTTCTTCGTAATAAGCTTGTTTACATATAGTGCCCATGTGTTGACATTTCCGACTGGCTGCTTTGTTGCACGACTGAAGATAGCCCATGGTTGTCCATGCTTGCTGTCCTTGTCCCAATTACGGTAGTAATCATTGCCCGTTTCGGTAGCGAGTCCATCTTCGCCGTCCTCACTGAGTGGACCGCTATGTATACCTACTGCGATAACTTTATCCTCTCCGTGAGTTTTAATTATATCGTTGATGATGGTTGTACCATTCGGACAGTTTTTACAATTTTGTCCGGTGAAGTCTTCGATGAGTACTGCGCGTCCTGCTTCAGCCGGCTTTACATAGATGAGTCGGTCGTTGGGATCGACTTCCTGACATGCCACTGTTGCGAAAATGGCGATGGCGCTTGCTGCGCCTAACAATATATTCTTCAGTTTCATAATAGTGGCTTTAGAAGTTATAGTTGTAAGATACTGTTACACCCTTGCTTGCTGGTACATAGCGACATACGCCACCCGAGCAGTTGTAGCCTGCGCGTGTCTTGCCGTAGCCCACCTGCAGACGGTGTGCACCATGAGTGAAGGTGACAGAACCGTTGATGTAGTGCTCCTTGTGTGTACCTTTTGACTTATCTTCAGCACCTAAAGATGTGTAGTAGTGTTCGTTGCCGTTATACTGGTCGCTGATAGTGAACATGAAGTGGGGCAAGAACGAGAGCTCCAAGAGTCCGAAATACCAATCGCCTTGATCTTTATCTGTGTGCAAGTATTGTGCCTCGCCACGCAGAGTAAGCTTCTTATTGATGCGGTATTTAGCTTCTGCAATGTAGATGTCGGAGTGTATTGTGCCTCCATGACCCTCTGCAACGGTCTTGTTGTAGAACTGGTTCATGTACATAAGGTTGAGCTTGAAGTCTTTCGTGATCTTCTTCTCTAACTGTACGTTGATGTCCTGATAATAAAGCTCGTCGCCCTGCTTCCAGAATGGTGAACCGTAGCCGTCTGTTCCTGGTTTGCCGCCGTCGTGTATCTTCTTGTCGATAGAGCGGATGTGCGAGAAGTTGAGCTTCACGCTTGTACCATACTTGCCACCGAGGAATGTCTTGCGCTTGAACTTGTAGCCGAACTCTGCCTGATATGCCCACTCACCGTTAGGCTGTGTGCCGTAACTATAGAGCGAAGCCAGAGCATATGTCTGCTGCATGGCGAACGCAGGCAAGTGGTTGATTGTAGATGCTGTGGCAGATGTTTCGGTGCGGCATGAGCGGAAGTTCATGTTGTCCGAACGTTTTGCCTGCAAGAGGATACTCATACCGCTCTGCGAGTAGGATGTAGAGAGCATTGTCACGTAGCCCTTGCGGTAGATGTACGGGAATTTGCCGTCGAACGTCGGGTCTTCGGTCTTTTGTGCATACTCGCCGAGCACGCTGAAGCCGCCCTTCTGGAAGTTGGCACGTACGTCGAAGGCGTTGGTGTTCTCAACGAAGCGCAACTTATGTGTGGCATCGGCAAAAACGTCCTCCTTCTGGTGCTGGTGGTTTACAACCCATGATGCACCGAGCGTGAGGTTAGTGCCCGACTGCTGCATCTTCTGCGACCACTCAGACACGCTGAGCTCGAGGTCGGCACCACCGATGAGCGACTGTGTGTCCCAGTAGCGACGCTGTGTGCCTACGATAACCTTTGCCTGTACGCCCTTGAACGGACGCACCATTACGCGACCACCGAGCAGCGAGTTGTCGATGCCGAGCGAGCGTTCCTCGTATGTACGGAGGATGAAGCCCGAGCCGAACTGCTCGTAGAAGTTGCCGAGTGTGAGTTCGGCGTTCTTCAGTTTGCCCTTGATGTAATAAAACGGCACACCCCAGCCTTTGAAATCCTTGTCAAAGCCTGGGAGCGGATGGTCGAGATATTCGAGACGCACACCGGCGTCTACATACTTGGAGAGGGCGTGAACCTCGGCGTAGGTGTTGTTGAGCACTTTATCGTCATAGGTTCCCGTACCAATCTTGTTGTCTTCCTGCGGAACGAGGAAGTCGGTCTGCAAGCTACCCGTAATCTGCACGTCGTAGTCCTTAGCGACCTTTATTGTTTGTGCGCTCGCTGTGGCTGCCGACAGAGTGAGGGCAGCGAGAGCGAGCGTAAGCTTTTTGTTCATATTAATGTTGTTAGGGTTGTCGGTGAGAGTGATAACTGCGAACTCGTCAACATGTCAACATATCAACTCGTTTACTTGTTCACAAGCTTGCGTACTTCCTCGATGAGCTCTTCCTCAGCGCCCTCGGTATAGCCGTTGTGCTTAGACACAATCTTGCCGTTGCCGTCGCATACGATTACGTAAGGGATGGTCTGAATGCCGAGTGCGCGCTTGAAGTCGCTATTCGGGTCGAGGAGCACCTCGTACTGCCAGCCGTGGTTGTCAACGAGTGGCTTCACCTTGTTAATATTCTGAGCCTGGTCGATAGATACGGCTATTACCTTCACGCCAGTCTCCTCCTGCCACTCCTCGTACACCTCGCTGATGGCTGTGAGCTCGCGGTTGCAAGGCTTGCACCATGTAGCAAAGAAGTCGATGATGAACGGCTTGCCGTTGTTTGAGAGTGTGTCGGTAGACACTGACTTGCCGTCGATGCTCTTAAGCATCACTTTCGGCAGCTGTGCGCTTGCTGTGGTAACGATACCAAGCAAAAGCAGTGTTGCAAGTAATAATTTCTTCATAGTCGTAAGTATTTTGTTGCAAAATTAAATAAAAACCCTTTTGCATGTGCATTACAAGGGTTAATTTTGTATAAAAGTGGCATTTTGAAACATACACACCTTTTTGTTTTTCTACTTGTTTATGAGTTTATATGTGGTGCTCTTGCCGTTTGTTAGTTTTATATTTACCACCATCGCTTGCGTGTTGGTAGTAAATACAGGTATGTATGCTTCGCGTTTTCCACTGAGCTGCTGACTAAATATGTTGCGTCCGTTGATGGTACTGATATGTATGGTGTTGATACCTATGTCGGAGCGTGCGATGAGAGCACCGTTCTCCAGGGTGAGCACTACTGCCTTATTGCTATTGTCAGCTATGGTGTGAACGTCGGTTATAACGGGTTTGCCCGTACTCTCGTCGGCATCTTCGATAGCTTCGTAGACGGCTGGTGTTGTGTTGCCCGTCCATGCTATCTGTAGAGCCACCGGCTTTGTGTTGGCATCGAAGCTGAATGTCACTACACCGTTTTTGCTTTCAGGAGTAATGGGCTTCCATGTGTTGCCGTTCTGTGTGAGCGAGTAGGTTGCGTTTTGCATCGTTGTGTCGTCGCAGAAGAGTGTGAGGCTCTTGGCTTTTGCCACGTTGAGGAAGCGATATACGAACTTGCTGCCGTCGGCGGTTGTAGGGAGGTTGGTGCTGGTGAAGGTGGTGGCGTCGGCATCGGTTGCTGCCTCTACATTATTGCCATCAGCGTCGCTCATCGGTGTGAGTACCGGTGCAGGTAGTCCGTTGATTTCTATCTCGTGCAGGCGCATCCACTTGGGTTGTCCCCAGATGGCTGTAATCTTCAGGCGTACGTATTTTGCTTCTATTTTTATCGGGTTGAAGTTGTGGTCGGTGGGCACAAAGTCGAGTGCCATCACGTCGGTGCCTGCCTCTGGCTCTGTAGCCACATAGAAGTTCTGCTGTAGCGACATGTCGTACTCACGTGTTTGAGTTCCCTTGACGGTGAGGTCGGTCCAGTTGTGGTTGTCTGTCGACACACTGAGGAGTGCTGTCTTGGGATAATCGCCGTTGGTGGTGCCCATGCAGATGCGTACGTTCTCTATAGTTGTTGGTTCGTAGAGTTCGAGTGTATAGGTGTCACCTACCACCATGTCGCGGTTCAGGCAGGTATAGGTGGTGTAATCGCCGTCGGTCATCAGTTGTGCCGTGTGGTTGTTCCAATAGTTGTAGGCTGGTGGAGTTATGCTTCTTACTTTCTCTGGCGTGTTGTTGTAGACGAAGAGTTGTACGGATGCTGCGTCGAGCGTCAGGTTTTTCTGTTTGTTGCTCACGTTGAGCACCACTATGTAGTGTACGTACTCGTCGGTTGTAACGTTATTTGTCTCCATCTCATTCCATGTCTTGCCGTCGGTGCTATACATAAACTTATAGTCGGTATCGGCGAAGAGTTTAGAGGCAATGGTTATCTGTTTGAGCTGCACGGGCTGGGCAAGTGCTATACCGGCGTAGCCGCCTTCGGGGAGCGTAGTTGATCCCTTTAGTGATATACACTCGTCGCTCTGGCTCAGGTTGAGTTGTGTGCTCTCGGCGTTGGTCAGGACGGTGTTCTTATTGGTTGTGGTAGGGAAGAGTTGATTGGATATATGCTTGCTGAGGTAGGTGGTAACAAAGGGTGTGAGGTAGCGCCATGAGGCGTGAGTGAGTCGCTGGTCGGTGCTGATTCCGTCGCTACCAAAACCCGACATGTGGTTTGTCATGTAGTCGGGCGACGAGGTGAGCGTGTTTGCAAGTTTCACGCTGGGCAGGTAATCGGCCCATGCCTCTATGATGTTGTCGGCTTTCTGCGATGCTATGAAGCCCTTTGTGGCAGTTGCCATGGCGCGCAGACGCAGTACCCATGGGCGTATGTCGACGTAGAGCAGACTGTCGCTCGTCACTTTCGAGTGCTCCATGGTGGTGAGCACGTCGCAGTTGTCCACAATCTGTGTCATCAGCGCAGTCAGTTGGTCGTTCTTCGGGTCGCGCTTATATGCTTCTATCGCTGTGTTGAGTGCCGTTGGGTCGTTCTTGCTCAGATATGGAGCGAGGAAGCGATAGGCATTCTGTAGTTCGGTGCGACCTGGAAAGAGGGCTCTGAACGATGCTTCCCATGAAGCGTTGTTGTCGAAACCGCGGTTGTTCCAACTGTAGTCGCCTGCCGAGAACACAGCGGTGCGTGCTGCCGATCCCTGCTCCATAGGGTTGCAGAGGATGCCCTGATTGCTTGCTGTTAACTCGGTTTCCAGGCGTGCGTTGTTGTCTACGTTCGGCATGTCGAAGAAGTTGGAGCGCATATCGAGTGGGTATATCTCGCTTGGTCCGCTGCCGTTGTCGTTGCACGGGTAGTTCCACCACCAAATGACGTTACGTCCGAACTGATACTGTACAGTATTCAGATCGTAGTTGTTGGGCACCGACCATACGCCGCCACCGGTGTAATAGATGGTGACATCCTTCGGGATGCTGGAGAGTGCTTTGAAGAACTGATTGAACTGCCATTGTGATGCAGCGTAGTTGCGACAGTATATTTGTGGCGTGAAGCGCAGTGGTTTTACGATGTCGGTAGGGCTGGTGCTATTGGTGTTCCATCGGCTCTCTATGCTGCGCTGTATGTCAGCGATGCGTGATGCGGTGAGGTTCATGTCGTTCTGATTCTCGGGTCTGTTCACGTCGTCGGCAAAGACTGCAAACTGGCGGAAACCTAAGGTGTGCATCTTCGCGAACTTACCCATTATCTTCTCTACTACACCGTTGTCGTTGAGTAAGTCGTCGCCTGGGTGTATCGCCCACACCACGCTCACCTTGGTTTGGTGTGCCACGTCGGTGAATTCGCGCAAATCCTGCTGTGTCACGAAGCCTGACTTGCGTTGTGCTTCTGTTAGCTCTGTAGGATATGCCTCTGTCCATTTGCCCGAGTGGTATACGTCGCTCTTTGGTCCGTATACGTAGCAGTTCATCTTGTTGCGCATCATAAAGCGCAGTAAGTCCTTGCGCACCTCGCTGGAGTAGGGTTTTCCATAAAAATCCTCTCCGATAATGCAGGAATGAGCGAATTTGAGTATTTGTCTGATAGCCAGTGATATTTGCACTGTAATGTAGTGATTGGCAGATGGCAGAGATATGGGGTTTGAGAGGAATACAGCAAAGGTTGCGTTTCCAAACCATTACCTGACTACAGAAACTGATTTAACTATAACGGTTTGTATTTCAATATTCTGCACAAGTTTCATTTACAGTCATGCTACTCTCATAATTTAATTTTGCACCAAACAAAAAGTAAGTATGAGAGCGACATTCAAGACCGTGTTCTATGTGAACGCAAGTAAGGAGAAAAACGGAGTTGTCCCCATTATGGGACGTGTGACCATCAACGGAACCATCGCACAGTTTAGTTGTAAGCAGACTATCTTAAAGAGCCTTTGGGATGCAAAGGGCAACCGTGCCAAAGGCAAGAGCAAGGAGGCACAGGCGGTGAACTTCGCGTTGGACAACATCAAGGCACAGATAACGAAACATTACCAGCGGCTTTCAGACCGTGAGGCTTATGTGACGGCAGAAATGGTGCGCAATGCCTATCAGGGATTCGGCACGGAATACGAGACATTGCTACGGGCTTTCGACAGGGAGAACGAGGCGTTCGCCAAACGGGTGGGCAAAGACCGTGCGGTGCGCACCTATCGCAAATACCTGACGGTAAGGCGGTATCTTGCGGAATTTATCCGGTCACATTACAAACGCAGTGATATATCAATGAACGAGCTGACCGAGGATTTCATCCGCGACTATTGCCTGTATCTCCGCAATGAGGTGGGACTTGCCCAATCTTCCGTGTGGATTTACTCTATTCCCCTTAAACACGTGGTCACGGCAGCGCATTACAATGGTAAGATACCACGTAACCCGTTTGCCCTCTACCGTGTGGATCCTGATTTCAAGGAACGGGAATATCTGACGGAAAAGGAACTGAGGGCATTCGCTTCCGTTGAGCTTGCCAATCCCAACTATGCCCAGGCGAGGGATCTGTTCATGTTCGGGGCAATGACAGGCATTTCGTTCATTGACATCAAGAACATGACCATAGAGAACATCGTGGAAATGAACGGTTCCTTATGGGTTGTGTCGAGACGGCAGAAAACGAAAGTTCCGTTCCAAGTCAAACTGATAGACGAAGCCTTGCGGATAATCAAGCGTTATGAGCCGTTCAGGAAGGACAATCATCTTTTCAACATCAGTTCATACGACATGGTAAACCGCCGTATAAAGAAAGTGGCGGAGAAGTGTGGTATCAGCAAGCGAATCTCGTTCCATCTGAGCCGCCACTCCTTCGCTGTGATGGCTCTCAACTACGGAATGCCGATAGAAAGTGTGAGCAAGATACTCGGACACACGGATATCAAGACAACCCAAATTTATGCAAAAGTGACCTGTACCAAACTTGATCATGACATTTCACAGTTTGAAAGCAGGATTGACGGACATTTTACAACGCAAGAATATGGAAAGAGGAATAATAACAATCAGTGAAACGGGTGCAGTCACCATGCCGACCGCACCCGTGTGGATGACGCAACAAGAGATAGCCGACTTGTTCGGCGTATTTTCCTGCCACGTCCGCAAGGCGATTCATTCCATCTACAAGAACAAGGAACTGAACGACTTTGATACGATGAAGTATGTCAGGCAAGCGAATAGAATCAGTTATGACGTTTACAGCCTTGAAATGATTATCGCCATTGCATTCAGGATATGCAGTAAAGAGTGTATCTTGTTCAGACGGTTTGTAATAAATAATATCTGCGCCACCAAGAAAGAAACACCGATTACATTGTTTGTTTCCTGTGGCAAGGGTAACAACCGATGGTATAGTTGAGATTCATTCCGCCAGCCACTCGTTCCCGATGCACGGATGCAAAGGTAGCGCATGGTTTGATGGCAGCGGCAAGGTCGGGCGGCTGTGCCGTTTCGGGCAGAATCTTCCTCCTGTGGAGCGTATTCAGCCCGAAAACCTTGCCACTGCCTGCCATGCGCTTAAAAGGCATCCGGTAACGGAAACAAGCGACTGACGGAAAATCAGAGGATAGAAAAGAACGGCTTACAGACGGAACAGGATTTTGACGCTTCATCCGTAAGCCGTTCCTTTTTTCTTTTTGTCGGAAATCCATTGCTGCGCAGTCACAGGGCAGACGGCAAACTGCGCTCCTTCAAGAAAATCATGTGCCTGTCAGCCGATAGGCGGAGCGGTAGCCATCTGCAAGCATCCTTTCGATGTCGGATTCACGGTAGAGAATTTTGCCACCCAACTGGATGTAGGGTATCCGTCCTTCATTACGGTAGTCCTGAAGTGTCCGACGGCTCACTTTCAGCCGTGCCGACACTTCCTTGTCCGTGAAGAAACGCTCGCCGCCCAGTGTCGGGCGGTAGTTGGCAGTCATACGCTCAAAGCTGTCAAGCAGACGGTCAATGCTGTCCATGAAGTGGATTATCCACTCGCTGTCCTTGTCAATCAGTTCATTCATACATTTTGGATTTAGTGGGTATTGTTATTTTACTTCGCTCATTGAATCAAGTTCATATCGTCCTTCCCTTGAATCTCGCTTCTTTTCGTCTGTCTTCCACAACGGAAACGACACGCTGCACGTCTTCGGGACGGTAGTACGTCTTGTGGTTTATCTGCGAGTAAGCAAGCGTGCCGTTATCCCGTAGGGTCTGCAATGTGCGCGGACTGATGTTCAACATCCGGCACACGTCCTGATTATCCATCCATTCTGCCATTTTCTTCTCTCCGTGCCGCTGGCAGACGGCTTCCATGCGGCGGACGAAATGGTCGAACTTGGCGACCATCGCTTCAAAGGTCTTTCTTTCGATTGATACTATTTCCATATACTTCATTTTTGTTATTGTTTCTTCTCGTCGCAAAGAAAAGGGTAAACCTTTATAAAACAATGGTTTTTTCAAAACTGGCAGCTTGTGGCACAACGATGTAGCGGTTGTCCATAGTAGTAATGGCTAAATACACCTTTCCTACCCGATTGTCGTGTCTAGTGTCTATATTGTAATAAGTGTAGGAACGGACTACCATTGCCGTATTCTTAACAAGACAGAACAAACCATCGGTGGGATTGGAAATAAGCCCTTATTTCTCTTCCGCATCGCATCCCGTTTAATCCAAGCACTCCAGCAAAACGGTGAAGTCTGCACTGATGTCCGGACAGGTATTAAGCAAAGCCACACAAAATTGCCGAATCGAATCCAAACGCTTGACTGACTGCATTAAAGCACCTTATTTCGCTGGCGACAATCGGTCGAGGTACTGACCAAGACCATAGTAATAACTTAATCTATTTGTTTTTATGGCAACAAAAAAAGAATCAGTCATCAGTGAACAAGAAGTTCAGGAAATCGTGGAAAGAATGGGGCGCAGGGAATCCCGTGACAGGACATCCTTGAATGACTTCTACAAGCGTATCGGTTTGGAACCGGACGAGCCGGAACATACCGATGCTCCCGGTATCTCTGAAACGGGAATCTCCGTGACGGAAGAAACAGCGGAAGAAGCGGCGAATGAAGTGCTTGAAGAAGCTGTAAGTGACATGCCCGGAAAAGCGGCAATGCCGCAGAGGCGTATCAGCAGCAAGCAGCGCAAGCTGTCATTGGACGAGTACCGTACCACTTATCTCCATGTTCCCAAGATTGCCGACCGTAAGCCCGTGTTCGTCAGCGGCAAGGTGCGCGACAGTCTGGACAGGATAGTCCGCTACTTCGGCGGCAGGGGCATGAGCGCATCGGGGATGGTCGAGAACATCGTCCGCCTGCACCTTGAGACCTACAGGGAGGACATCGAGCAGTGGCGCAAGCTTTGAGGGGATTGTGGTGGAAACGGTCAAGCCGGTGGATGCACTCCATCGGTTTGACCGATACCCCAAGTGAGTTATTGCACTCACAACCCAATCCGACAGACGGAGGATTTGTGTGTCCTCAAAGACACAGCAAGATGTCTTTTCAGCCGCTCAAAATATTTTGAGCAGCCACGAAAAGCACTT